>MDTB01200554.1_pt1 | contig 20774 bp, 20 predicted proteins | sample 811161 | NCBI WGS metagenome assembly MDTB01 (sample SAMN05326650, study PRJNA326480) | marine metagenome | isolation source: seawater | place: Mediterranean Sea | collected 2009
AAAATCTTCTGGTTCTTGAACTTCCTCGACTGGTGCTGCTGCGACAGGAGGCTCAGCTACCGGTTCTTGCTGTTCTACCGGTGCTGTAGCGGTGCTTGAACAACCACTGATGATCGTGGCTGCCAAAAACAAAGCGATAAGCCCCGAAATTCGACTATTACTAAGCATTTTAAGCTTCTCCTACTTTGGGTTGTACTCTATCTTACCGAGAACCGGCTCATTGTAGCCTGAGCATATCCTGGGCGGGTAGTCCAAACTTATGAAGTTTGCGGTCACTATCCCCTGTCTTATTTAACGACATCGTCCAAGAACGGTGACCACGCTGGCTCCCTAACGTCCCCCGCAGACGATGGCAGGCGGTACTTGACTCGCCCGTCTATCGACACGACGCCGAGTATACCCCGCCCTTGGTATTGTGTGGCATATATCAGCATCGATCCGTTTGGCGACAGCGATGGCGATTCATCCAAATCCGTTTGGGTCAACACCAACAGGTTGTCGCGTTGCAGATCCTGCCACGCAATATGAAACACACCATTACGGCGATGCACAAAAACCAGATGCTTACCATCCGGCAGCAGTCTTGCTCTGGCGTTGTAATCGCCGACGAAGGTCAAGCGCTCAATAAAATTTGTTGCCAGCTCGACCTGGTAAATTTGCGGTCGACCGCCTCGATCCGAGGTAAAAATCAGCCTTTCGCCATCAGGTGACCACGATGGTTCTGTATCAATAGCACGGTGTCGGGTGATGCGACGCAACTTGCGTGTCGCCAAGTCCATTATGAATATTTCCGGATCGCCATCCCGCGACAGCACCATCGCCAGTTCTTTGCCATCGGGAGAAAAAACCGGCGAGCTATTAATGCCACGAAACGAGGTCAAGCGTTCTCGGTAAGGTCCATTAACATCCTGCAATATGATGCTTGGCCGACCTGTCTCAAACGACACATACGCGACTCGCTGACCATCTGGTGCCCAACTGGCAGACAAAATAGGCTCGGGCGATGAAAACAAGGTCCGAGCGCGTTGGCCGTCGGTGTCCGCTATTTCAAGTTTGTATAGCGCATCGGGTGTGCCTGCATCTTGGGCCAACACGTACATGATCTTGCTCGAGAAAGCGCCGCGCACACCCGTTATTTCGGTGTAAATGATGTCAGCAATTTGGTGCGCGGCATCCCGCCACTGTGCAAGCTCGATCTGATATTCGCGACTCTGCAGTTGGCGCCGCCCCGCCACATCATAAAGCTCAAAACTCACTGCCACGCTGGTGTCGCTGACAACATTTACTGTGCCAATCACCAAGTAAGCTGCCTTGAGTATTCGCCAATCTCGGAAAAAAACACCGCTTCGATCACTCGGCAACGACAACATATTTTCTTTTGCCAAGGGATCGAATTGCCCGCTACGGGCCAAGTCGAAGGCCACAATATCAGCAGGATTAGCAAAGTCCCGGACCCGGGCTGCATCGGCCGCTCTTGCTGTGTTGATTGCGAACGGCACAACAGCAATGCGTATTGGTTGGTCGACGCCCCGATCAATGATGATGGTGTCGAGGGAATTCGCTCCATGGGCGTTGGCCAAGAGCATTGGCGCGAGCAATAACAATCCCAATCGCAAAATTGTCCTATACCGCACTAATAGGTCTCCAAATTATTCATCGCTGACCGTTGGGTTCTATCATTGTCATCACTCGCTGACAATGGAAACACCGCCTAACGCAATAAGTCTATTGGTTGAAACAAAAAGTAGAAGCGTCGAAAGTGCTCTTCAAACAGCGCATTCTCGCTAGGCACCTGAAACCGTCGGGTCTGCCGCACCGCTTGCTCAGCGGATCGATCGAACGCCTCGTTGCCTGAACTCTCCACCACGGTTAGCGAGATCAATTCGCCGGTGGGGATCAGTTCAACCAAAAACCGTACCGCCATGCCATTACGTGCACTAGGCGGACGACTCCAATTATTTAACACCGCTTCGTATATCGTAGCGCGGTAGGATTGCACGGCACTGTCTGCTGCATCACGCAATAGGCTCACTGACTCACGCTCAAGTGACTGCTCAAGGCTCGTATCCGCCATCTCACTCAGGGCAGCTAAACGCTGCTGCCGACGCTGCTCTGCCAACGCCTGCTGAGCTTTTTTCTTCTCCGCAGCCGCTTTTGCGGCATCCACAGTCGTCTGCTGTTTGTTCGTTTGCGCCTTAACCTGTGTCGGTTTTGCTTGCACCTGTGCTGTGGCGGGCGCCTTCGGCGGCACCTGGGGCTTTTGCACTGGCGCCGGTTTACGACGCTCCTGCATGACAACAAGGCTAGCGTTGACCACCTGGGGTTTGACAACATCCGCAACCCGCGGAGCACTGGACCATCCGCGTAGCAGCAGCGCCGCCACGGCCATGTGCAACAACAACGCCAACAACAACGGTAAGCTATAGTTGCGAAGCAGTGCCATCGCGCTCAACCACCGAGTTGTTGGGGTGGATCTGTAATCAAGCCGACGCTTTGTGCCCCGGCTTTTTGCAACACCGTCATCACTCTAACCACGTCGCCGTAATTCAACGACGCATCCGCCTTTATATAGACCGGCACATCGGTGCGAGCGCGAAGGATCTTGGCTGCTTGCTCCTGTAGCGAAAAGATTGTTACTCGGGTTCCATCCATCGCCGCTTTCCTTGCAGCGGCGGCACCAGTATTGATGAAAAGCGCGCCGTCTTTACGCATGGAGATAACCAGCGGGTCACTTTGCGTATCTGCTATGGCTTCGGAGGGCGCATCCGGCAAGTCTACGTTCACGCCCTGTGTCAGCAGTGGTGCAGTGGCCATAAAAATCACTAACAACACCAACATCACATCTATGTAGGGCACTACATTGATCTCTGACATTGGTTTACGCCGAGTGGCCATTAAACGCTTCCTTAGCTCTGAGTCGCCTGAGCATGCGCTGCCCGGTGCAAAATACTTGTGACTTCGTCGCTAAAGGCCTCGAAGCGCTTCATTATTCCTTCTACCTTCGCAGCAAATCTGTTGTAAGCGATCACCGCAGGAATGGCAGCAAACAAACCCATGGCCGTTGCCACCAAGGCCTCGGAAATACCTGGCGCAACCGATGCTAGAGTGGCTTGACTCATGTTCGCCAACGAGCGGAACGAGTTCATGATGCCCCACACGGTGCCAAACAATCCGACATACGGTGAGGTAGATCCCACCGTTGCCAAGAACGGCAGGTGAGTTTCGAGTCGGGACTCTTCACGCATCAGGGCAACGCGCATTGCGCGCTGGACGCCTTGCATAATAGCTTCAGCGTCTGCTCCCGCCTGGTCCGCTAATCGGGTGTACTCTCGGAAGCCCGCAACAAACAGGTTCTCAATACTGTTGAGACTATCTTCTTGCATTAACTCGTTGTACAGCTCGCGCAAATCGACCCCAGACCAAAAATGATCCTCGAAAGCATCTAGTTCGTTGAGCGTCCGACGCAACAACAACCAACGCTGAAAAATCATTACCCAACTAACTAGGGACGCCAGCACAAGTAGTCCCATCACCACCTGAACCAGTATGGTTGCGTTAGAAATCAGTTCGTAGATGGAAATCTGTTCGGGCACTCGGTGCTCCTCCCGCCTTGTTAATCTTCTGCTGTTCTGAATGTGATCGCCTAGTCACCGCAAGTGTCTTTGCAGCCACTTATTGATGTTTCCGGCCTTCGTCTTTTCGACGATCAATGTAGCTTCGCCACATTTCAGCCATCGAAATTCGGTAAGTTCTGCTGACGCTTTTCACCAGCGGGACTCGCCGTAGGTTCAGGCACTTCCAAGCCTAAATGCAAATAACATTTGGGCGTGGCCACTCGACCACGCGGCGTCCGCACTAGGTACCCTTGCTGAATAAGATAAGGCTCGATGACATCCTCTATCGTACCCTTTTCTTCGCTGATCGCTGCAGCCACTGCATCTAAGCCAACCGGGCCACCAGCAAATTGTTCAACAATCGCGGCCATAAGCCGACGATCCATCGTGTCAAAACCTTCTTTATCGACTTTGAGCAGATTTAACGCTGCGTCCGCAATCTCCGCAGTAACTACCCCATCACCTTTTACTTGAGCAAAATCGCGTACGCGACGCAGCAGCCGGTTACTTATTCGGGGAGTGCCTCGAGAGCGCCGCGATATTTCTGTTGCCCCCGCAGGCTCCATCGGCAACTCTAGTTTCACCGCAGACCGACTAACTATTTTTGTTAGCTCCTCGAGGCTGTAAAATTCGAGCCTTTGGACAATACCAAAACGGTCGCGCAACGGGCTGGTCAACAGCCCCGCTCGGGTGGTCGCGCCCACCAACGTAAAGGGCTGTAATTCGAGCTTTAAGGATCTTGCTGCCGGCCCCTCGCCGATCAATATATCGAGCTGAAAATCCTCCATGGCGGGATATAAGATTTCCTCCACCACTGGACTTAGGCGATGTATTTCATCAATGAAAAGCACATCGCCCGCATCTAAATTGCTGAGCATTGCTGCCAGGTCGCCCGGCTTTTCCAGTACTGGCCCAGACGTCGACTTAATCGAGGCGCCCATTTCGCGCGCCATAATATTTGCCAACGTCGTTTTACCTAAACCCGGCGGACCGAATATGAGTGTGTGATCCAACGACTCACCGCGTTGTCTAGCCGCCTCTATGAAGATATGCATTTGCTCCTTCACCGCCCGTTGGCCTATGTAGTCGGCTAGTTCCTGCGGCCGCAGCGCGCGGTCAAAACGCGCGTCATTGCTGTCCTTGCTAGGCGAGAAAAAGCGATCGGGTTCAATACTCATGGGTTGATTCCTCGGCGCGCCGCATTGCGCAGTGCCATAGATACCAATTGTTCTGTGGTTATTTGCTCGGGCAAATCCTCAGTCTGCTGCAGTTGCGCAACCATTTGCTGCGCTTGCAGCGGTTTGTATCCCAACGCCACCAGCGCATCTTGCGCTTCCTGTCCGACAGCTTGTTGAATACTGCGCGAGCTTTCGCTGTGCTGCCCTATTGATCCTGTCGGCAGTAAATCTTGTAATTTCGATTTCAACTCAACTATGAGGCGCTCGGCGGTCTTTTTGCCCACACCGGGCACGCCAGTCAGAACCCCGACCTCGTTATTTTCAACCGCTACAGACAGCGTCGCAGGATCGAGTGCAGAGATAATCGCTAGCGCCAATTTCGGCCCAACGCCGTTAATTTTGACCACGGTGCGAAACAATTCGCGCTCAGCGCTGTCACAAAATCCGAATAACAACTGAGCGTCTTCGCGCACCACAAAGTGGGTGCTCAAGGTCATCGTTTCCCCTATGGCGGGAGCAGCGGCCAAAGCATTAGTGCTGGCCTCTAACTCATAGCCAACACCGCCGACGTCCAGCAATAGAAACGCTTGTTCAGCATCGATTTCGATAAGCGTGCCTGTGAGTCTGCCAATCAACGGGATTGTCCGATTACCTGACGAGTTGGCAAGTATTGACGTGGCACAAGGCAATCGCAAGCGCATCCGCCGCATCCGCTTGCGGCGCGCCAGGCAACCCGAGGATAACTCGCACCATGTGCGCTACTTGCTCTTTGCTTGCTCGCCCAGAGCCAACCAGTGATTGCTTGACCCGACGGGCAGCATACTCAGACACTGGCAACTCTGACGCGACCGCCGCCGCAATTGCCACACCGCGCGCTTGCCCTAGTTTCAGCGCTGAAGCTGGATTCTTCGCCAAAAAAACTTCTTCGATGGCAACTTCGCTCGGATGGAATTGCGTGATTAGCTCACACACGCCGCGATAAATGGTGCCCAAACGCTGTGGCATATCACCCAGGTCCGCCTTGATGCAGCCACTAGACACATAACTTACGCTGCGCTCCTTGACAGCGACGATGCCATAACCCGTACGCCTTGATCCCGGATCGATACCAAGAATGTGTCGCCGCTCAATCACCGCGAACTCCGCGATGCCAGCGCACTAGCAACGTAAACGCTATTGGTAAGCCTCTTCAGGGAACTGGCCATTGCTGTAGACCTCCTGAACGTCATCCAAGTCTTCTAATACATCGATGAGCTTAAGCACCTTCTGTGCTTGTTCAATATCACACTCGCTGGTGGTGGACGCCAGCATGGTGACCTCGGCGTGGTCTGGCGATAATTCAGCCGCAGTTAACATCTCGGATACTTGTCCGAGCATTTCCCATGGCGTGGTTACAGTGATACCACCCTCTTCGTCGCTTTCAACATCTTCGGCGCCAGCCTCTAGCGCGGCTTCCATAATCTGCTCTTCATCATGCCCAGGCGCATAGTTAATAACCCCAACCCGCGTGAACAGATAAGCCACAGACCCATCGGTCCCCAAGTTGCCACCGTGCTTGCTGAACGCATGACGAACCTCGGCGACCGTACGATTGCGATTATCTGTCATGGCCTCAACCAAGATCGCCACGCCGCCTGACGCATAACCTTCGTATACCAATTCCTCGACATCGTTGCCTTCGGCATCGCCAGCGCCGCGCTGCACCGCACGATCAATAGTGTCTTTGGGCATATTCGCCGACAACGCTTTGTCTACTGCAGCACGCAAGCGCGGGTTGTCATCAACCATACCGCCACCTAAACGCGCAGCCACGGTAATCTCACGAATAAGTTTTGTGTAGAGCTTGCCGCGTTTTTTGTCTTGCGCCGCCTTGCGGTGTTTGATGTTGGCCCATTTACTATGACCGGCCATAGCCGCTACCTCCTACTGATCTGTCGCTCAACGTCCATAAAACGCGTGCACACCTAACATGCCCACAACACCCGCGTCGGAACACCACCGCTGCCCCTTAACTGTCCTTGGTCGGTTGTTGCCTGAGTCGAATATGCAAGTCTCGCAATTGTTGCTCCTCAACCGCTCCTGGGGCCGCCATCATCACACAAGCGGCACTCTGGGTTTTTGGAAACGCGATCACTTCTCGAATCGACTGGCTCTCGGTAATGAGCATCGCCAAACGATCTAATCCCAACGCAATACCGCCGTGCGGCGGACAACCATATTGCAGCGCATCCAACAAAAAGCCGAACTTAGATTGCGCATCGCTGTCCATAGCGAGCACTTCGAATACGGCACTCTGCATTGCTGCGGAGTGAATTCGCAGCGACCCACCACCCAGTTCATAACCGTTAACAACAACGTCGTAGGCCGCTGCCTTGGCTGCTTCTGGGTGGGCTTGCAACTCGTCCGGCGTGCACGTGGGTCGAGTAAAAGGGTGATGTTCGGCGCTAAACCCACCTTCGCGCGTGCGCTGGAACATGGGCCAATCAACAACCCAACAGGGTCGATATCCCGGCTCAAGCAACTGCAGGTCGGCGCCCAACTCATTGCGCAGAGCACCCATGGCATCGTTAACGACTTTTTGCTTGTCCGCACCGAAAAACACGATGTCTCCGTCTTCCGCGCCTACCCGCTGCAACAACGCCTGGGTCAGATCGTCCGGGATGAACTTTAAGATTGGCGACTGCAAACCCTCTGGCCCCGCAGCCAGGTCGTTGATCTTGATGTACGCCAATCCACGGGCGCCATAACGCCCAACAAAGTCCGTGTACTGGTCGATCACCTTTCGCGATAGCGTCGCCGCGGCCGGCGCACGCAACGCAACCACACGACCCTCGGGATCATTCGCGGGTCCGTTGAAAACCTTAAAATCCACCGACTTCATAAGATCCGCAATGTCCACTAATTTCAGCGGATTGCGCAAATCTGGTCGATCGATGCCGTAATCGCGCATCGCCTCATCCCAACTGAGGACCGGGAACTCGCCCAGGTCAATGTCCAAGGTTTTACGCCAAACAGACCTCAACATACCCTCGGTCATGTCCATGACCTGTTGTTGGGTAATGAAAGACGCCTCTATGTCTATCTGAGTAAATTCCGGTTGTCTGTCGGCACGTAAATCTTCATCACGATAACAACGAGCGATTTGATAGTACTTATCCAGGCCAGACATCATCAGCAACTGCTTGTAGACCTGCGGTGACTGTGGCAAGGCAAAAAATTCACCGGGATGGGTGCGGCTAGGTACCAGATAGTCTCGCGCACCTTCGGGGGTGGCGCGCGATAACGTGGGCGTTTCTATGTCTAGATATCCGTCTTCTTCGAGGTAGCGACGCACTTCGCTGGTAATTTGTGCGCGCATCTGCAACCGCTGTTGCATCTCTGGACGCCGCAAATCTAGGTAGCGATAGCGCAAGCGAATATCTTCACCAGCATCGGAGTATTCATCCAGTTGAAACGGTGGCGTCTTCGCTGCGTTCAAAATCGTCAATTCTTGGCCAAGCACCTCGATTTCACCGGTGCGCATATCGGGATTGACCGTACCCTCCGGTCGCGGTCGAACTCTACCTTGAGCGGCCAGCACAAACTCATTGCGCACCGAGTCGGCTAACGCAAAGCTGTCTGCTGTATCCGGATCGAACACCACCTGCAGGATGCCGGTTCGATCTCGAATGTCCAAAAAAATCACACCGCCATGATCGCGCCGTCGATGCACCCAACCGCAGATGGCAACCTGTTCGCCAACGTGAGCTGACCCTAATTCACCGCAATAATGGCTGCGCATGAGTTTCCTCGTGATAAACGTTAAGAATAAAAGCGATATGTGTTAGCGAGCATACGATGGCTTGGCTAATCGCTGGAGCTACTGCCACTGCTTTCCGAAGAGGATGTTGCCGCCGGTGTAGAATTGTCAGTCGTCTTTGTGGTCGACGAACTGTCACCCGCTGTTACATTTTTCTTACTGCCTGACTTAAAGTCTGTCTCGTACCAGCCGCCACCCTTCAGACGGAAACCTGCGGCTGAGATCTTTTTTTTAAGGCTGTCTGCCGCACAGTTTGGACACGTTACAAGAGGCGCGTCGCTCACTTTCTGCAAAACCTCCATTTCATGGTTGCAGTTTGCGCAGCGGTATTCGTAGATCGGCATTTTGATTTTTTATGACTGTAATCAACAAGCCGCGCATGATGTTAAAAAAACCAGCAAAAAGACAGTAATTTTGCTGACTTTTTGTTGCGGCAGTAGGGTCGATCGGCTATAACGCTCGCCATCAGATCGTAAAGATCTGGTTCAGTGACGCCTGAGCTCATTAACCTCTTGGCGCCATCGCAGAATTTCTGGGAAATCTGAGCCAGGGTTAGTTTTGAGCAGATTTTTGCTTACGAGCGGCAACGAATATTGCTTGTTAGCAAAGGAATTGCAGAGGAATTGATCGGTGCAGTGTTTCTCAAGAGAGTCTGAGGCCGGCACCGCAGAGATTTTGCTCAGGCGACCGCTGATTAAAGAGACGCATCGAAACCCCAGGGTGAGGTAACGGACACGAAGTCTTTGACCTGACCAACAGAGTGGAATCGTGCTGTTTATAATCGACTCAGAGGACCAGATCATGGCTACCAAGAAAAAAGCACCCGCTAAAAAAGCGCCTGCTAAGAAAGCTCCAGCAAAAAAAGCCGCCGCTAAGAAGAAAGCGCCTGCTAAGACAGCAGCTCCTGCGGTTAAGCGCCAACCTGCGGTAAAAGCGAAAATGACGAAGACCGCAATCCTGAATGAAATCGCTACCAATACGAATCTGACTCGAACCCAGGTCGGTGCCGTTATGGACGAGCTTGAGTCAGTGATCGAGCGCCATATTCGTAAGCGTTCTGTCGGTGAGTTCACACTGCCAGGCCTACTTAAGATCAAGGCAGCTAAGCGCCCTGCTACCAAGAAGCGCATGGGACGTAACCCTGCCACAGGCGAGGAAATAGTTATTGCGGCAAAGCCTGCCACCACCCGCGTTCGTGTGACTGCCTTGAAGAAACTCAAGGATATGATTCTCTAAACAACACCCAGCCCTGAAGCATTGCTCCAGCGGGGGCATGCTCGCGAAGCCTTAAACTGATTTGTTGAGGCTGCGGCTGACCGCACCAATACAAGGGGCCAAATCGCTGATTTGGCCCCTTGATCATTTGATCCCGTGCCGCATCTGGGTTGCATGCAACATTACACCTGTCATTCGACTTAGGGATTGTGTCTAATGCTTGGCTAGGATCCAGACACCAAACATCATGCGCCAAACCGACCTATTACTGCCCACGCTGAAAGAAACTCCCGCCGATGCCGACGTCATCAGCCACCAACTAATGTTGCGTGCCGGACTAATTCGCCAATTAGCCAGCGGTTTGTACTCGTGGTTACCTCTCGGCCTGCGGGTGTTACGCAACATAGAAACCATCATCCGCGAGGAACTTAATAGCAGCGGCGCCCAAGAATTACTCATGCCAGTAGTGCAGCCTGCAGAGCTTTGGGAAGAAAGCGGCCGTTGGAACAAGATGGGCGATGAAATGCTGCGCATGCAAGATCGTCACGAACGCGACTTTTGTCTCGGCCCTACCCACGAAGAGGTGATCACCGACATCTTCCGACGCGAGATCCAGTCTTACAAACAGTTGCCGGTAAACTTCTACCAGATTCAAACTAAATTCCGCGATGAACGGCGACCACGCTTTGGGGTCATGCGCGCTCGCGAGTTCATCATGAAAGACGGTTATTCGTTCCATATGGACCAAGCCAGCTTCGACGCCACCTACCAAGAAATGTACAACTGTTACGAGCGTATTCTTGAGCGAATGCAATTAGATTTCCGCGCGGTAGAGGCCGATACTGGCAACATTGGCGGCAATAATTCCCATGAATTCCACGTGCTGGCAGCCTCCGGTGAGGACACCATCGTGTACGCATCCAACGGACGTTACGCGGCAAACTTGGAGAAAGCTGTTGCCGCCCGACCGACGCCCGCAACAGCGCCATCCGCCCCGATGGAACGTATCTCCACACCGACGCAGAAGACTATTGCTGCGGTTGCTGAGCTGCTAGACATTCCTGCCACACAGTGCGTAAAGACGCTCATCGTCAAAGCGCAAGCCGATGAGGAACCAAGTGCATCAGGGATAATCGCGATCATCCTGCGCGGTGATCATGAGCTCAACGAAATAAAAGCAGCCAACCTTCCAGGCGTCGCACGACCTCTAGAGTTTGCCGACGAAGCACAAATCGTCGCGGCGTTTAATGCACACCCCGGATCTTTAGGCCCAGTGGCTTGCCCTATTCCATTGCTGGTTGACCACGAGGCGGCCGCTCTAGCAAGTTTTGTCTGTGGCGCAAACGAAGACGGCGTGCACCTACAAGGCGTTAATTGGGGGCGAGATTGCTCAATCAGCGTTGAGCAAATTATCGATGCTCGCAATGTTGTTGAGGGTGATCAGGCACCAAACGGTCAGGGCACCTTGAAGTTTCTCAGAGGCATAGAGGTTGGTCACATCTTTCAACTTGATCGCGCCTATAGCGAACCTATGAATGCATTTGTGCTGGATCAAGACGGTCGCGATGCCGCGCCAATAATGGGCTGCTATGGCATGGGCGTGACGCGTTTAGTCGCTGCAGTGATCGAGCAGAATCACGATTCACAGGGCATCGTTTGGCCACAACCTTTGGCACCGTTTTCGCTACACATCATCGCCCTTAATCCACAGAAATCCGCTGCGGTTAACGCCGCCGCAGAGCAACTGTACGCAACCGCAACGGCAGCTGGGGTAAGTGTATTGCTGGACGACCGCGACGAACGCCCGGGCGTTAAGTTTGCTGACGCTGACCTGATCGGGATTCCGCACCGAATTGTTATCGGCGATCGTGGCTTAAAAACCGGTGTAGTCGAGTACAAATATCGCCGGCACGGCGACAATCAGGAAATGGGGCCGGAAGCGGCGCTCGCTAAGGTTATTGATGCCATCGCGTAGGCGACGTCTTTGTTACCGTCACGCTAAAGGTCACGACTTGCCAATATGCTCTGAACCGTTTGGGGCCCAGACAGAATCTGTTGTACGTCACCCTCTGGGTTAATCACCACAGTCATCGGCAGCACTTCAGCCCGCGCTATGCCTAACGCTACCCGAGGGTCGTCTATGAGTATCGGGAATTCAATCTGCATGCGCTCCATCACCTCAGTCAAGTCACTGCCCTGCAATCGATCATAATTCACACCATATACTTGGAATTCTGCGCCCTGTTCTTCAGCGATCGCCACTAACTCATTTAACTCGGGAATTTCTTCTCGGCATGGAGCACACCACTCCGCCCAATAATTGATCACTACCCAGGCGCCATGCAGCTCAGACAAACGCAACGCATCGCCATCAACCAAACGGTAACGTGGCTCACTACTGCACCCACTTATACCGACGATTACCGCCAGCAAACACATCACGCCGATTCGATTCATGCCAATACCTCTGCTAAAGACGGGGACAAACGCTGGGAATTATAGCGCTCCACTGCACCGAGCAGGTCTGCAAGATGTGGAAAATCCTTCACCCTCTGTAAGCGATCTGCTGTTAACTCGTCGGGCAACAATCGGTACAACTGCCACAGCGTCACAGCATGCAGGTCGCGGGCCAGGACCCAATGTTTTTGGTCATTAACACCAATCAGTTTGAGCCGTCCAAGCGCCGCAAAAATTCGCTGGCGCTGCGCGGAATTCAAACCGACCTGTTGTGTCAGCTCTGATTCAGTGACCGCACTCCCCTGCCTGTGGGCGTCGGCGATCGTCTGCAACACCCGGGCAGCTCCTATCAGCAACGGTTCGTCACTGGGTGCGACGCTGGCACGCAAACATAGCGAACGCACGAAAACTGCACCGCTAAGTACAATGACCCAGACCAGATAAAGCCACAACAAAAATACCGGTAACGCTGCAAAAGCCCCATAAACCGCGTCGTAGATAAAGAACTGCGACGCAACGGCGAATACTTTGAATGCAAGTTGAAACACCACAGTAGTGAGCACAGCCCCGATCAAGCCGTGGTGCAATCGCACCGGGCTATTCGGCACAACCACATACAGGGCTGTAAATCCCGCAAGCATCAGCAAAGTCGGTAAGTAACTTAGCGCTGTACTGCGTAGATCCAGCACATCGATCTCGCTTATCAACGGCAACCCAATCAGGTAGGCGCTGCTCCAAACCCCCACCAACAAAAACACCGGCCCTAACGACAACACCCCCCAATACAGCAACGCGCGCTGTAAACCCCAGCGCGGCGTCGACACCTGCCAAATGGCATTAAAACGTTTTTCTATCGATACCAGCATCAACAGCGCAACGAGCAACAATCCGGCGCCACCAGCGGTGGTTAAACTGCGCGCGCGATCAGCAAATTCGTTGAGTTTTTGCTGTACCAGCTCCGAGCTGGCAGGCACAAAGTTACGAAACACGAAATCTTGTATTGCGCCCCACAGCTCTGCGTACTGCGGCACCAACGACAAACCGATATAGGTCACTGTCATGAGCGGCACCAATGCTAACAAGGACGTATAGGTGAGCGCCGCCGCTGCCGTCAAACAGTCATGCTGCGCAAACTGTGCACGCAACACGTTGAGATATGCGAGCAGACTAGGCAGTGCTCGTTGGATGCCCTGACGCAACCGCATATCAGCTCGGGGCGTAAAATTGGAGTTGCGATCCTGCATCTTTATACTCGGCTCTAAAACCTTACTAACGAGAAGATCATGTCTGTTATCAAGCTTTTGCACAATCCGAAATGCTCGAAGTCACGCCAGACCCTCGCTCTGTTGGAGGCAAGCGCAGGACAGGTAGAAATCATCGAGTATCTTAAAAACCCACCAAGCGCCGAAGAACTTAGACAAATACTCGGCGCCTTAGGAATGAGTCCACGGCAGCTCATACGCACTAAAGAAAGCGTTTACCTGGATCTCAACCTCGCCGATACTGCGTTAGCTGACCCCGCTTTGATCACCGCAATGGTCGACAACCCGATCCTTATCGAGCGGCCAATCGCGCTCAAGGACGGGCGCGCCGTGATCGGTCGCCCACCAGAGAACGTACTCACACTGTTATGAACAACCCATATATCTTGATTTTGTACTACTCGCGCAGTAGCGGTACGCAGAATCTAGCCCTGCACATCGCTCGCGGCGTCGACAAGATCAACGGCATGGATGCACGCATTCGTACTGTGCCACCCGTCAGTACGGTGGTTGAGCGCACCGCCGCTGCAGTTCCCGATGAGGGCGCGATCTTTTGTAGCAAGGAGGATCTACGCAATTGCGCTGGATTGGCTCTTGGTAGCGCCACCCGCTTTGGCAACATGGCCGCGCCGATGAAGTATTTTTTGGATACCACCGCAGATTTGTGGGCTGAAAACAGTCTGGTGGGCAAGCCCGCGAGTGTATTTTGTTCCAGCGCGTCGATACACGGCGGCCAAGAGAGCACGTTGCTGACCATGATGGTGCCACTACTGCACCACGGTATGCTAATTCAGGGTCTGCCTTACCAATTGCCGGCACTGCATAAAACGCGCAGCGGCGGTACACCCTACGGTGTGACTCACTTACAAAATTCAGATGACCCAGCCAAACTTAGCGACGACGAAGCGAGCTTGGCGGTTAGCGCGGGTGAGCAATTGGCTCAGGTTGCACAGCGTCTTTTTAGCCACTAATCAGGAGTATGCAGTGCGCGGTTGGTTATTTCTAAGCCTGGTATGCGCGGGTTCGTTGCTCGCCGTCACCGGGCTGCGGCAGTTTTTCATAGAGCCTCTGGCCAGCAGTTCTAGTAACAGCGTGTGGTTTTTGATCCAGATTCTGCCACTGTTATTACCCTTACCCGGAGCTCTGCGTGGCCAAGTGCGCGGTATGTTTTTGCTGTGCCTGGTAAGCTCGCTTTACTTTATTCACGCGGTCCTGGTGATCAACGACGAGCCCTTATTCCTAGTCGCGTTGCTGGAGATGATCTTCGCTTTAGGCTTAGGTATTTGCACCGCAGTATTCGTACGCAAACGGCGCGAGCTAGATGCCACCTCGAATAACGACATCTAGTCGGTTTGGATAGCGCCGCCGCTGCGGTCAATGAATGATCGGTTCAGCGGCCTCGACTTCAACAGCGTCAGCTTCATCCAGTGCCTGAACTGCGTAACGACGGGTAATAATTTCTCCCGACACCAGCTCTGGCAAGCGTTGCAGAAAGTCGTCCATGTGGTCTGTGTCGAAGTGACCCATCAACGCCTCCATGCTTTCCCATTCCTGAAACAGCATCAGCGTGTCTGGGTCTGCTAAGCCAACATAAAACTCATAGGACACACACCCTTGCTCGTTACGGCTAGCCGTTGCCATCTGTCTTGCCAATTCCAACGCCTGGTCGCGACACTCTGGCCGAATCGGAATACTGCCGTGGACAATAATCATTGTTGCTTTTTTCTTTCCTAAGTTACTTTGCCGGCGTCTTTGGGGTAATGAAAGCGCCATCAATCAGCGAGGCTTCAAGCTCGCGGATAATATCGGGATCGTCAATGGTTGAGGGAACGCTGTAAGAATCGCCATCGATCATCTTGCGGATCACCTGACGCAGTATCTTACCTGAGCGGGTCTTGGGCAAGCGCGTGACCACTAGCGCCCGCTTAAAGTTTGCAATCGGCCCGACCGCATCGCGAACCTTTTGCACTAGCTCGGCCACCAGCGTGGCCTCATCGATATTTACGCCGTCTTTTAGCAACACCAGACCCACTGGCACCTGACCCTTGTCCGCATCATGTATGCCCACGACCGCACATTCGGCTACTGCGCTATGCTCAGCGACAACCTCCTCTATGCGACCGGTAGATAGACGATGCCCAGCAACGTTGATGACATCGTCGGTGCGACCCATAACGTAGACGTAACCATCTGCGTCTTGATAACCACCGTCACCCGTGAGGTAGAACCCGGGGTATTGGCTCCAGTAGCTTTGCTCAAACCGTTCATGGTCGCGCCATACCGTAGCAAACCCACTTGGTGGTAGTGGGGCTTTAACTACAATCGCGCCTTCTTCGCCCGCAGCGACTTCGGCGCCTGCTTCGTCCAATACACGCAAGTCCCATCCGGGCGCTGGGACACCGCAAGATCCGGCGCGACTCTCCAACAACTCTATTCCTGCCAGATTGGCGCAAATCGACCAGCCGGTTTCTGTTTGCCACCAGTGATCGATCACCGGCACCTTCAGGTGTTGCTCCAACCAGTAGTAGGTCGGTGGATCGAGGCGCTCACCCGCAACGAATTGATATTTGAGGCTAGAGATATCGTATTTCGCCAGCAGTTTGCAGTCTGGGTCTTCTTTTTTTATCGCCCGAAAAGCAGTCGGCGCAACAAAGAAACTATTCACCCGATGGTCGGACAACACCCGCCAAAACGCCCCCGCGTCTGGCGTTTTTACCGGCTTACCCTCGTACACGATGGTTGTGCAGCCGGCCAGCAACGGCCCGTACACTATGTACGAGTGACCCACCACCCAGCCCACATCCGAGGCAGCCCAGTACACATCGCCAATACCCACGTCGTACACGGCAGACATACTGTATTTGAGCGCCACAGCGTGACCGCCATTATCGCGAACAATACCTTTGGGTTTGCCCGTGGTCCCAGATGTATACAGGATATATAACGGATCTGTGGCAGCGACCGGCACGCAATCTACCGGCTTGGCCGCAGCCTCCCAGGAGGCCCAGTCTATATCGCGCGGAGCCAGCAACTGCACAGCTGCTTGTGGCCGCTCAAGCATGACAACATGAGCAGGCTTGTGCCGCGCCAATTCCAACGCGCCATTTAACAGTGGCTGATAGGGAATGACGCGATCCGTCTCTATACCGCAGGACGCCGCCAATATGACCTTCGGTGTTGCATCGTCTATGCGCATTGCAAGTTCATCCGCGGCAAACCCGCCAAAGACTACGGAATGCACAGCACCAATTCTTGCACAAGCCAGCATGGCTACCACGGTCTCTGGCACCATTGGCATGTAGATGATCACAACATCGCCTTTACTGACGCCCAGTTCCACCAAGCCACCAGCAACTCGAGCCGTCCAAGCCATAAGCTCGGCGTAACTGTAACGTGACACTGAATCGGTCACCGGAGAGTCATAGATGACCGCGGTTTGGTCGCCACGGCCCTGCTGCACGTGGTAGTCGACCGCGCAGTAACAGGTGTTGAGTTTGCCATCGGCAAACCATCTGGCTACGCCATTGGCGTCGGTACTTAGCGTATTTTTTGGTGAGCTATACCAAGGGATATCATCAGCGCGTTCGGCCCAGAATTTTTCTGGTTCCGCTACTGACCGACTGTATACGTCCGGGTATCGCATGTAGTGCCTCCGCTCACTGGATTATGGAGCAGCGCACTCAACGTGGGAAAACGGTGCGCTTGCTGGAACAAGATTGCCCCAGCAAGCTTACCGTATTTGCCGAGAGGTCGAGTCTATTGAGCTGTAAATTTCTTGATTTGCGCAGGCTTAGGGCAACGTGAAATCAAATCTTTGAACACGTTAGACCGCTTACCAATACGCTTGTGTTCGCAATAAAAGTCGACTGCGCGAGCCCACGCTTCAACTCTGCCGTGCTTGGCAATAGACACGGTGGTATTGACGATCTTGCCGCGAACCCGAGACATAACCCCGACTTGGAAAACTGGTGTAAGGGTACCGCTCTTTTCGCGCTTCATCCGGCAAAGAATGCCGCGAATCTGTCCAGTCGGATCAAGCTCGATTTCTTTGTCCTTTTTATCACGGTTCTTCTGCTGCAATTCTTTCAGCGTTGCATCTCGCGCATCCGCGGTTGCCTTTACCTCAGCCCGCGCTGCACCACGCATACGCTTGCCGTTGGCTTTAAGTGAGAAATACTCTTGATAAGTCTTGCCATCTATTTGGCGTCGTACCCGGAACCCAAAAAATCTAGGGTTGTCTAATAGCTCTACGCTCATTGGAACTCCTCATTCAGTCGACAGTACACATTGTAAACCCAACCACAAGAGCCTTACCAATTTGGTTAGCTCAACTTCGTCGGCAAAATAAGAAAAATCATTTATCCAGAACAGGTTTGCTGCTGGTCAAACAATTTTTCTTACTCTGCACTCGATGTTAACTTTTGGTTAACAAAATTGAAAATGGCGGCGCCATATTAAACCAATAAATAAAGCGCTGTCCCCTGTTAAATATAGTTTGTTGAACAAATTTGATCAGAATATGATCTCAACTACGGCATTTTTGCACCTTTTTGGATCATCTCATCGAAATGCGTAAGATAATTCACTGCGACTGCGACAGCTTTTATGCGTCTATCGAAATGCGCGACAATCCCGATTTGCGCGACAAGCCAATCGCCGTGGGCGGTCGACCAGATCAACGTGGGGTGGTCGCAACATGTAATTACGCCGCTCGCGCCTACGGTGTTCGTTCTGCCATGCCGATGTCTACAGCGCTTAGACATTGCGCGAACCTTATCGTTGTGGGTACCAACATGGCAAAATACAAAGAAGAATCCGCGCGCGTGCAGGCCATTTTTCACGAATACACAGACCTCGTAGAGCCGCTTTCGTTGGATGAGGCATTTCTCGACGTTAGCACTAGTTCTATCGCTCATGGCAGCGCTACTTTAATAGCGGAGGAAATTCGCAATCGCGTGCGAGCAGAAATTGGTATAACTATTTCAGCCGGCATTGCTAACAATAAGTTTCTCGCCAAGATCGCCTCGGATTGGAACAAACCAGACGGGCAAAAGACTATTGAACCCAGCGAAGTTGCAAGTTTCATCAAAGCACTGCCGGTGGAGAAGATATTTGGTGTTGGTTCCGTGACCGCAAAAAAGATGCATAGCATGGGACTTAACACTTGCGCGGACTTACAGACCCTTAGCATCCTCAAATTGAGTCACCATTTCGGCAAGTTTGGAGCGCGTTTATACGATCTTTGCCGGGGCAACGATGACCGTCCGGTAAATACCGAGAGAGCGCGCAAGTCGGTTAGCACGGAGCGCACCTACGCTGTGGATCTACCTGACAGCGATGCCTGCGCTGATGAGTTAGAAAAATTGTTCGAGGACTTGCAACGCCGTATCGCACGGGCAGATTGCGCACATCAGATCAAATCGAGAACTCTGAAGTTACGCTTTGATGACTTCTCCACCACGACGGTAAGTAAAGCCGGTCGCAGTGTCGACATTGCATGCTTTAAGGAATTGTTAACCGAAGCGTGGCAACGCAAAGGTTTGCCCATTAGGTTGCTAGGGATTGGTGTACAGCTAACGAGCATTGGCACACCAAGTCGGCAACATCTGCAAATACCTCTGTTTGGCGACCGCTAAGCCGCAAACTGTATTTGCGCGAACTCTTTGTACAGAGCGTTGTGCGCCAGCAAGTCCTCGTGGCTGCCTTGAGCAATAACGCGACCCTGATCCATCACACAGATACGGTCTGCAGCGCGCACCGTCGACAGCCGATGAGCAATAACCATGATAGTCATCTTGCCTTTGAGACTGGTGAGTGATTTACCAATGTATTCTTCACTTTGGGCGTCTAAGGCACTGGTGGCTTCATCTAATAACAGGCAGCGCGGCTGCGCCAACAGCGCTCGCGCGATCGCCAAACGTTGCCGTTGACCACCAGACAAGCCGACACCACCTTCACCGACCAGCGTGTCTAAGCCCTTGGGCAGACGCGCAACAAAATCCGCTGCGAAAGCCAGCTCAAGCGCCTCATTAATTTCTTCTGTGGTTGCCTGTTTGTGGCCGTATATTAGATTTTCTCTCAGCGTGCCAGAAAACAACACCGGATCTTGCGGCACAAAGCCAAAGGCTGCGCGCGCTGCACCTAACGAGAAATCGCGTAAGTCGCTGCCGTCAAGCGTAATAGCGCCCTCGCTCGGGTCGTAAAAGCGCTGCAGAAGATCGAATAACGTGCTTTTACCTGCACCCGAGGGGCCTACAAAAGCCACCATTTCTCCAGCATTGACCGTTACATTGACATCATCTAACGCTTTCAGCTCTGCCCGCCCAGGGTAGCTAAACGCCAGATCGTGCATCTCTATACTCGCCGACGAACCGACGCTGGCAGCAGCCCCAGCAACACCCTGACCATCAGTAATTTCGCTCGGCGCTTGCAGCAACTCCACTAAGCGCTCAGTGGCACCGGCTGCGCGTTGTAGGTCACTCCAGACCTCTGAGATAGCGCCTACCGAACCTGCTACCACAAATGCATAGAAGATGAACGCCGCCAAATCACCTGGTGAGGTGCGCCCAGCCAATACGTCTTGTCCGCCCACCCATAACAGCGCAGCCACCGCACCAAACACGATTAACATGACCACTGCGACCAATACCGCGCGTTGCCAAATGCGTTGCAAGGCAACCATTAGCGCTGAATCCAATCGCTTACCAAACTGCGCAATATCAGCACTTTGGTGATTAAAAGCCTGCACAATTTTTATGTGGCGAAAACTCTCGCTCACTTGGCTACCCACGTCGGCGAGCCGATCCTGACTGGTTCGGGACAATGAACGCACGCGGCGCCCGAATAATATGACCGGCAACACCACAAAAGGCACGCTTGCAAGCACCAGCAACGACAGTTTCGGATTAGTAATGACCAGCAACACCATGCCGCCGAAAAACATCAGCGCGTTGCGCAGCGCAATCGACACCGATGAGCCAATCACAGTTTGCAAAAGCGTTGTATCGGTAGTGATGCGCGACTGAATTTCGCTCGGAATATTGTCCTCAAAAAAGCCAGGGTGCATATGTATTAGATGATTGAAAACCGCTTGGCGAATGTCATTACTGACGCGTTCACCTACCCAGGATACAAAGTAAAAACGTACAAAAGTTCCGGCAGTCAGTACCACCACAAACGCCACAAAAAGCAGCAACGACTCCGTTAATAACGCCGCTTCACCGCTTGCAAAACCACTGTCAAAGACCAT
>MDTB01134786.1_pt1 | contig 20766 bp, 25 predicted proteins | sample 811161 | NCBI WGS metagenome assembly MDTB01 (sample SAMN05326650, study PRJNA326480) | marine metagenome | isolation source: seawater | place: Mediterranean Sea | collected 2009
AAATCATGAAGTATAAAAATTCATTTTTGTTAAAAATGTCTTTAAATTTGGATATTTTATTTGAAAACTTATGTAGTATTAAGTCCTTAAAATATTGATTGGCGAGAATATATAAAAGGGTACATCCTATTGTAAAACCCAAAACTGAAATTAAAGTTCCATAAAATTTTCCAAATAAAAATCCTGATATTAAAGAGATTGGTGTTGCAAATCCTAAAAGTAAAATCCAAATTATACAAAATAAAAAAAATAAAATTGTAAACCAGTAAGGATTTTGATCTTTAATAGCTATTAAAAATTGAGTTCTATCCCTTATATAACTGTAGTCATTTAATTGAAAAACATCTACAGAGATAAAAAATCCATACAATATAAGACTTAAACAAAGTATATAAATAAGACCTACTGCAATTTTAATATTTTTAGTCATAAGATAATTTTAACTGTACATCAGTGGTATTATTAAATATATAACTAAAATTATTTTATGAAAAGGACTTACCAACCAAGTAAATTAGTTAGAAAAAGAAGACACGGATTTCGATCTAGGATGGCTACCAAAGGTGGAAGAAAGCTTATCGCTAGAAGACGAGCAAAAGGAAGAAAAACTATATCTACCTAAAATGATTAAGCTTGAGAGTTTAAAAAAAAGCGATCATTTCAAGCACGTGTTAACTGGAAAGAAATTTCACACAAATTTATATTCAATATTTGCAACTAAAAATTTTTTAAAGTCAAAGAAAAATAGATTATTTATAAGCTTTGTAACTAAGAAGAAAATAGGAAACGCAGTAAAAAGAAATAAGATTAGGCGCAAATTGAAAGCAATAACTATGAAAATTCTTAAAATAAAAGGTGCAATTAATATCAATTATACTTATATAATAATTTGTAAAACAAAATCTTATACGGAAAAATACGATAAAATATTTTTGGAAATGCAAAAAAGTTTTAAAAAATTGAATTAAATGAACAAAATTTTTATTAAGACTACTATTTTTTTTATTCAAATTTATAAATATTTTTTTTCTCCATTGCTAGGAAATAGATGTAGGTTTTTACCATCATGTTCGGATTATTTTATAGAATGTTTAAATGAATATGGTTTTTTTAAAGGTATATTCTTAGGGTTTAGAAGAATATCAAAATGTCATCCAATAAAATTTTTGGGTGGAAAATCCGGTTTAGACTTAGTTCCAAAAAAAAGGGATGTGAATAATGGATAATAAAAATGTTTTTGTTGCAATTGCTTTATCTATGGCGGTGCTTCTTTTTTGGGGTGCTTTTTTTGAAACACCAAGACAAGTAAAAGAAAACCAATCTGTTGAAAAAACTCAAACTAATAAAAATCAAATTCAAAATGATATTACACCAAATATAGGCCAAGAAAAAGCTATTAAGAAAATATCTAGAAAAGATGCGCTTACTGAAGTTGACAGAGTAATAATTGAAAATGAAAAAGTTAAAGGGTCTATTTCTTTAAAAGGAGCAATATTTGATGACTTATCATTTAAAAATTATAAAAAAGATTTAAAATCCGAAGAAAATGTAGTTTTCTTAAATCCAAAAGAAATAGAAGATGGATATTATATAGAGTCTGGATGGGCGAGTGTTGGTAATGAAGTTGAAGTGCCTGGAATCGACTCATTATGGCAAGTTAAGGGAAATAGAGTTTTAAATGAAAAAAACGACGTCGTCCTGGAATGGAATAACGGGAAAGGATTAATATTTAAAAAAACTATAAACTTAGATGACAAATATTTATTCAAAATTAAACAAGAAGTGAAGAATAATACCTCAACCAAAGTTACTCTATATCCATATTCCCAAATAACGAGAAATAAAAAACCAGATGATGTGATGGGTTTCTACATTTTGCACGAGGGTTTTATTGGAGTATTTGATGGTGAGTTAAAAGAAGACGATTATGATGATATTGAAGATAAAAAAATTGTAAGAAATTCAGATAATGGGTGGTTAGGTATTACAGACAAATATTGGGTAACTGCTATAGTTCCACCAAAAGATAAAAACTTTAAATCTACATTTTTATATAAAGATAATTTTAGAGCTAATTACATTTTAAATTCACCAGTGAGTGTTAATCCTAAAAGCTCATCTGATAATGAGGTAAGATTATTTGTAGCTGCAAAAGAAGTTGAAACTGTAGATGGATATGCCGAAAGTGAAAATATTGAAAAATTTGATCTTACGATAGACTGGGGATGGTTTTATTTTTTTACTAAACCTTTATTTTTTGTTATTGATTATTTATTTAAACTTTCTGGTAATTTTGGAATAGCAATTGTTTTAATAACTCTTGCTATTAGAGTTATATTCTTCCCACTGGCAAACTACTCTTTTAGATCAATGGCTAAAATGAAAGCTGTCCAACCAGAAATGACAAGACTTAAAGAGCTTCACAAAGACGACAAGGTGAAATTGCAGCAAGAAATGATGGCTTTATATAGAAAGGAAAAAATTAATCCTGCATCAGGATGTTTACCGATTTTAATACAAATACCTTTTTTCTTTGCCATTTATAAAATGCTATTTATTTCTTTGGAAATGAGACACCAGCCATTTTTTGGATGGATACAGGATTTATCTGCCAAAGACCCAACGACTATTTTTAATTTATTTGGATTAATACCATGGGACCCTCCTGGTTTTCTGATTATAGGTATATGGCCAATACTAATGGGGCTTTCAATGTATGTGCAACAAAAATTAAATCCTGCGCCAGCCGATCCAATACAAGCAAAAATTTTTGCTTTCTTCCCTTTGTTTTTAACAATTATTTTGGCACCATTCCCGTCCGGTTTAGTCGTTTATTGGACAATAAATAATATCTTAACAATAGCTCAGCAGTGGGTAATTATGAGACAAACAAAAGTTAAAACTAATTAAATGTCCGAAGAAAAAAGTTTAGACTCAATCAAAAAGTTTTGGCCCAAAAATGCTCCTGATATTAATAGTGTGGCGAAATATATTAACAAATATAAAAAAGAACTAATTGTAATAAAGTACGGAGGAAACGTTTTAATTGACAGAAATATTTTTAATAATTTTATTGAAGATATAAGTATATTAAACAAATTAGGTCTTTCAATTGTAGTTGTTCACGGAGGTGGTCCTAGAATAGAGAGAAAATTAAAAGAGGAAAAAATTCAAACAAAATTTATTAATGGGCTTAGAGTTACTGATGAAAAAGTAATTTCTATAGTCGAAGATGTATTAATTGATTTTAATCAAGATATTGTAAATTCTTTGAAAAAAAAAGGCTCGCAAGCAGTATCAATTACTTCAAAATTGAATAATGTTATTAATGTCATTCCAGATAATAAGGAGCTCGGTTTTGTTGGTGTTCCTGAAAAAATTAATTCCGGATATCTTAAAGATATAATTAATCAAAAACAAATACCTGTAATAGCCCCTTTAGGTGTTGGTAAAGATAACAACACTTACAATATAAACGGTGATACAGCCGCCAGTGCTATAGCAAAAAAACTGAAGTCAAGAAGACTTTTGCTTATGACAAATGTAGAAGGTGTTTATGATGATAGAAAAAATTTGATAACAGAGATTAAACCTTTTGATATAGAAAACTTAATGAAATTAAAAATAGTGCAAGGAGGAATGATTCCCAAAATAAAAAATTGTATTGATGCAGTTAAGAATGGAGTAAGAGGTGTAGTAATACTTGACGGTAGAAAACCTCATTCAATATTAGATGAAATATTTTCAGATAAGGGTGCGGGAACACTAATTAGAAAATGAATGAACTCAAAGATTTAAAGTTTTGGCTTTTTGATCTTGATAATACTTTATATTCTGGAGCTACTAAGGTATTTGAACAGGTTGATAAAAAAATGACACACTATATATCGTCTAAATTAAATATTAGCAAAGAAGAAGCAAGAAAAATTCAAAAAAATTATTTTGTAGAGTATAATACAACGCTTAATGGTATGATTAAAAATCATAAAATTGATGCAAATGAATTTCTCGAATTTGTTCATGATATAGATTTAAGTTTTTTGAAAAAGGATAAACTATTAGATGAACAAATTGAAAAAATTAAAGGTAAAAAGATAATTTTTACTAATGGTTCAAGAGCACACGCCAAAAATGTAACCAAAAGACTTGGGATTGAAAGGCATTTTGATGATATTTTTGACATAGTGAGCGCAGACTTTATACCCAAGCCATCTTTAGAAACTTACAAAAAAATTATAGAAAAATACAAAATTGAGCCACAATATTGTATATTTATTGAAGATATTGCACGAAATTTAAAACCCGCTTACGAATTAGGTATGAAAACAGTATGGATAATAAACGATGAACCATGGGCCGCAGAATTTTCAGATTCTAATTTTATAAACTATAAAACAGATAAACTATCTAAATTTTTAAAGGAGATAAATGAGCACAAGTGAACTAGAGAAAATCATAAATAAAGCTTTTGATAATAAACAAAACATAAATGAAAAATCAGATAACGAGATTTTAAAAGCAATTAATCAGACAATTGAACTTACTGATAAAGGTGAATTAAGAGTAGCGGAGAAGAAAAATGGAAAATGGATTGTGAATCAATGGGTAAAAAAAGCTATCCTATTGAGCTTTCGAACAAAACCAATGACAATGTCTAAAGGCCCATATACTACATGGTATGATAAGGTGCCTGGTAAATCTGTTGCCTGGAGTGAGTCTGATTGGAAAAAAGCAGGTTATAGACATGTTCCAAACGGAGTGGTCAGAAAAGGTTCATTCATAGGAAAAAATGTTGTTTTGATGCCATGCTTTGTAAATTTGGGAGCTTACGTAGATGAAGGTACAATGATAGATACTTGGGCTTCAGTAGGTTCTTGTGCTCAAGTTGGAAAAAATTGTCATGTATCAGGAGGTGCAGGTATAGGCGGGGTTTTAGAACCACTTCAAGCCGGACCAGTAATTATAGAAGACAACTGTTTTATAGGCGCAAGATCTGAAATAGCAGAGGGTGTAATTGTAGAAGAAGGCGCAGTGATTTCAATGGGGGTTTATATTGGAGCCTCTACAAAAATTATTGATCGAGTATCAGGTGAGGTTATGTATGGAAAGGTTCCAGCATATTCAGTAGTGGTACCAGGTAGCACACCTAATAAAAAAAATCCTGACGGTCCTAGTTTGTACTGCGCAGTAATAGTAAAAAAAGTAGATGAAAAAACTAGAAGTAAAACATCAATTAATGATCTATTGAGAGATTAAATGAAAAAAATTGATGAACTAGCTTTATCCAAAGACTTAATTTCCTTTCCAAGTATTACTCCGGTAGATGCTGGTGCAATAAATTTTTTAGCAAGAAAATTAAAATCTCTTGGATTCAAATGTAAAATACTTGAGTTTAAAAAAGGAAAAGGTAAACCTATTAAAAATCTGTATGCAAAACTTGGAAATAAAAAACCAAATTTATGTTATGCAGGACATACCGACGTAGTACCACCTGGAAATTACAAAGATTGGACGGTAAATCCATTCAAACCAAAAGTAAAAAAAGGATATTTAATTGGTAGAGGTGCAAATGATATGAAAAGTTCAATTGCTTGTTTCATATCTGCAGTAAGTAATTATTTAAACAACAACAAAAATATAAATGGTTCGATTAGCCTGCTGATTACTGGAGATGAAGAAGGATACGCAACCAATGGTACGAAAAGTGTTGTTGATTATTTAAAGAAAAAAAAGGAGAAAATTAATTTTTGTATTGTAGGCGAACCTACAAATCCAAAAAAATTAGGAGACATGATAAAAATTGGTAGAAGGGGTAGTATTACTGCTGAGTTAGAAATATTTGGAACTCAAGGCCATATTGCTTATCCCCATCTTTCCAATAATCCTATAAATACGCTAGTAAAAATATGTTATGAACTTAAGAAAAAAAAATTAGATAAAGGTAATAAAAATTTTCAGCCTTCAAACCTAGAGTTTACCAGGATATACGTAAATAATAAGGCTCACAATGTTATTCCTTCTTCAGCTAAAACCCAATTTAATGTCAGGTATAATAACCTTCAAACTGCTTCAAAGTTAAGAAAGAAAATTAATGGCATAATAAAAAAAATTTCCCTAAAGAATAAATGTAAATATAAAATCAATTATCTTGAAAATGGTGAAGCATTTTTAACAAAACCTGGAAAAAATATATTTTTAGCAAGAAAAATAATAAAAAAAATCACCAAAATAAATCCAGTGTTCTCAACAACTGGTGGAACATCTGATGCTAGATTTATAAAAAAAATAGCTCCTTGCCTCGAATTCGGATTAGTGAATAAAACCATGCATAAAGTTGATGAATGTGTCTCTTTAAAAGATTTAAAAAATCTAAAAAAAATTTATTTAAGTTTTTTAACCGAGTTCTTTAAGTGAAGACTGGTTTTATCTCTACAAAAAGCTCACTGAAACATGATACTGGAGATGGACACCCTGAAAATAAATACAGAATACAGTCAATTTTAGATAGACTTAAAAAAAAGAAATTAAATAATCTTGAGTGGAGCGAGCCAAAAAAATTTGACGAAGATTATTTAAAAAAAACACACAATAGCTTTTATATTGATGAAGTAAAAAAAGCTTTCCCAACTAAAGGACAATTTTTTTTGGATGGAGATACTGTAATCTCACCTGGTAGTAAAGATGCATCCTATGATGCCGTTGCTTCAATTATCTCTGCTATTGACTCTGTAAAAAGTAATAAATTAAAAAATGCATTTTGTGCCGTACGACCCCCAGGGCATCATGCCGAATATGACAAAGCCATGGGTTTTTGTATTTTTAATAATGTTGCCGTGGGTGCTAATTATTTAATTGATAAATATAAACTAAAAAAAGTTGCAATTATAGATTTTGATGTTCACCATGGTAATGGGACTCAAAATATTTTTTATGGAAATAAGAGCGTGTTATATATATCTACTCATCAATATCCGCATTTTCCCGGAACTGGCGCACATAATGAAAAAGGATTGCATAATAATATTTTAAATATTCCTTTAGTTGCAGGAACTACTTCAGAAGAATATTTTAATGCTTATGAACATGTTTTAAAAAAATTAAATGATTTTAAACCAGAATTTATATTTTTCTCTGCCGGCTTTGATGCTCATACTGATGACCCTCTTTCGAATATAAATTTAAAATCTAAAGACTATTTTGAAATTACAAAAAGAACATTGATAGCCTCAAAAGATTATTGTAAAGGAAATATAGTTTCTATCCTTGAAGGTGGTTACGATTTAAATGCATTAGCAGAAAGTACAGAAGAACATATTAAGGCATTAATAGAATTTTAGTTATGAAAAAACTTTATAAAATAAAAAAATCTAATATAGACAATAGGGGGTTATATGCAGCAGAGAATATTAAAAAGGACACTAAAATTATAGAATACAAAGGAAAAATTATTACAGTCAAAGAAACAGAAACTAACCCAAAATTTGATAATGATAAAGCTATCTATTTATTTAATTTAAATAAGAAATATGATTTGGATGGAGATTTTAAATATAATACAGCAAGACTCATTAATCACTCTTGTGAACCTAATTGTGAGGTTGATGGTGTCGGTCTTAAATTGTGGATTTATTCTATTAAAGATATAAAAAAAAATGATGAGTTGACTTATGATTATGGATTTAGTTTTGACAAAGATTATAAAGATTTTCCTTGCAGATGCGGTGCAAAAAAATGCGTTGGATTTATAGTTAATTCGCAGTCTAGATGGAGAATTAAAAGGTCAAAAAAGAAAAAATCTATTAATAAGTGACTTTATATAAGTATAATCCACTTGGTGGCGCAGGCGTTGCACAGAGTGATCTTTTTTTAGATTTTAGTAATCTTTTTAAATCATCGATTCTCCATTTTCCTTCTCCAATAACTTTCAAACAACCCACCATAGATCTTACTTGATGTTGCAGAAAGGACCTTGAAGAGAAAACGATTAAAATTTTGTTCCCTTTTTTTGTGAGTGTAGACTTTTCAATAGTTCTTATAGGTGATTTTGCTCCACAAGATGAAGATCTAAAAGCATTAAAATTATGCTTTCCTAAAAATAATTTTAATGCTTTTTTCATTAAACGGGTATTTAATTTTTTTTTCACCAGCCATGCTCTATTCTTATCTAATACCAAAAAATTTTTTCTATTAATTATCATGTATTTATACGTTCTTTTTTTAGCGTCAAATCTTGAATTAAAATTCAATTTTTTTTTTTTTATTAAATTAATGCTTATTTTTTTTTTTACTTAAAAAAAAATTTAAGGAGTTTAAAAATTTTTTTTCGTTTGATATTTTGTCACAAAAAAAATTTGCTGATTGACCAATGGCATGAACCCCTGTGTCAGTCCTTCCAGAGCCAATTACTCTTATCTTTTTTTTTAATATTCTTCTTAAAGCTTTCTCTATCTCATTTTGTATAGAGGGCTCATTTTTTTGATACTGCCAACCATTGTAATTTGTGCCTTCGTATTCAATTATTATTTGATAATTCGATTTCAATTTAATTGGGTTCCTTTCTCTAAATTATTGCCTTTTAAAAATTCTTCAACGTCCAAATCCCGTTTACCTTCTTTTTGTAATCTTAAAACTTGTATTGCATTTTCTGAACAGCCTATAGTTAATTTATTATCGAGGATTTTCCCCTCTTCACCTTTTTTATTAATTTCTTTAGCTTTTAGAATTTTAATTCTTTCGTTTTTTAATAGAAACCATGCCCCTGGTTTAGGATTAAAAGCATTTATTTTTGCAATAATATTTTCAGCTTTATCTTTCCAGTTTATTCGAGTTTCAACTTTGTCAATTTTTTTTGCATAAGAAGTTTCTTTTTCATTTTGCTCTTTAAAAATTGCTTTGCCAGAGTGTATTAATTCGATTGACTCAATCAAAGCTTCAGCACCTTTGAATGATAGTATTTTAGTTAATTCACCGCTAGTAGTTTCTTTGTTTATCTTAACTTTCACTTGTTTAATAAAAGGTCCGGCATCAAGTTTTTTTTCGATTTTCATAATAGAAATTCCTGTTTGATTTTCTTTATTCAAAATAGCTCTTTCTATTGGGGCAGCACCTCTCCATTTCGGAAGAAGTGAAGCATGCACATTTAAAAATATTAAATTAGGAATCTTTAAATATATTTCTGGAATTATTTGTCCATAAGCTATTACAACAACAAGATCGGGTTTTAATTTTACAAATTCCTGATACTCGCCTTTCTCAGTTAATTGATTTGTTTTTACTTTAATTTTCTCGTTTTCAGAAAAAACATGTACAGCTGTTTTAATATTTTTTTGGCCTCTTGATTTTTTTTTTGGAGGCTGAGTATAAACACAAATAATCTTATGTTTGGATTGTTTCAATAATTTTAAAGTTGGTATGGAAAACTCTGGGGTTCCCATAAAAACAATATTAAATGTCATCTGATTTTTGAAGTTAAACTACTACCCTATTAATTTCTTTTTTTTGTTTTTTTGTTTTTTTTAAAATTAAATCTTTTTTTAGTTTTGACAAGTGGTCAATAAATAATATTCCATTAAGGTGGTCAATTTCGTGCTGAATACAAGTGGCTAAAAGTCCTTCTGCATTTATTTCATTTTTTTTACCATGATAATCTAAGAAATTAATTTTACACGAACTTGGTCTTTTAACTTCGGCAAACTGATTGGGTATCGACAAACATCCCTCTTCATATGAAATAAAATTTTGAGATTTAAATGTAATTTCAGGATTAATAATAAATAAAGGAGTTTTTTTTTCACCTTCTTTTGATATGTCAATTACGATAACCCTTTTTAATATTCCGATTTGTACGGCTGCTAACCCAATTCCAGGAGCCGCATACATAGTTTCTAACATATCGTCCATTAATTTTTTTATTTCTCCATTTACAGTTTTAACAGGTTCTGAAACTTTTCTGAGCACTGGGTCAGGCATAACTAATATTTTTTTTATCATTCAAGATTTTACTATAGTTATATTCTTAAAGGTAGGGCTGTTCCAAGAATTTCATTTCTAAATTCTTTTAAATTTAACTTGTTCAATAAATACGTTATAAAATAAATTGTTTCAGGGTCCAGCTGACTAACTTCATCCTCTCCAATAATCTCAACAATTTTTAAGGCGAGGTAAGCTTTTTCACCTCTTTCAGCTAAATCATTTAAACTACTAGGAACACTATAGTTTTTTGATAAATCTTGATGTTTTATCTCCTTAGGCACTTTAACTCCATCGATTTCTAAAGACTCCAAAACAGCTAAATCTTTTGCAGAGTAAAAATAATTTCTATTTCTTTTTATCTTTTTGTAAACACCTTCAAGTTCTTTTTGTGTTTTTTTTATCGGATAGTCATTCTCATAAAAATATCTAATTAATTTAGATCTGTGTAAAATTTTATCGTCAAATTTTACTTTTTTTTGTACAAACATATCATCTGTTATAATGTTTCTTTCAACTATCTTGGCATATTCTTTTGGAATATCTTTAGCATCTAGCTCTTTTAAACTATCACTTAAAAACTGAGTATAAGCATTAGATAAGTTAGCTTTTTTGAAAAGATCTTTTAATAAAAATAATAAATCAATTTTATTTTTTATATTATCAGATAGTAAATATTTTTGATAAATTAACGCTCTAGCCTCAATTTCATCTAAAGATTGATATAAATTTTGAGCATTGATTAGAGAATTTAATTCAAAAGGAATTTGTTTATAAATTTTAAAAATTTGATCTTTGTTTATTTGGTTTTTGTTAGCAGCAATTTCTATAGTTTCGATTTTTTTCTTATCTGTAATATCTTCAATTTTTATTAAATTAGCTGCATTAAGATATTCCCAAATACTTTTTTTAGTTTTATTTGAAGGCTCATATTTAAAATTTTGAATGGTGATACTAGATAAATAAAAATTAAGTAAATTATCGTCTTTAACTTTTTTATTTTTATTTTCTGACACTCCAAGTAAAAAACCTATTGCATTATCAAAAAATTTATCAGATTGTCCTTGTTCTTTAAGAATATCATATAGTAATTGGGCTTGACTATTTTTGTTATTAAAAACTAAACAATAAATTTTAAATTTTTCTAAATAAGGATCCTTAATGTCTTTTCCAATAAAATTTACTTTATCACAACCAACTTTTATATTGGCTTCTGAAATGCTTCGGTCAACTAAGTACTGAATAATTTTATTTTTGTCTGGAAAGCTATCATTTTTTTTTAAAAACTCTTCTATGAGATCATCCTTTTTATTTTTAATTAACCAGTTGATTTTGATATTTAGAAAATCTTTATCACTTAAATTTTGTGGAGGATAAGAGTAGGAAAATAATGTATTTAAAAAAATATTTTCAGCAGTGTTTGATAAGTTTAGTTTATTTATTCTAGAAATTGTTTTCCTGATACTTTGTCCATCAGTATTAGACCACATTGATAACTCGAAGTTGTATTTATCAGGATCCCAAATACCGTATAATAGAGTCTCTTCCTCAACGTTTGAGTTTTGTTCCTCAATAATTGTATCTATTTTAACATCTGAATTTTGAGATATTAACGGACTATCGACTTTTAAATTTGATTCTTCAGCTTGTTCATTTTGATCTGTAGATAGCTTTTGATTTTTCCAAATGTCAATTTCTTCATCCTCAGAAAAAGAGTTTGAATTAAATAAAAGAATAATAAAAAAAAATATAACTTTATTTAAGTTTGATAATTTCATTTGTAATGTCAGTATTAAAATTTTTAGTAGGTTTAGAAAAATTAATTTTTTCTACTAGAAAAACTACGATTACAAGCAGGCCAGCAATCACTATCAGTTTTAACAATCTATTAACAATTGATTCTTTTAGACTTTTTTGTCGGTTGAATTTAAGTTGCATAGTTACAAAATATATTTAAACTCGCAAAATAAGACAAATTTGTGATAAATCAAATTTTTAATTAGGATTATAATTGAAAAAAAGCCTTGTTTTAACTGGTATGATGGGTGTTGGTAAATCTACTATTGGTAGATTGTTGGCGAAAAAACTTAATACTAAGTTTATTGACGTAGATAAGCTTATCGAGAGAAAGGAGAGAAAATCAGTTAAAAAAATTTTCCAATTTAATGGTGAGGCATATTTTAGAAAAATTGAGGAAAAAATTACACTTAAACTGCTTAAAAACAATAAATCGGTAATTGCATTAGGTGGAGGCGCATTTATAAATAACACAATACGAAAAGAAGTGCTTAAAAATTCTTGCAGCATTTGGCTTAACGTCAAAATTGAAACACTAATAAAACGATATAGAAAAAATAACAGAAGACCTTTAATTAAAGCTCAAAATTTAGAAAAAGACGTCAAGAAGATATATTTTTCAAGGAAAAAAATTTATGCTTATGCGAATTATAAATTAAACTGTGATAATATTGAAAAAAACAAAATAGTCGTTGATGCTTTAAGATTATATGAAAAAAATTGTAATTAAATCAAATAATTATTCCATTTTAATTGGATCAAATCTGTTGCCTTCTTTATCCAAAGAAATACAAAAACTTTCCCCAAAATGTAAGAAAGTTGCAATAATTGTTGACAATAAAGTACCAAAAAAATTTATTAAAAAAATTAAAACAATATTAAAAAAATATGAAGTATTTGTTTTTTCAACTAAATCTTCAGAAAAAATAAAAAGTCTAAATAAGGCAAATTATTTTATGAATAAGTTATTTAATCTTAAATTAAACAGATCGGATCTTGTAATTGGAATGGGGGGAGGAATTATAGGAGACTTGAGTGGTTTTGTTTCAAGTATATTCAAACGTGGTATCAATTTTATAAATATTCCAACTACCCTCTTAGCTCAAGTAGACTCTTGTATAGGGGGAAAAACTGGAGTTAATTCAAACTATGGGAAAAATATGATTGGTTCTTTTTACCAACCAAAATTAGTCTTATCTGATGTAACTTTTTTAAATTCTCTTCCTAAAAGGGAAATGACTTGCGGTTATGCAGAAATTCTTAAACACGCGATTATTAAAGATAAGAAATTCTTTAAATGGCTAAAACTAAATACTAAAAATATTTTGGAAAAAAAAAGTAAGTTTCTTATAAATGCTATTAAGTATAGCTGTAAAATTAAATTAAAATTTACAGAAAGGGATTTTAAAGAAAAAAATATTAGGATGATTCTTAATTTCGGACATACGTTTGCCCATGCATTAGAGGCTAGTAATAAGTTTAATTCCAAATTAAATCATGGAGAAGCAGTTTTAATTGGAATGAGAATTGCCTCAAAATTCTCGTTATACAAAAAGATTTGCTCAAATAAAACTGACGAAGAAATTTCGCAAATATATGCAAGTAATAATTTATTAAAAAACCTAAATAAGTATTTTTCTAGGAATAAAATTTTAAATTCAATTAAATATATGAGAAACGATAAAAAAAATAACGACGAAAAAATAAACCTAATTTTATTAAAAAGTGTAGGACTAACTTCTTTGCCAGGTAAATATAAATTTTATCCAAGTCAAATTAAAAAAATTATAACAGAATTATTTTAATTTGATCTCTAATGCGTGAATTTTATTTTCGAAATCTTTTTTTAAAATTGAAAATATTTTTCTCTCTGCGTCAATTCTACTTATGCTATTAAGATAATTTGATTTAATTTCCATGATTAGATGAGATTTTCCTTTTTGAAAAAATTTATGATTTTTGTGGCTTTCTGAATTGTCAATTATCCTTATTTCTTCCACTTCTATTCTACTTTTTATTTTTTCTTCTAATTGTTTTATATAATTGCTCATTAGTATAAATATTATATATAATAATTTAAATTTATGAAAATAATTTGTGATTGGGAAAAATGTGAAGATTTAGGAAAATATAAAGCTCCAATTGAAAGAGATAATAGTAGAAAATATAGAATGCTGTGTCTTAAACATATAAAAATTTTCAATAAAAGCTGGAACTATTTTGAGAATATGAATGAACAAGAAATTGAATTTTTTTTGAAGTCAGATTTAACTTGGCATAAATCTACTAAGAGTTTTGGATCATCTGAGAATTTTTTTAATATTATTTGGAATAATGCCTTAGAAGATAAAACAAACATCTTTAAATCCTCAAATTATAGAGAGTTTAAAAAAACAAAGTTAAACCCCAAGGAAAAGGATGCTTTCGATATTCTTGAATTAAATTACTCAGTAAAATGGCAGGAAATTCAACAAAAATTTAAATATCTTGTAAAGAAATATCATCCTGATAAAAATCTCGGAAGTAAAAAATTTGAAGACAAATTAAAAAAAATTACTTTGGCTTACAGTCAACTAAAAATGAGCTTAGGAAAAAAATAAATTATGAGTGCAACGCAATTTTTAACAAAACCAGATATAAAAATTTCAGTCAAACAGACTTTTGGATTTGATAGCAATATGGAGTTAGAGGGTTTTTCAAAAAAAAATGAATATGTTCCAAAAATTGATCCTGATTATAAATTTGATAAAGATACAACTTTAGCAATTTTAGCAGGTTTTTCATTCAATAAAAGAGTTCTTATTCAAGGTTACCACGGAACCGGAAAGTCTACTCACATAGAACAAGTGGCAGCAAGATTAAATTGGCCTTGTGTGCGAGTGAATTTAGATAGTCACATAAGTAGAATAGATTTAATTGGAAAAGACGCAATAGTTTTAAAAGATGGAAAACAAATAACAGAATTTAAAGAAGGTATTCTTCCTTGGTCTATACAAAATCCTGTTGCCTTAGTTTTTGATGAGTATGATGCAGGCAGGCCAGATGTAATGTTTGTAATTCAGAGAGTTCTAGAAAGTGATGGAAGCTTTACGTTGCTAGATAAAAATAGAGTTCTAGAACAACACGACTTTTTTAGAATGTTTGCTACGACTAATACTGTGGGTCTAGGAGATACAACTGGATTATATCATGGAACTCAACAAATTAATCAAGGACAAATGGATAGGTGGAATATAGTTTCTACCTTAAATTACCTATCAAGTGAAAAAGAACTAGAGATTATTTTGTCAAAAAATAAAAAGTTAAATAATAAAGAAGGCAAAGAAATATTATCAAATATGATAAAAGTTGCAGATCTTACAAGAAAAGGATTTATGGTTGGTGACATATCAACTGTAATGAGTCCTAGAACAGTCTTACATTGGGCTGAAAACACAGATATATTTAAAGATAAAGGATATGCCTTCAGAGTTACATTTTTAAATAAATGTGATGAAATTGAAAAAAAAATCATATCAGAATATTATCAAAGATGTTTTGGTGAAGAACTGCCTGAATCATCAATAAATATTCAAATTTAACAGTGCAAAAAAAAGAAGAGATAATTGAAAATTTCAAAACTGCTCTGAAGTCAACTGTAAGATCAATTTCTAATAAAAATAATATTGAAGTAAATTTTGGCGGTCAATCTGTATCAGTTGATAAAAATACAATAAATCTTCCAGAAATAGATCAATATCAAAATAAAATAAACTTTTCTAAGGCTAGAGCATTGGCCGACTCCGAGTCTTTAAAGCTTAAATTTAGCGATGATAGAATTTATAAAAACTTTGAACCAAAGGGTGCAAACGCAAAAAAGTTATATGGTATAGCAGAAAAAATAAGATATGAAACTCTTGGAACATCGGAATACAAGGGTATAAAAGAAAATTTATCCAACTTCTATTCACAAAGAAATCTAGACCAGAATGCAAAAAATCAAATATTTGAAGCCTTCGAAAATTATCTTTTAAATGAATTTTTGAAGATTAAAGAAACTAGAGTGAAAAATGAGACTAATAAAAAATATAAGAGGAAGTTCGATAAAACATTTAAATCAAAGTTAGGTGAAATTAAGAAAAGTATCAATGATCAAAAAATTTATAACTCGACAATTTCTGAGCTAATTCAAGATTTGGAAATAAATGATCTTGAAGACTATGAAGATTTGGAAAATAAGAAAGAAAATAATAATAAAGAGGTTGATAATAACAATGAGTCAGAGCAGCAAAAAGAACCTAAATTGGATGAAAATCAAGAAATGGCTATAGATACAAATATATCGGAATTAGAGAATGTAGCTAATGAAAATGACCAAAATACAAATGAAATTGAAATCGAAGACCAATCAAGCGACACTGAAAAAAGACATAGGAAACAAAATAATTTTGGTGATAATAAATATAAATTTTATAGTAAAGAATTTGACGAGATTGTCTATGCTGAGGACTTAGAAACTGAAGAAGAACTAATAAGACTAAGACAAAATCTAGATCAACAACTTTTACAATTAAAAAATTTTATTTCAAAATTAGCCAATAAACTTCAAAGAAAACTTTTAGCCAAACAAAATAGATCTTGGAATTTCGACTTGGAAGATGGAATCTTAGACACTTCAAAACTAGCTAGAGTGGTGATAGACCCATTAAATTCATTATCATTTAAAAGAGAAAAAGATACAGAATTTAAAGATACATTAGTTACAATTTTAATTGATAATTCTGGATCTATGAGAGGTAAACCAATTTCAGTTGCTGCAATTTGTGCTGACATTTTATCTCGAACTCTTGAGAGGTGCTCTGTTAAAGTAGAAATACTAGGTTTTACGACTAAACACTGGAAAGGTGGCTCAAGTAGAGAGTTGTGGATGAAAAATGATAAACCAAAATTTCCTGGAAGATTAAATGATCTTAGACATATAATTTATAAATCTGCTGATACGCCTTGGAGGTTATCTAAAAAGAATATAGGTTTAATGTTAAAAGAAGGTTTATTAAAAGAAAACATTGATGGTGAGGCTTTGAAATGGGCTTTTGAAAAAATGAGCAAAAGAAAAGAAGAGAGAAAAATATTGATGGTGATTTCTGATGGAGCGCCTGTTGATGATTCTACACTCTCTACAAATTCAAGCGATTACTTAGAAACAAACTTAAAAAATACTGTAAAATGGATAGAAAATAAATCTAATGTTGAACTTTTAGCTGTAGGAATAGGTCATGACGTAACTAGATATTACAAAAAAGCTGTTAAAATTACTGATGTCCAGGATCTTGGAGATGTAATGATTAATCAATTAACAGATTTATTTTCTGAAGATAAGAGAATTTTGAATTAGTAATTTAAATTTTTAATTTTTAATTCAGCAAAATCGTTGATCTTCCTTATTAACAGTCTAAAAGGTATTAGCATTATTAAAGCTACAAATAATTTTACTGCAAGATCACCTAGTGCTAGAGAAAACCACGGTACATCAGTATTATAAAATGCTATAGAAAAAAAAAGAAAAGTATCGATTATTGAGCCTAAAACTGAAGATACTAATGGTGCTACATACCATTTTTTCTCTCTAAGTTTATCAAAAATATTTACGTCAAGGTTTTGAGCTACGATAAACGCTATTGCCGAACCTATTGCTATTCTTATAGATATTATATCTGCAAAATTAGTAGAAACGAATAACGTTAAAATTATTCCTATAAAAAAACCAATAAGTACAACGAAACGAGCTATTTTTTTTCCAAAAGCTCTATTTGCTAAGTCTGTAATTAAAAATGTAACTGGATAACTAAAGGCACCATAAGTAAGTAAGTTTTGTAACTCATAAAATTTAACCGGAATTTGTACTAAATAATTTGATGCGATCACAACTGATCCCATAAAAAAAGATAGTATAAAAAACAAGTTTCTTTGTTTAGCTTTTAACATTTTGGTTATTTTTGAGAAACTATTGAGTGTTTTAATTTTAAAACCCTTTTAGATAAATTCTTTCTCTTGGCTTTTTTTAAAAACTTATCTAGTCCACCTTTGAAGTCAACTGTTCTTAAGGCGGCATTGCTTACGTTTAATCTGACACTTCGCTTTAATATGTCGCTTTTAAAAGAAATTTTTTTAAGATTCGGCAAAAAACGTCTTTTAGTTTTATTGTTGGCATGGCTGACGTTATGACCTTTTAAAGGTAAAACGCCGGTGAGTTCACATTTTTTTGTCATGGTACTGAATGGTATAGTTGTAAGCTTTAAGTGCGTCAAGAGCTAATTATGAGCCAGTGCCTACAATTTCACTTACATTTTTAATTTTTTCTTTTTCCAATATATCAATTAATTCAGTTTTAATTTTTTTAACTATTCCGGGCCCCTCATAAATCATCCCGGTATATAATTGTAACAAACTAGCACCAGCTTTTAATTTTTTATAAGCAGTGAAACCTGAGTTTACTCCTCCAACTCCAATTATTGTAATTTCACTCTTAATTTCTTTATAAAATTTTTTAATTAATTGATTTGAAATCTCATTTAATGGCTCTCCAGACAAACCCCCGACTTCACTTTTAAATTTTCCTGTTAAATTATCTCTATTTTTATCTGTAGTGTTAGAAATAATCACGCCATTAATATTAAATCTTTTCATAAATTCAACTATATAACCTATTTCACTATCAGCTATATCAGGGGAAACTTTAAGCGCTAATGGCTTTTTAATTTTATTTTTTTTTGTAAATTCATTAATTTTTTGTAAAAGATTTTGTAAAGTGCTTTTATCATGAAAATCTCTTAAACCGGGAGTATTGGGTGATGAAATATTTATAGTTATATAGCTTGCTAGGTTGTGGATTTCTTTGATGCACTTAAGATAATCTTCAATTTTATTTTCACTATCCTTATTTGGACCAACATTAATTCCTAGGAAACCTGTCGGAGAATTATTTTGAAGTCTTTTGGAAACTTTTAATAAACCATCATTATTAAAACCAAGTCTGTTTATTAATGCTCGATCGCTTTCAAGTCTGAACACTCTAGGTTTTGGGTTTCCATACTGCTCTTTTGGTGTTACTGTTCCTGCCTCAATAAACCCAAACCCGAATTTAAATAAAGAGTTGTAAACTTCTGCGCTTTTATCAAACCCAGCCGCTAAGCCGATTGGATTTTTGATTTTCGTATTAAACATTTTTGTCTCAAGAATTGACTCATTTTCGACTCTAAATATATCTTCAGGTAAAAAATTGTACTTTAAAGACTTAATCGCTAAATCATGAGCCATTTCCGGATCAATTTTAAAAATAAATGGCTTTAACAGTGAAAACATTTAATTAATTTTATCTTGTATCAGTTTTACAGTTTCTTTCACACCAAAAAAGCTGACAAAAAATCCCATTCTTGGTCCGTCTGTGTCACCAAACAAAACTTGATAGATTAATTTAAACCATTCTCTGAGGTTTTTTTCGTATCCATTTTCTTTTCCAACAGTATATATAATCGTTTGAATTTCTTCAGGTGGCATACTCTCGTCAATTTTTTCAATATTGACTGCAAGATTTTTTAAAGCTTTTTTTTCTAGTTCGTTAGGTTTTTTGTAAATTTTATTTGGTTTTAATTTGTCTCTAAAAAATTTTATAGCATTTTCTGTGAGGCTATCTAATATTGGATTACTCTCTGGTTTTGTATTTTTGTGAAACCTATTAATAAATTTCCACAATGTTTTTTTATCATCTGTATTACTTGAACCTACTAGATTTAAAAGCATTGAAAAAGACATAACTATTTTCTCTTTAGGAGGTTTGCCATTATGAACGTGCCAAACGGGGTTTGATAATTGATCTTTTTCTTTCTGGTCAGGAAATTTTTCAATTAACGATAAATATTCATCAACAGCTTTTGGTACAACATCCGAATATAATTTTTTGGCTCTTTTAGGATTTTGATACATGTACAAAGAAAGACTCTCGGGTGAAGCATAGTTAAGCCATTCATCTATAGTAATACCATTTCCTTTCGATTTAGAAATTTTTTCTCCTTTTTCATCTAAAAAAAGTTCGTAAGCAAATCCACCGGGTGGAGTTTTACCTAATATTTTACAAACTTTCCTCGATAATACTGCACTCTCAGTAAGATCTTTGCCATACATTTCAAAATCTACATCAAAAGTAAACCATCTCATAGCCCAATCAACTTTCCATTGTAATTTGCAATTACCATCATAGATAGTGGTTTGAATTTTTTTACCACCATTATTAAAAGTTATCTTGCCAGTTTTTTTTTCAAGATTTAACATTGGGATTTCTAAAACTTTGCCTGTGTCTGGACACAAGGGTAAAAAAGGACAGTAAGTTTTTTTTCTTTCAGATCTTAATGTAGGTAAAATAATATTCATTATATCCTCATATTTTTCTGCCACTCTTTTCAGAGTCTCATTAAAAGTTCCATTTTTATAATTTTCAGTAGAGCTTTTAAAAGAAAATTCAAAGTTAAATTTTTTTAAAAATTGTTTTAGCATTGTATTATTGTGTTCGGCAAAACTTTTAAATTTTCCAAATGGATCTGGAACATTTGTAAGGGGTTTTCCCATGTTTTTTTTCAAGACATCATCATTAGGAATATTATCGGGTATTTTTCTTAAACCATCCATATCGTCAGAAAAAGTAATTAATTCTGTATCCATTTTTTCTATATGACGTAATGCATTTATCATCATAGTTGTACGAGCTACTTCGCCGAAAGTACCAATATGAGGTAATCCGCTAGGTCCGTAACCTGTTTGAAAGATAATTTTTTTTTTTGTTTTTATTAATTCTTTTCTCTCTTTTAGCAACTTTCTTATTTCTACAAATGGCCAAGCCGAAGCAGATTGAATTACATTATTATCTAGCATATAAGAGGTTTATAAAATTTTCTTTATAAAATACAGTTTTTAATTTATTAAATACAGTTGAATTTTTTTAGTATTAAAATAGTCTAAATTAATGTC
>MDTB01017260.1_pt1 | contig 20764 bp, 20 predicted proteins | sample 811161 | NCBI WGS metagenome assembly MDTB01 (sample SAMN05326650, study PRJNA326480) | marine metagenome | isolation source: seawater | place: Mediterranean Sea | collected 2009
AAAAAACGCTTAAAGCGACATGGATTGCGGCGAAGCTTGTTGCATCACAATTTGTTAGCCTTGGGCGCAGCGTGTTTGTCAATCTTGGCTTGAAGCGTTTGACATCACCAAAGTCAAATTTAAGCAAAGAAATGCGTGAATATGCACACCGTATTGATCAGGTGAGTGCATCATTTAATGCGGTTGCGAACCCAACATCATCAATTCTTGGTGCGAAGTTAAAATTTGCGGAACGTGTATCTGCAAAATTTGGCGATACATTATCGCATCTTTACATTGCATCTGCGGTTATTCGTCAATATGAACAGCGCGGCGCGAATAAGGCTGAGCTGCCAATGGTGCGTTATGCGATTGAAGACAGCTTGAATAAAGCAAATGAAGCTTTGCATGATGTGCTGCAAAAAGACACCTATCCATTATCGTCTTTCTTGCGCATTCCGCTGAAAATCCTTTCTGGCACATTTGGTCATCGCCATAAAAAACCATCAGGGCGCTTGGAAGACGAAATTACAAAGTCACTTAGCCAAAATGGCGAAGCGCTTTCGCGTCTTACCGAAGAAATGTATTTCGCTAAAGAAGCGGGCGGCCCAGTTGCAGACTTGAAATTTGCATTTGAGGGCTCAATTGCAGCGCAAGGCTTAGAAGAAAAACTGCACAAAGCAGATAAGCAATCTGGCCTTAAACCCAATGAACAATTCGCGGATCGTGTGGCCAATGCGGTAACGCTCGGCGAACTTAGCGATGATGAAGCAAAGTCCTTACTAGCGGTTTACGAAGCGCGTATGCGTGTGGTGAACGTTAATGAGTTTAGCTTTGATGATTATAATGGCGCGCCGATTATGCGTTAATTAGCGCATAATCATACATATTTAATTCTAAAGCCTGTATAAGCAATTATGCGGGCTTTATTATTGCGGGTTTTGTTTTTCATTCTACTGAATTGTGGTATATTTTTTACCACTAGCGGCCTTCGCCATTTATTTAACTAAGGATGATTTTGATGGATATTGATGATGTTTTAGCATTGGTGCGCCCTGATATACGCGCTCTAAAGGCCTATAGCTCTGCGCGTTCATTGGCTAGTGATGGGGCTAGTGATGGGGCTAGTGGTGGGGCAGGTCAAAGCGGCGTTGAAACGCTATATCTTGATGCAAATGAATCGCCCGTTGAACCGTTTCAGGGTAGCGTGCATTTGAACCGTTATGACTCGCAGCAGCCCCCTGTGGTGTTGGAGCGTTTGGCGAAAATTTATGGCGTTGAGCCTGATAATATTATGATGTCACGCGGCTCAGATGAAGCGATTGATGTGATTATCCGTACCTTTTGTCAGCCAGCAAGTGATGAGTCGATATTGCATACGCCGCCGACTTTTGGCATGTATGCGCAATATGCGGCGATACATGGGGCGCGGGTCATTTCAGTGCCGCTTGACCCTTATGATTTTTCGCTCAAGACGGATGAAGTTTTGCGCCATGTGAAAGGGCCGAACAACACGGTGAAAGTTGTCTTCCTTTGTTCGCCGAATAACCCTACAGGAGCGCAAATTGACCAGAAAGCACTGGTCGATGTGATCCAGAAAAGCAATGCGATTGTCGTTGTTGATGAAGCCTATATTGAATATTGCGATACGCAAAAATTAATGCAGCTTTTGCCGTTTAACCCGCAGCTTATTTTGCTGCGCACCTTATCAAAAGCGCGGGCAATGGCAGGGGCGCGGCTTGGCTGCGCGATTGGCGCGAAGCCTGTAATTGCAATGCTACGCAAAGTCTTGCCGCCATACCCAATGACCCGCCCAGCAATGGATGCCGTGCAGCGCGCCTTAATGCCAGAAAACCAACATCAGCTTAAAAATATTCGCGCGATTATTATTGAAGAGCGCGAGCGGATGAGCATGGCGCTTAATGCGAGTATGGACGTTGAGCGTGTCTGGCCATCGGCAACGAATTTCTTGTTGGTACAAGTCAAAGATCCCGCCAAGATGATGAAGCTCGCGGCGGATCATGGGATTATCTTGCGTGACATGTCAGCGCAAATTCCGCGTGCCATTCGTGTAACATTGGGGCTGCCTGCGCAAAATGACCGCGTGCTTGATGCGTGGGGCATTTCGGTGCAATGCGTGTAATATACGGCTTGGCATAAAGCGCTGTGCGGCGCACAAGATAATTTATTTGCATATTCTGGCCCTTGTATTTATGTTGCTGAAATATATTTTTTAGTGAAAGAAAATTCTTGGGCTCGTATCTGGTTTCAGCAATAGATTACCGTATCGGCGTAGCGTCAGATGTTGACGGCGCAGCGCAGGCCTATGCTAACCCGAATCTCAATACCGTTTTAGTACCATCCCCTTTGGCGCACGCATTTGATTATGCGGCGCGGCACCTCAATGCTGACCAGATTGATGCATGTAAGGCGCATTTGAACCTCATGCGTCCGGCTGAGCGCGCTGCGTTTAAGATGCTTTTACCGGCGCAGCAGGACTTGATTTTGGACATTAAAGAAAAAGAAGACCAGCTTGCCGCTGCATTTCATGCTGTTGTTGGGCAGGGCGCATTTATTGATGTGCATCGTTATGTGCCTACACGCCGCAGCGTCATGCGCACAGCTATTCCGCATATTGACCAGTGTGATACGCATATGGTTGCGACGTTGATCGGGCAAGATGGCACGCTTTTATATTTGAAAGATTACACTGATATTGCGGAGAGTGCATTTAAATCGGGTGAAATCAGTGTGCCGCCTTGTGATGTGGTCGAAGCGGCTCCGACGTATTTATGTTTCATTAAGGGCACAGATCATCCAGATGTGATGGAAAATGCTGATCTTAGCGCTCGCTGGCATGGTAGCCCCGTATCATGCGCCCCCATTGCACCGCGCCTTGCGAGTTTTTATGCGATGCGCAATGGCATAGATGGATGACGTCTCGTTTTTGTGGCACGCTTTTATCGGTCTTTTTATAGGCTGTATGCTTGATTTATTATGCCATGCGCCTTTATATAGAACATGTACGCATTACCATTATGGGGAGGTCATCACATGGCACAAAACGCACGCTTAGATAAAGAATATATTATGCACGCGCCGCAAAGGGGCGAAGCTTTAGTGTGCTTAACAGCTTATACAACGCCTGTTGCTAAGGCGCTGGATCCGCATTGTGACCTTCTTTTGGTTGGCGACTCGCTTGGTATGGTGGTTTATGGGATGGATAATACTCTCGGTGTAAGTCTTGAGATGATGATTAACCACGGTAAAGCAGTGATGCGCGGGGTAAAACATGCTTTTGTTGTTGTTGATATGCCCTATGGGAGCTATGAAACAGACGCAGATCTGGCTGTCAAAAATGCACGCCGTGTTATGGATGAAACGGGCTGTGATGCCATTAAGATTGAAGGCGGGGCGGAGATGCTAGACATTTATCAAGCGCTTGCGGACGCATCTATCCCAACGCTCGCGCATATTGGTTTGAAACCACAAAGCGTTGAAAAAGAAGGCGGCTATAAAATAAAAGGTAAGTCTGATGATGAGGGGCTGTCTTTACTTACCGATGCGCAGTTAATCGAAAAAACGGGGGTAATAGCGATTGTCATTGAAGGAACAATTGAAAGCGTTGCACGCCGCATCGTTGATGGCGTATCTGTGCCGACCATTGGCATTGGCGCATCTGCGGCTTGCGCGGGGCAAATCCTTGTTAGCGATGATATGCTTGGCTTGTTTACAGACCATGTACCAAAATTTGTTAAACAATATGCGCAATTGGCGCAGAATATTGACGAAGCTGCCGCTGCCTATGCGCGCGAAGTACGGGCGCGGGACTTTCCTGCGGATGCCCATATTTATAAACGCGCATCCTAAATCAGGCTCTGTTCTATATTTATTTCCTTTGCACACGCCTGTATTTAGGGCTTATATTCTTATTAATAAATTGCAACCTATAGTATTGTTTTGGGTGTAAACCAAAGTTGGTTTCATACTATTCTAATGCGAAGGGGGAAATACGCATGATCGGGTTTGCAAAAAAACAGAAAACATCACATGTGCTTAATGCTTTAAGTTCATCACAGGCGATAATTGAATTTGATACGCAGGGGCATATCCTGCACGCCAACCCGAACTTCTTAGCGACTATGGAATATGATTTGGAGGAAGTGAAAGGCCAGCATCACAGCCTTTTTGTCACGCCAGCCCACGCTAAATCATCAGAATATGCACATTTTTGGGAAAAGCTGCGCAGCGGTGAATTTGCCCGTGCGGAATATCAACGTTTTGGTAAGAACGGCAAAGAGGTATGGATACAGGCGAGTTATAATCCAATCCTCGATCAGAACCACAAAGTTGTTAAGGTCGTTAAATTTGCGACTGATATTACCGCACAAAAAAAGCAATCTACTTATTATCAGGGGCAAATTAGCGCGATTGGTAAATCACAAGCAGTGATTGAGTTTAATATGGACGGGACGGTTGTTGATGCTAATGCAAATTTTCTGAACGCAGTTGGGTATGATCTGGGTGATATTAAAGGTCAGCACCATAGTATATTTGTTGACCCACAATATGCACGCAGCGAAGAGTACCAATCCTTCTGGGCAAAATTACGCCGCGGCGAATATGCAGCGGCAGAATATCAACGCTTTGGCAAGGATGGGCGCGAAATATGGATACAGGCAAGCTATAACCCGATCCTTGATACGAATGGTCAGCCTTTCAAAGTGGTGAAATATGCAACGGATGTTACAGAACAAAAAATGAGCAATGCATATTTCTCGAGCCAGATTGAAGCGATTGGTAAGTCGCAAGCGGTGATTGAATTTGAAATGGACGGGCAGATTGTCAATGCAAATGATAATTTTCTGCGGGCTGTAGGGTACCGTTTAGATGAAATTAGGGGGCAGCATCACCGCATTTTTGTAGATCCGCAATATGCCAGCACGGGCGAATATAGCGCGTTTTGGGAGCGGTTGCAGCGCGGCGAATATATGGCATCAGAATATCAACGTTTCGGTAAAGATGGGCGCGAGATATGGATACAGGCGAGTTATAATCCAATTATGGATGTCAACGGGCGGCCATTTCGCGTTGTCAAATATGCAACAGATATTACCGCTCAGGTTAAGGCTCGCCGTGAAGCTGGCGAGCGCAGTGCAGAGACATCAATGAATATTGAGGCCGTTGCTGGCGCGACGGAGCAAATGCTCGCTTCAGTGCAGGAAATTAGCCAAAATATGGGGAAATCACAAACGGCGATTGCTGAAATTATTCAGAAAAACGTTTCTGCGGGCGCGCTTATGGCGCGGCTTGATGAAAACACGCGCGCGATGGAGGGTATAGCAGGGTTGATCCGTGATATTTCAGAGCAGGTTAATTTGCTCGCTCTAAACGCAACAATTGAAGCGGCGCGCGCAGGCGATGCGGGCAAAGGCTTCGCTGTCGTGGCGGGGGAGGTTAAATCACTCGCCAATGAAACCGCAAAAGCAACTGACCAAATATCCGAAGAAATTGCGCGGATTCAATCGGTCGCGAGTGAGGTTCTGACGAGCGGTAATGAAATTGCTGAGGCAACCAATGCGGTTGGTGAATATATCAGCGTCATTGTCTCCGCGGTAGAGGAGCAAAGCGCGGTGACTCATGATATTTCAGCAAATATGCAGAAAATTCATAATAATGTGCAAGGACTTGATGGCTGCATACGCTCAATCGCCGCGTAATAATCGCGTAGTATACGCCCGCTGTTTTGTTGCCTGCGCTGTTTTAATGTGCTAGACATCTTCCATAATTAGAAAGGGGAGAGAAAATGAGCAATGTTCAAAAAGCATTAAAGCAGCGCGCGCAAAAGGCGCAGGCGCAAGATAAGAAATTCGAAACTTATAAAACCGCGTGCCTACAAAAAGCATTTGCAAAAGCGGCGGCGGATATAGATGGCCTTGTTGATGCGATGTATAATGATGTGCCTTACCGCATTTATTTTGAAGACCGCCCGCTATTTAAGCATGGGGTTTCAAACTTAATCCGCGCCTGTAATAGCGCTTTTAAAGATAAGCCGCCACGTAAGTTTTTTGCCAATGATGATAACGAGGATACGGCACTGCAGAGCCATGATGCTTATCAAGGTTTAATCGCTGCGCTTGATGATGAGGGCATTACGGTTGAGGGTGCACGCATTGGCTATGATGAAAGCATCCGTTTCTTCGCGTTCGTCGCCGAAATTCCTGCAATGTATGAATATGTTGATTTGAAGATCGCGCCAAAGCCTTAACCGTACTTTGGTTTTCTTTTATGATTTTTAAGTCGTTTTAAACATATAATTGCAGGGCTTTGTGTGGACTTTTGCGCATTCCCGCCTATAATGGTTAGCGTGTGCCCTCTACGCGGATCTTATAAAGTATATGTTAATGACAACTGAATCGACGAAGCAAGAACAGCTGCATCCTTGTAACGCCTACACGGATTTAAAACGGCGTTTTCGTGATGTCGGGCGTTTAGAAGCGATTGGCGAAATTCTTGGTCGTGATTTTTTAACCGCCATGCCTGATGGCGCATATCGCTCGCGCCTGAACCAAATTGCGTATCTGTATAAGCGTGTCCACCAAGATATTGTAAACAAAGATATACGCCGCCTGCTTGATAAGGCGCTAACCCATGAAGATAATCACAGTACGGATTGGGATGATTGGGATCGTGCGAATTTGCGCGCTATGGCATCTGTTTATGATGAACATAGCCTTATTGATGATGACTTAATGGAATATAATGCCAAAGTCGCTAATGAAGGGCGGCGCTGTCACCGTAACGCGCTCGAAAACCATGATTGGGATAGCGCGCGCGAACATTTGCGTAATGTCGTTGATGTTGAACGCCGCATCGCAGAAAAAAAATTAAAAGCCCGCGGCGGTGAAGATTTATATGATGCGCTGCTGCAAGATTATTGCCCGGGTTACAGCCATTCAACGATTGATAAATGGTTTAATCAGCTTGAAGGCAGCATTAAAGGGTTAATTCCAGAAGTCATGGCGTTTCAAGCGCAGAAACCTGAACCGATACAACTCGCTGATAGCTACCCCGTTGACTCGCAAATGTGGCTCAATGAAGAAATGCTGGCACTGTTTGGTTTTGACTTTGAACGCGGCGGGCTTTATCAAACGGGCCATAACCCTGTTGAGGGTGGCACACCCGATGATACGCGCCTTGTGATTAAAAATGTTGATACCTCCAACTTCCTTGATTCTTTAAAAAGCGCCATGCATGAAGCGGGGCACGGCCTGTATATTCAAGGCTTGCCGCGTAAATCCTGGCGTTATCAGCCTGTTGCGGCTGATCTTGGCTCTGCAATGCAGGAATCGCAGGCATTGCTTGTGGAAATGCTTATCGGGCGCACGGAAGAATTTTTTGAATTTCTCTCGCCGCGTCTTGAGGGCTTGTTTAAGGCGATGCATGACCCAACGCTGCACCCTGAGAACTTGTGTGCGATTAAAACGCATGTGCGCCCGACGGTGGATCGTAAACGCGCCGATGAGGTGACTTACTTCTTACATATCTTACTGCGTTACCGCTTGGAGCGCGATTTGATTGAAGGGCGCATTCAGGTCGAACAGCTGCCAGAGATGTGGACGGAAAGCTCTTATGAGCTTCTTGGCGTATCGCCGCAGGATCATGGCGAAGGCATTTTGCAAGATGTCCATTGGTTCGTGGCTAAATTTGGTTATTTCCCGTCTTACACAATTGGCCATATGCTCGCGACGCAGTTTTATCAAACCATGCGCCAAGACTTACCCGATTTCTATACGCTTATTCGCACAGGTAATTTCCAGCCGATTACGGCGTGGCTTAATAAATATGTTCATTCGCGTGGACGCTTGCTGGGGCCGCATGAATTAATGCGTGATATTACCGGTAAAGAAGCATCACCAGAGTTTTTAATGGCGCATCTGCGTGAGCGTTATTTGCGCGAAGAAATTAAGATATAAAAGGGTCAAGACGATGATGACATATAGTTCAACGCGCGGCGGTGAAAGCGGTAAAAGCTTTTCAGAAATTCTGCTCTCTGGCCTTGCATCAGATGGCGGCTTGTTCATGCCCGATAGCTGGCCGCAGCTTTCAGCTGAGCAACTTAGCACCATGGCAGGGAAAAGCTATGCTGAAATTGCTTATGATGTGATTAGCCCCTTTGTTGATGAACATTTCGCCGGTGCGCGCCTGAAGACTATTTTAGAAAAAACTTATGGCGCGGCAGAGACTCGCTTTCACGATAAATCAATCACGCCACTTCGTCAGCTAGAACCGAATTTATGGTCATTGGAACTGTTTCACGGCCCAACGATGGCGTTTAAAGATGTCGCGCTGCAATTGCTGGGGCATTTGTTTGATGCGGCGCTTGAAGATCGCGGCGAGCGTGTGACGATTGTGGGCGCAACGTCTGGTGATACAGGATCGGCAGCGATAGAAGGCTGCCTTGCATGTAAGAACGTTGATATGTTTATATTATTCCCTGATGGGCGCGTTTCTGATGTGCAGCGCCGCCAAATGACGACGGTTAATGCGCCAAATGTCCACCCGATTGCGGTTAAGGGGACGTTTGATGACTGTCAGAACTTGGTCAAAGCATCATTTAACGACCATGAGTTCCGAAAAAGTCAGAACCTTTCCGCTGTGAATTCGATTAACTGGGCGCGGATTATTGCGCAGACGGTGTATTACTTTGTCGCCTCCGCAGCGCTTGGCGGGTGTCAGCGCCCATTAAGCTTTGTTGTGCCGACAGGGAATTTTGGTAATATTCTTGCGGCTTACGTTGCAAAGAAAATGGGGCTGCCGATTGAAAAGCTGATTGTCGCAACCAATAGCAATGACATTCTAACGCGTTTCTTTGAAAGCGGTAAAATGCAAATGGATGGCGTTCACCCGACTTTAGCGCCATCAATGGATATTCAAATATCGAGTAATTTTGAACGTTATTTGTTTGAATTGTTTGGCCGTGATAGCGCAAAGTTAAAAGATGTCATGGAGATATTTAGCGCAGAGGGTCATTTTGAGGTCAATGCGGGTCACTTGGCTTCCGCCCATCATTTGTTTGATGCTGCGCGGGTAAGTGATGCCGAGACTTTGCAGACAATTGCGCAAATTCATAAAGACGCAGATTTGTTGATGGATCCGCATAGCGCGATTGGTCTTAATGCGGCTTATCAAATGCGCGATAAATTACCGAAAGACACGCCCGTTGTTGCGCTTGCCTGCGCGCATCCTGCGAAATTCCCTGATGCGGTGGAAAAAGCCACAGCGGTGCATCCTGCCTTGCCTGAATTTGTCAGTGATTTAATGGGTAGGGAAGAACATATGCATCATCTTGATAATGACTTAGCTGCATTGCAAAGCTATATTAAAGAGAAAAGCCCACGTTAAAAAAAGCGAGCGGGTACTCAACCATGAAAGTAGAGTAGATAATGAAAACAAGACACTTAACCACTTTAAAAAATGGCCTGCGCGTCATAACAGATGAAATTCCACATGTCCATACAGTGGCGGCGGGCGTTTATTGCGGCGTTGGTACGCGCCATGAAGATATGGCCGAAAACGGCGTGGCGCATATGGTTGAACATATGCTGTTTAAGGGAACAAAGTCATTTAATGCGCTGCAGCTTGCTGAAGCGGTTGAAAATTTGGGTGGCAGTACAAACGCATTTACGGGTCGTGAAACGACGGGCTATTATATTCATTTGATGAAAGAAGATTTAGGCGCTGCGCTGAATATCCTATCTGAACAAATTCAGCTTTCGACAATGCTGCCAGAAGAAATTGAACGCGAACGCGGCGTGATTATTCAAGAAATCGGCATGTATGCCGATAGCCCAGATGAACATATTTTTGATATTCATCAGGAAGCCGCTTACGCCAACCAGACTTTAGGGGCGCCGATTTTAGGGACGCCAGATATTATCCAAAATATGAGCCGTGAATCTTTGGTGGGCTATGTTGAGCGTCTGTATACGCCCAATAACATGGTGGTTTCTGTGGCGGGTAATGCAAAGCATAAAGATGTGGTTGAAATGGTTGAAAAGCTGTTTGTCCATTTGCCTGAATCAAAAGACGCGCCATATGCGAAAGCCAATTATACGGGCGGTGAATGCCGCGCCCATAAAGATGGCGAACAAGCGCATATCATTGTCGGTTTCCAAAGCATGTCACAATATAGCGAAGAAAACTTCCCTGTGAAGGTGCTCTCGCAAATACTTGGCGGCGGCATGTCATCACGTTTGTTCCAAGAAATTCGCGAAAAACGCGGCCTTGTCTATTCGATTTATAGTTATAATATGATGTTCCATGATGATGGTCATTTTGGTATCTATGCGGGCACTGACCCGAAATCACTGCCCGAGCTTTTGCCTGTTTTATGTGATGAACTTGGCAAGGTGCAGCTTACGATTAGCGATGAAGAGCTGAAACGCGCCAAAGCGCGTCTTCGTGCATCAATGCTGAAGGGCGAAGAATCCGTATTGCGCCGTAATAATGCGCAGGCGAGCTTCTTGCTGACTTATAATGAAGTGCTGGAAATTGAAGACCGCATGAAATTATTGGATGCGGTTACGGCGGATGATGTCTTACGCGCGGCGCGTAAAATATTCTCATCTAAGGTGACTTTATCGGGTCATGGCCCGTTAGATCATTTGGAGCGTTATGATGATTTTACAGCCCGTATGGCCGCCTGAGCACCCAAAGCTAGAAACCGCGCGGATTTATCTGCGCCCACCTATCGACAAGGATAACGCGCCATGGCGTGAAGTGCGCCGGCGCAATATGGTGCATTTGCAGCCCTATGAACCGAGATGGCCTGATGGTGGCCTGCAAGATTCTTTCTTTCGCCGCCGCCTGCGTTATCAGCAAAAAGAATGGCTTAATGATCGCAACTATTCGCTTTTGGTGATTAAAAAAGAGGATGATACGATTATCGGTGGGATGAATATTAATAACGTCTCACGCGGCGCGGCGCAATTTGCATCGCTCGGCTACTGGATTGATAAAGACCATGTCAATCAGGGCTATATGGGTGAAGTGATGACCCTATCCTTAAAATTTTGCTTTTCGTTCCTTAAATTAGAGCGTGTCAATGCGGCGACTTTGGTCGATAATGCGCCATCGCAGCGCGTCTTGACTCGCGCAGGCTTTGCCGAAGAAGGGTTCGCCAAGGGGTATATTCAAATTAATGGCGTGCGTGCCGATCATAAATTATATGGGCTGAATAAAGCTGAGTGGCGTACGCAGCACGTTTGATGACAGCTGACTCGCGCGACAGCCTGACAATTTTAAACGATAATTCTTGGTGGCTTGCTTGAGCCGTTTTTTGCTTCTACGACGTCGCGATCCAATGCAGCAGCAGGAAGCGAGCTGATTTCACCAGTACATTGATCGATAATTGTAACCTCGCCAATTGATGCATCATAATTGATTTTTATTTGGCTCATGCTTTCTGCAACGCTTTTGCAGTATTCTAGCTGCCCTGCACTTAACGCATTAAATGGAATCGCAAAAGATGAAGCGTTTCTATAAACTTTCTCACCGCTGATTTCTAATGCTTCGTTTTTCTTGTAATACGGCTTAATGATGATTTCTTCATCGTTCTTGTAATCCTTTAAAAGCACGGTCGGTTTATTGCTAATCAATTTCTGACCTGTGAAAACGGCTATTTTAAATTCTTGTGAAAGATATACAGACTTCCCACGCTCGTATACCCAGCCATCAATCATAACCATATTATAAAACTCCCTTGATATGTATAAGGAAGTGATAGCATGAAGCTGAAAAATATGTCAATAGCACGGCGAAGTTAAAAGACTAATTTATGTCCCTGCACGGCATGAACGCCGCCAGCAAATAATTTATGCGCCTCTTGCGGCGTTTCAACCCATTCGGCGATGATTTTTTTATCTGCGCCGACAAGGTTTTGAATGTTGCTGATGTGATTAAACAGGGCGCTGATCTTTACGCCATCGTTATCGAGGAATGGGCGCACGGAATCTTTACCATCTAATTTGACGTAGGAAACGATGCTTTCTAAGCCCTTTAGGCGTTGCCAGTCACTATCGGTGCTGACGCGGAAATCATCAAGCGCGAATATAATGCCGCTTTGCTTCATTTGTTGTAGCATTTGGAGTTCATTTTCGGTAAAAATGCGTTCATCTTCTAAAATCTCAATAATGATTTGCGGCCCTTTGCGTTGGGCGTTGGCGGCGATGATCTTTTCACAAATAGCAGGCGTTGTTAAGCTGTCATGAGTCATGTTGATGGAACAGGGCGGGGCTTTTTCATCGGATGGTAGCCATGAGAGGATATTGAAAAAATTGACAAGGTCGAAGCCTTTGGCAAGGTCAGATGAGTTTAAATCTCTGGCGACATGGCTGTAACGAAGAATTTTGTTTGATTTGTGACGAAAACGGAACAGCACTTCATGGGCAATGCTGCGCTCATCCTTGGTCATCCAAGGTTCAGCGACATAAAGCGCGTTTTTATTCTGCACCGCGTGAATAAGATCGCCAAGTGTGTTGTGCTGTTTGCGCTCCACAAGGCAGGCTTTGACGAATGATTTTAACTCAAAGTCTAGGGCGCGCTGTGCGTGGCTGTCGTGCTTAGAGTTCATGTTTATCCCATTATGGTATTTTATGAGGATCACATTAACATAATCGCGCGCGCTGCGCAAATATAATGACGGTTATGGCAGGTTAAGCGTTGCCCGTAACATTTGAGATCATATCAGGGTTGACGCCAATTTTTGACATGGCTTTGCGCCAGACCTTATCGGGGGTGGTGTTGAAAATAATATCTTTATCAGCGTCAACGATAATCCAGCTATTATCGCGCAATTCTTCTTCTAATTGCCCTGCATCCCAGCTTGAATAACCCAGCATGAATATCGCTTCATTTGGTCCGCTGCCATCGGCAATGGCTTTTAATGCATCCATTGTGCCGGTAACGCTGAAACGTTCATCGACATTAATAGTGTCTTTGCGGTTAAAATCTTTGCTGTGTAGAACAAAGCCGCGCGAAGAGTCTAAGGGCCCGCCACGCAAGACAGGAATTTTGATGGATTTATGGTCGCCATGTTCGATTTTAAGTTTGAGCAAAAGCTGTTCAAAATCAATATTGGGCATTTTGTCATTCACAATCAGCCCCATTGCGCCTTTTTCATCATGTGCGCACATGAAGATGGTCGCGTTTTTGAAACTCTCATCATCCATATTGGGCATAGCCACCAAAAGCTTTCCCGCTAGGCAGGCTGTCCCGCTTTTGCTGGGCTTACTTATCTCTAAGTCTGCTTGATTTGCTTTGTGTTCAGTCTTGGCTGTGTCGCTCTGTGGCTTTTTATTATCTGGCATTTTTATGTCCTAATATGCGATATAGTCCTTTATTTCTCAGCGTAATGGCTTATTATTACTAAGTTAGATTGTAAAGGTAAAAACGCAATGCAATATAATAAAATTTTAGCATATTTTCTACTGTTAACGCTACTCGTTTTTACGGCGCAGCCTTCGGCGGCGGATGATATTTGGCATGAAAGCCCGCAAAGCAAATTGCGCCTGCTGCCAACAGGGCAGGCAGATGACGGTGAAAGCCCTATATATCAAGGCCTGTTGCATATGGAGTTTACGGATGGCTGGTATAGCTATTGGCGCTTCCCAGGGGATGCAGGCATCCCACTGCGCATTACGCCAGAGGAAAATAGCGGCATCGGCGCTGCGCAGATTTATTGGCCAGTGCCCAAACGCCACGAAGCCTATGATATGGTGAGCTATATTTATGACGAGAAGACCGTCTTCCCGATTGATTTTACGTTGAAAGATAATTTTGCGGATAATCCTGATTATACAGGGAAGCTGAAAGTGTTTTATATGGTCTGTAAAAAAGTCTGTGTCCCTGAAGAGTTTATCATAGAGCTGCCGGTCTTTGATAAAAACGACAAAAAACTCGCCCGCAACCAAGCAATGCGCCGCCTTGCTGAGCGCCGCATCCCGCATGAGGGCGCGGTGTCTGGTCTGGCGATAAACTTCGCTGTTGTTTCAAAAGACGCGCTTGTTCTCGCTGTGCGTGCAAGCGCAGGATTTGAAGATACGAATGTATTTGTTGACGCGCATAATGCGGTGGTTTTGACTGCGCCGCCAGAAATTACATTGCAAGAGGGTAGTCAAACCGAAGCGATGATAAAAATTGCCGCGCCTGAAGGTGTTGAAGACCTTAATGCGGCGCTGATTGGGAAATCCATTCATGTCGTCGTGCAAAACCGAAATGATGCGGTGAAACGCGAATTTTCATTCTAAAGCCCCGCTTATTTTACATTTTGTGATGTAAGTGATTTTAAGCCATGTAAGCGATAAGAGATAAAATAAACCAAATGTTCCAGCGTAAAAACCCGCTTACATTTCTGCAATCAACGCGCGAAGCTTTGTGGCCTTCTATGGGGTGGTTGCGGACTTTGCGTTATATGGCCTGCCGTATTATTCGCCTGTCTGATACGCCGTATCGCATTGCAGGGGGTATGGCGATGGGGGCTTCGATATCTTTCACGCCGATTGTTGGTACGCATATATTGCAGGCTTTTGCCTTTAGTTTTTGTATACGGGCAAATTATTTTGCGGCGCTGGTGGGTACGATTATCGGTAATCCGTGGACATTTCCTTTTATGTGGTATTTAAGTTATAAGCTAGGCGTGACTGTGTTTTCTCTGTTTGGTATGAGTGTGGCGCTTAACTTGCCTGATGGCATAACGCTCTGGCAATCTGTTGATATGGCGCTGCATCAGCCTTTAGCGCTGTTTGTGCCTTGGGTGGTCGGGGGCTATATGCTCGCGGCACTTACGTGGCCTGTATTTTTTGTGGTGTTTTTTATAGCAGTTAAACGTATAAAGAATATACAGCGTCGCCGACGTTTAAAATCACTGCATAAAGCGGCGGTAGAGGTGACGGGACAAAATGCCCAGCCTTAAAAAAGAGATTTTGAAGAAAAGTATATGTGTTTATGATTTTGGGAATTGGTACAGATATTGTTGATATAGCGCGGATCACCGCAATTTATCAGCGCCATAGTAAGCGGTTTTTAGATCGCTGCTTTACACCAGCGGAGCAAGCACTGATTGGTACGGATATGGCAGCGCTTGCACGGCGCTATGCGGCGAAAGAGGCGGCTTCTAAGGCGTTGGGCACTGGCATTGGCGAAAATATCGGCTTCCATGATTTAGAAATATTGCGCAATGATAAGGGGCAGCCTATCCTGAGCTTTAGCGCGGCGGCGGAGCGTTACATAAAAGATCATTTGTGCGGCGCAGGGGCAGGTGAGAGTATTCGCCCGCATGTGTCTTTATCAGATGAACCGCCATATGCGGTAGCTTATGTTGTGGTAGAGGCTTGATTTATCGCTTTATATGTGGTGATTAGAGATAAAGAAAAGAATAGAGTATAATCGTTTTGAAAAAGATAAAGAAAACAGATAAGGCAAAAGCTATGAGCGATACAGCGCCCGTTGTTGAAGAAACAAAAAAGACAAGCGCCAAAGAAGAGTGGAGCGATATGGCGAAAACGGCGATTATTGCCGTGATCATTGCGCTGATTATCCGTACTTTTATTTTTGAACCGTTTAATATTCCTTCAAGCTCGATGCGCCCGACATTATTGGTTGGCGATTATTTGTTTGTCTCGAAATATGAATATGGTTATAGCCGCCACTCTTTCCCTTTCGGCGTTGGCGGTTTTGAAGGCCGTATTATGAGTAAGATGCCAGAGCGCGGTGATGTTATTGTCTTTAAGCTGCCAAGTAATACATCTGTTGATTATATTAAACGTGTTGTGGCGTTACCGGGGGATACGGTGCAAGTCATTGGCGGTAGGCTTTATCTTAATGATGAACGCGTTGAGCGCGAGGTTGTTGGCCTTAAAGATTATGTCGGTGACCGCGGCGGTAACGTGAAGGTACAGCATTATATTGAAACGCTGCCAGGCGGCGTGATGCATGATATTTATGAAGTCGGTGATAGTGAGCGTCTTGATAACACAGAAAAATACCGCGTCCCTGAAGGGCATGTTTTTGCAATGGGCGATAATCGCGATAATTCAATGGATAGCCGCGTTCTTGACCATGTGGGTTACATCCCTGTTGAAAATATTGTTGGCCGCGCGGAGCGTTTGTTCTTCTCGACAAATGGCAAGGCACGTATTTATGAAATTTGGAAATGGCCATTTTCTATTCGTTATAACCGCATATTTAATGCTGTGGGCCCTGTTAAGCCTGCCGCAGATAAAAAAGGCGCATAGTTTAAGCATCGCATAATGGAATATAAAAATTTTATAAACTCTCTTGGGCTTGTCGGTATCAGTGAAGAACTGGTGCGCCAAGCCTTAACGCATTCAAGTACGGGTAATGCTGATTACGAACGCCTTGAGTTTTTGGGTGACCGCGTGCTTGGTTTGGCAATGGCTGAAATGCTTTATCAGCGCTTTCCTGAAGAAAAAGAAGGTGATCTGGCGAAGCGCCATGCCGCTTTGGTTTCAGGCAAAATGCTTTCTAAAGTCGCCCAAGACCTCGATTTAGGGCGCATTTTAATGCTTTCAGACAATGAGCGTCAAAGCGGCGGGCTTGAAAATGATAATATTTTATCTGATGCGGTAGAGGGGATTATTGGCGCGGTATTTTTATCGAGCAACTATCAAACCTGCGCTGATTTAATCATCAAGCTTTGGGATGGTTATATTGAAACCATGTCAGAGCCACCACAAGACCCGAAAACCCAGTTGCAAGAATGGTCACAAGGCCGCGCCTTAGGTATACCGAAATATGAGCTTGTCTCGCGTAGCGGGCCTGACCACCAGCCGTTATTTAATGTTTGTGTATCTGTTGAGGGCTATGAAGGCGCAGCGGCAGAGGCAGGCTCTAAACGCGCGGCTGAGAAAGCGGCGGCGCAAGCCTTTTTGGCGCAGCATAATTTGATAGATAAAAAATGATCTTTTCTAAGAAAGCATAATAAATAATGAGTGAAGAAAAACAGCCACAGACCACACAATTTGGTTTTGTTTCCGTGATTGGTGCGCCGAATGCGGGGAAGTCAACATTGATGAATCAAATGGTGGGCGCAAAAATAAGTATCGTTTCACCCAAGGCGCAAACCACGCGCACGCGGGTTATGGGGATTACGATTAACGACTTTGCGGGCCATCACACGCAAATCGCATTTGTTGATACGCCAGGGATTTTTGAGCCGAAGAAACGCCGCCTTGATAAGGCGATTGTCGCTGCCGCTTGGGAAGGCGTGATTGATAGTGATGCGATTTTGTTCATTGTTGATACATCGCTGAAAAGCCCGCTGCACTGGAACGAAGATATTCTCGAAGGGCTGCGCAGCCAGAATTTAGGTAAGAAGAAAGTGACGCTTGTCTTGAACAAGGTCGATATGATTAACCCTGAAAAGCTGTTTAAAATTAGTGCAGGCTTTAATGATGTGTTTGATTTTGATGCGACCTTTATGATTTCGGCGGAAAAAGACCGCGGCGTTGAAGATGTGCTAAACCATTATACAAAATTATTACCTGAAGGGCCATTTATGTACCCTGAAGACGAAATGACAGATATGCCATCGCGCTTGATGGCAGCTGAAATCACCCGTGAGCAGGTTTTCCGCAAATTACATGACGAACTGCCTTATAATATGGCGGTGGATACTGAAGAATGGGAAGAGCGTGCTGATGGCTCGGTAGAAGTCAGTCAGGTGATTTATGTCACCCGCGATGCGCATAAGCCAATTGTGCTTGGTAAGGGCGGGCAAAAAATTAAAGCCATGGGTAAGGCCGCGCGGCTTGAGATGGAACAAATTTTTGACCGTCCGTTCCATGTGAAGCTTTTTGTGAAAGTCCGCGAACAATGGGATGAAGACCCAGAACATTACCGCATTTGGGGCTTAGATCCGAACCAGAAATAAACACAAACAATAAAAGCAGCCATGTTCATACATTGGCTGCTTTTATTGTTTGAGCTTCTATATATAGATGTGTCTTTAATTTGGTTTGAGGTAGCTACAGCTGACGCTGCCATCTTTGTTGACGCTAGATTCCACCTTAAAGCCCTCAGGGGCAGCGCTGTGGCATGCGGCTATTTCCTGCGCTTGCTGCTGCGTGATGTTGCCGCTGACAGGTTGCTGGCTTTCGTAATAATCACCAGCCGCCCAGCCAGCGCCGCCAAAGATAATAGCACCAGCGAGCGCAGTCGCTTTGGGGTTGAGTGCTCCGAATGTTGATCCGCTAACTTGCGTTACATAGCCATAAACAACGCCAATGCCAGCGCCTACTGCTGATCCAAATAATGTTGTAAGTCCGATTGTAAGGCTCATTTTTCTCTCCCTGTAATATCCATAACTATGTTTATGTGCTTTTTGCCATAAAGTCAATGATGAGCAAATAAAAGTAATACACAGCGCTATGACAAAGCGGCTGTCAGTAAGATCCTCTAAAAAACGATAAAAACAAGTTATCAACAAGCCTCTGTTGATAAAAGAAAGTTTTTGTGTGCATAAGGCAAGTTTTTTACTTCGAGAATCTATCCCACCGATTCGTGAGTGTGATATGGTCTTCTTCATTAGCGACAATTATTGAGTAACTAAGATTTATTCGAGGAGTGATTTACAGCCAAGCTGTTGTGAATCCTTTGTTTTTAAAGCTCAACCAAAGTGTGGGAGATATTTTGATGGCTTGGACTGACGAACGTGTATCTGTATTAACAAAGATGTGGGGCGATGGAAAAACCGCTGCGGAAATTGCCAAGGAATTAGGTGAAGGCGTTACGCGTAATGCTGTGATTGGCAAGGCACACCGTTTGAAACTTTCTGGTCGTGCGTCTCCGATACAGGCAAGCAAAAAGACTGTTAAAGTGGCGAAAGAGCAAAGTAACGCGAAACCGCGCGTCAAAGCCAAGGCTGCCGAAGCTGTAGAAAAGCCGAAACCTGCACCAAAACGTACGGTAACATCTGTTAACGCACCGTCTAAACAGGATGTTGAGATTATTAAGAATAAAGGGCAGCGCTTGCCTCTGTCTGAGTTGAGTGAGCGTATGTGTCGTTGGCCTATTGGTGACCCGAAAAGTGCAGAATTTGGTTTTTGTGGTGCGCATTCTGAAACAGGTTTGCCGTATTGCCCAGAACATGGTCAAATCGCGTATCAAACAACAACGCGTTCACGTAAATTCAAAATTGATGATTTTGTTGATGCAGATAAGAACGTCAAGAAAGTCGCTTCGGCGTAAGCTTTCACTCCCATTTATTGATTTTAAAGCCCTGATTTCTTCGGGGCTTTTTCTTTTGACGTGCTGTGTAATGCTCTAGGACATGCAGTTCTCGTGGCTATGTTGGTTTAGAAATCTTCATCACTACCTAGGAGATATTGGTCGTTCAAAAAGAGTTTGAGGCCGCTTGATTTTTTCTTAAGGCGGCTTTGCTGTGTATCTGTGTTTTTATCGGTATTTTTCCCTGTATTTTTCTGCTTTAAAGCCAGAAAATGCAAGACTCTGTGTGGCGCAGATGCTATATCTATGAGGTTCTAAAATACACAAATTAGCGAAGAGAAAAAAATGAGCGACGAGACACAAAACCATGAATATGGCGCGGATTCAATTAAGGTTCTAAAAGGCCTTGATGCTGTACGTAAACGTCCGGGCATGTATATTGGCGATACTGATGATGGCACAGGTCTGCACCACATGGTCTATGAGGTTACAGATAACGCGATTGATGAAAGCCTCGCCGGTCATTGTGATGAAATTCTTGTGTCGATAAACCGTGATGGTTCGATGACTGTGACGGATAATGGTCGCGGCGTTCCTGTTGATATTCATAAAGAAGAAGGTGTCAGCGCGGCTGAGGTTATTATGACGCAGCTTCACGCGGGCGGCAAGTTTGACCAAAACTCCTATAAAGTTTCTGGCGGCTTGCACGGCGTTGGTGTTTCTGTTGTGAACGCGCTTTCTGAGTGGCTAACTTTGCGCATCTGGCGCGAAGGTAAAGAATATTTCATCCGCTTTCGCCACGGTGAAGCAGAAGCGCCATTGGAAGAGGTTGGCCCTGCGCCAGAAGGCAAAAAGGGTACGGAAGTATCTTTCCTCCCTTCTGCCGAAACTTTCACGCAAACTGAGTTTCAGTTTAATACGTTAAAAGAGCGTTTGCGCGAATTGGCGTTTTTGAACTCTGGCGTGAATATTTTGCTTAAAGATTTACGCGACGAAGATCCGAAAGAAGAGCGTCTACATTATGATGGCGGCATTACTAGTTTTGTTGAGTGGTTAAACCGTTCAAAGACCAGCTTGTTTGAACCTCCGATCTGCATCACAAAAGAAGATGATGAAAAAGGAATTTCAATTGAAGTCGCGCTTGAATGGACAGAGGCGTATCACGAAAATACCTTATGTTTCACCAATAACATCCCACAGCGCGATGGTGGTACACATATGGCGGGCTTGCGCGGTGCGCTAACCCGTACGATTAGTAAATATGCTGAAGAACATAATCTAATTAAAAAGAAAGATATGGCGCTGAGCGGCGAAGATATGCGCGAAGGCATGACCTGCGTCCTTTCTGTTAAAGTTCCAGATCCTAAATTCTCGTCTCAGACAAAAGACAAGCTTGTATCTTCTGAGGTGCGCCCTGTTGTTGAATCTGCGGTATCAGAAGGCCTTGCAGAGTTTTTTGAAGAAAATCCGGCGCAGGCACGAATTATTATTAACAAAATCATTGAAGCGGCGACGGCGCGTGATGCCGCGCGCCGTG
>MDTB01025685.1_pt1 | contig 20761 bp, 11 predicted proteins | sample 811161 | NCBI WGS metagenome assembly MDTB01 (sample SAMN05326650, study PRJNA326480) | marine metagenome | isolation source: seawater | place: Mediterranean Sea | collected 2009
CTTACACGTTAGATATAGAGCTTCTCAAACAGAAGACAGACGTATGAAGTCTTGGTTAACTGGATCAGCTGGAGGTGCTTACACTTCTAATCTTGATGCAATGGAAGTCAACTTCCTTTCAGAAAGATGTCTTGTAACTCAAGCTGCTAATAACTTTGTATTATTTAAAGGTATTTAATCCTATGAAACCAAAAGGGATTTAATATCGGTAAAGATAGGGGCATCTTCGGATGCTCCCATTCTTTACTTTAACTATTTAATTATATTATATCATGGCAAAAAAAATAAAAAATGAAGAGGTTGTTTTAGAAGAACCTATACAGGTTGAACAACCAAAAAAAGAAAAAATAACTCTTAAAGATAATTGGGAGGTAAAAGATAGAACTTACGTTTTAACAGGTGATAAAACACCTTTAACATATAAAATTCCATCTAGGCATACTACTCGTCACGCACTTTTGTGGTATGATCCTAAAACTAGAGAGCAACGAGAAATTAGATATGCAACTAATCAAAATTCTCCATTTAAAGATGAACAAAAAGGAGAAGCTACTTTAGGACATATTGTTTTTAGAGACGGTGCTTTATTAGTAAAAAAAGAAAAAGAAGCATTACAAAAAATATTATCTTTATATCATCCGTTAAAAGGAGCAAGATATAGAGAGGTAGATGAAGTTGTGCAAGCTCAAGATGAATTAATAGATTTAGAATTAGAAATAGATGCGTTAAATATGGCTAGAAATATTGATATAGATCAAGCTGAAGCTATATTGAGAGTAGAAATGGGATCTAAAGTATCAGAGATGAGTTCTAAAGAAATTAAAAGAGATCTATTAGTGTTTGCTAAAAAGAATGCAAAATTGTTCTTAGATTTAGCAAATGATGAAAATGTACAATTACGAAATTTTGCAATAAAAGCTACAGAAGCTGGAATTATAAAATTAAGTTCCGATCAAAGAACCTTTATGTGGGCATCTAATCAAAAGAAACTTATGACTGTGCCTTTTGATGAGCATCCATATTCAGCAATGGCTCAATTTTTTAAGACAGATGAAGGCTTAGCAGTCTTCAAATCAATAGAGAAAAAACTTTCTTAATCTATATTAATAAGGGAGGCTCTCGGGCCTCCTTTATTTTAATAAAACAATATAAATGGCTATAAACGTAAATACAGTATATCAAACTGTTTTGCTTATACTTAATAAAGAACAGAGAGGATATATAACTCCTACTGAATTTAATAGTCTAGGAGCACAAGTACAGTTAGAAATATTTGAAAAATATTTTGAAGATTTAAATCAACAATTAAGAGTTCCTCAAACTGATACTGATTATGCAGATAGAGTAGTGAATCTTGATGAAAAAATAGCTATATTTAAAACTTATGGTGACGCAAATTATGTTACTACTACTCCTTCTGGAGCTAGTTCAAGTTTATCTTATTGGACTTTACCAGGATTAGATGCTTATGGAGAAGAAGTAACTTTCTACCGCTTAGGTACAGTTTTATACAATAATGAAATTGAAATTCAAAGAATTGATAGAAAAGAATTTTATGAAGTAGATAAATCTCCTCTTACCAAACCCTCAAAAATTTTTCCGGTTTATTTATACGAGAACTATAAATTATTTATTAAACCTAATACTATAGCAACACAAGGTGATGTTCAAATAGATTATATACGTCAACCTATAACCCCTATTTGGGGTTTTGATGTAGGTACGTTAGGTCAATATACTTATAATTCAAGTTTATACAATGCTAATACTATGCCTACTGGATCAAGAGACTTTGAATTGCATTTATCAGAACAGACTAATGTAATATTACAGATATTAAAATATGCGGGTATTATAATAGAAGATCCATTAATAGTAGAAAATGCAACTCAACAAGTTGCAATGAACGAACAAAACGAAAAAATATAATAAGCGATGGCAAAACCAGATGTAGGATTAATTAAAGAAACAAATTCGCAATATTATGCAGGAGCTCAAATGTTTGTTGCTACAGCAGATCAAACGGCATTTACTGCTACTTTTAATACAGATATAACATTTGGTAGTTATGATCCGGCGTCCCCTGATTATAATTTAAATAATTTTAGATTATATACAAGTTTAACTGGAAATCCGGGAACATTTACTGAATATACCACTACTTATACTGTATTAAATAATGTGTTTACGTTAGCGGCTCAAGCAGCTGGTACTTATGTAGTTATTCAATTATTAACTGAAACTGGAGGGCAGTTTGGAAACAAAGACGCTTATGGTAAAGTAACTCAAGAAAATTATAATAGTTATTCTTACATTAAAGTAGAAGATTTAGTAAATAACTTTTTAGTAGCTTATGTAGGAGAAGGTAAATTAATTTCGAGTATAAAAAGAACGGATGTTATTTTTCATACCAAACGAGCTTTACAAGAGTTTAGTTATGATACTTTAAGGAGTATTAAATCACAAGAATTAACTATTCCTTATCATTTAAGTGTACCTATTCCTCAAGATTATGTTAATTATGTTAATGTTTCTTGGGTAGACGATGTTGGAATAACTCACATTATTTATCCTACTACTTTAACAAAAAATCCTTATACTAAACCTATTCAAGATGCAGAAGGTATTGCCACACAAGATAATTTAGGAGAGAATTTAACAGGAACATCGATTACAGAAAAAAGATGGGATGATAGAAACACTGAAATATTACAAGAAATAAGAGATGATATAACTGGAAGATTAATTGCTGATGGACTATATGGGTGGTATGGTAATTGGTTTTATGGATATGGTCAACGTTATGGTATGCAACCTGAGGTTTCTCAATTAAATGGTTGGTTTACTATAAATGAACGTAACGGAACATTTAATTTTTCTAGCGATTTAAAAGATAAAATTATAGTTTTAGAATATATATCCGATGGACTTGGATATGAACAAGATATGCGTGTACCTAAATTAGCAGAAGAAGCTGTATATGCTTATTTAAGTCATGCTATTTTAGCAAGTAGAATTAATCAACCTGAATATATAGTTCAACGTTTAAGAAGAGAAAAAAGTGCAAAACTAAGAAATGCAAAAATAAGATTATCAAATATAAAATCTAATGAGTTTGTTCAGATTATGAGAGGTAAATCTAAATGGCTTAAATTTTAAATAAATGGCAGAAGCTAAAAATTCTTTTATTAAATCCAAAATGAATAAAGACCTGGATGCCAGGTTGTTACCCAATGGGGAATATCGTGAAGGAATTAATATACAAGTAAGTAAATCAGAAGGTGCCGACGTCGGAGCGTTAGAAAATGTGTTAGGTAATCAAGAACTTGTTGATTTAAAAACACTAAGCGGTTGTAATTGCGATTTAACCACCATCGGTTTATATACTGATGAAGTTAATAATAATATTTATATATTTTTAACTGATTATAATGAAACTAAATTAGAGGGTTATAATTTACAAGCTTTAAATTATTCTTCTTCTGCTAATAATTATATTTATGTTCATAATGTTTCAAGTAAAATTACTACTGAACTTGTTAAAGGTGCTTTTTTAAATTTTTCTACTACACATCCTATATTATCTGTTAATTTATTAGAAGGAATATTGTTTTGGACTGATAATAGAAATCAACCAAGAAGAATTAATGTAGAAAGAGCAACTACTCCTGATTATTATATAACTGAAGATCAAATTTCTGTTGCTACTTATGCACCTTTTCAACCTATACAATTATATAGAAGAAGAAATGGGGCGTATTATGTTCAGTCGACTAATTCAGAAGGACAAAACTATAACCCTTATTTTGCGTGGAATAATAATGTTGTGCCTATATGGCCTAATGGAGGAGCGGGTATAACAGACGGGGTTACAGGTTCAGGTACGGATAAAATAAAAATATTACCTGATTATAGAGAAGGCTTAGCTAGAGAATTTAGTCCAACTAATACTAAAGTACTAGTAGGTGCTATAGTTACTGCTTTAGATCCAGCAACTGGCGCTCAAATTGCAGCGTTTCCTACAGATACAGTTTTAAATAGTTTTTCTACAACTACTAATGAAGCAGAATTAATTTTAAAAACAAACCTTAGTACAGGTAGTCCTACTGCTAATACAATTTTATCTATTCCCGCTGGTAGCATTTTATGTTTTAATGAAAATGTTATACCAGGTACTGCTGATCCTTTAGCAGGTACAAACCAATGGTCTACAAGTATGGAAGACGCTAGTACGCCTATGAATCCCGGTTCAGCTACAACTTATAGTACTGATTTCCCTGGTCTTACTGAAAATCCTAATTATAATCCCAAGTTTAATGGAGATCCAGACTTTTTAGAAGATAAATTTGTAAGGTTTAGTTATAGATTTAAATATGAAGATGGTAATTATTCTATAATGGCACCGTTTACTCAACCTGCTTTTATACCTAAACAAGATGGATATTTTTTAACTAATACTAGTCCACAAGGTATGACCGCTGATGAACAAGCTGCTTATAGAAGTACTGTTGTAGGATTTATGGAAAATAAAGTTAATAATATTTATCTTCAAATACCTTTACCTTTAGATAAAGATAATAATGGAATTCAAGCAAAGCAACTTTTTAATTCCCTTAAAATAGATGAAATAGAAATTTTATATAAAGAATCTGATAGTTTAGCTGTACAAGTAGTTGATGTAATTCCTAGAGACGGTACAACAACAGGATATGAAAGATTTGATACAGCTACTACAATTGAATATAATTATCAAGGAGGTAAACCTTATAAAACATTACCTGAAAGTGAAATAATAAGAGTTTACGATAAAGCGCCAGTTAGAGCACACGGTCAAGAAATTATTAGTAACCGTTTAGTATATAGTAATTTTCAAAATAAACATACTCCACCTGAAACTATTGATTACAATGTAGCGGTATCTGATAAGTTTACTAATTTTAGCGTACACACAGATAACCCAGATGTTCAAAGACCTATTGAAAGAACTGTATCTAGAGAATATCCTATGCATACGGTAAAGCAAAATAGGAATTATCAAGTTGGTATTGTGTTATCTGATAGATATGGTAGAAGTTCTACAACAATTTTATCTTCAGTTAGTAAACAAGCAACTAACGCTGATGATTTAACACTTCTAGGAGATACAGTATATTTTCCATATAACGAAGTATCTTCAACGTCAAATGCAGATAATAATATAAATACGTGGCCTGGTGATTCAATAAAAGTATTATTTAATACTCCTATTGAAGAATTAATACCTCACAACGTAATTACAGGATGGCCTAGTTTATATAATGGTGATGTTACAAGTGCTGATTATAATCCTTTAGGTTGGTATTCTTATAAAATAGTAGTAAAACAAACAGAACAAGAATATTATAATGTTTATTTGCCAGGTATAATGAACTTTTATCCTGCTTTTTCAGCACCAGGAGATGATCCTGATGTTGCTGGTAGTGTTTCTTATATAACATTATTAAACGATAATATAAATAAAGTTCCAAGAGATTTAGCAGAAGTAGGCCCTGAACAAAAACAATTTAGAAGTTCTGTACAGTTATATGGTAGAATAGGGCCAGGTTATGCTAAACCAAATCAAGCGATTCAACCTTTAAATAATTATCAATTTAATCCTGTAAATACAACTACTAAAATAGCTATTTCTGATACCGTTTCTACTATATCTGATCAAAATGATTTATTTGATAATACTACTAATATTAAATTTGGTTCTATTTATCAAACCACTTCTAATCCTCTTATGGGTAGAGTAAATCTTTCAGATCTAGCTAATCCTATAGGATCTATAGAGCCAGCTTTAAATACTACTCCAGTCAACACCTGGTTGTCAGTATTTGAAACAACTCCTGTAGAATCTAGAATTGATATATATTGGGAAACTTCATCATCTGGAACAATTTCTGAATTAAATGAAGCTATTAAAGAAGGTGAAACCGCTATTAAAGATTTTACAACTGGTTCTTTACCTCCAACAGGAGGAAGTGGTCCAGAGACTTGGACTTTTAATTTAGCTGAAGATATTACTCCAGGAGCATCTATGACAGCTTCTTATTCAAATGGTACATATACTTCAGTTCCATTTTTCCCTTATTCTCTTGCTGTTAATGGTGATATGATTCCAGTTATGAATAGTGATATAGATTTAAATGGAGGGTTTTGGGTAAAAAATTCTTTACAAGAAGATGTAACGCATAAATTTATTTTAACCAGAACTCCTAATTCTGGTTCTCCAGATTTATATAATATTACTGTTGCACCTGATACTTATTTTTATTATGGACCAGAAGGTGAAGGAGATGATTCCATTGCAAAAAATACTTTTGAATTTAATTTTGTAGTAAAAAACAATGATGCTGGCGGAAGAGAAGCAACTATTACTAAATTTGAAAAACTTTTAAATGTTCCTCCTACAATTGATTGTCCTACTGATGGTATTGTAGTAGAACCGGGACAAACACCAGTTTATAGTTTTACAGGAGTTAATGGAACAACAGATAATAGTAAAAATACAGAAGATCTTAGATGGTCTATTACATCGCAAGATCCTGTAGGAGATGGAATTCCTCAATTAGAAATTGATAATAACGGAGTAGTAACTGATCCTTGTGCAGATGGAAGTTGTCCACAGCTTAATCAACCTGTATCACTTACTATTTCTTTAACAGACGCTGGTACTACAGAGACCACTATTACATCTAGTGGTGGAACTGGAGGAAATCCAATTGTAACTTGCGCACCTTCGGTAGATGGAAATACAGGATATGACACTTTTCCATTAAACGAAAGTTTTGGGCGTGTTAAAAATCAATGTGTAAATCAGGCATCGGAATCTTCTGGTTTTTATTGGGCTGTTCCGAGTTCAAACCCTGTAGATTCATCTTTAATTCCTCCAATAAATAGAAATCCTATAAATTCAGGAAGTTTAAATTTAGGTACTTCATTACCAAGTTATGGATCACAAAGTGCATCTAATTGTAGTGGTTGGAGTTGGAAAAACTCTAATAGAAATATGAATATTTCAATGGGAGAAACTAATTCGGGTCTTGGATCAGTTGTAGTTGAAGGAAGAACAGATTGTAAAACAACTGGACCTATAGCTAATCCTGAAGGAATAACTGAAGGCACTACCGCTGAACCAGGAGGAAGCGCATATATTATAGTAGATTTTGAATTAGGAAATTATGCTCAAGCTCCAAATGATAGGCCAGGAGTAATATGGCCAGCATATTTACAATATAGACAAGATGCTGGATCTACTTGGCAAGACGCTAAAGATGTAGAAGGTAATGTAATAAAATTTGGCGGTGCTCAGGCTAATACTTATTACAGAGCTAGTTCAGACAGTGCTGTTACAGTTGGTGGCGGCAATGTTTATAGTAGTACTAGTCAACCATCAGCTTTTTATACCACTGGAGTAAAAGATCAATTAAGTTCCGCAATAACTCAAGAAGGAACAAGTGGAGATCCTGCTAAAACAGATAGTTTTGAATCTTGGATGGAATCAAGAGAATCAACCACTGATCCTGAATTGATTTCTATAGGTAGAAAATTATTTGTAATTGGCCGAAATCAAGCTTATAGAGAACCTAGTGGTAATGCTCCTACTGATGCTCAAGATATGTTTGGTGAATATAGATTAGTAGTTAGATATCCTTATGGTAATAACATTTCACCTACTAATTCTGTTTCTACCACTAATCCTAAAATACCTACATTAGGAATAAACAATTGTCCTATCGGTGCATACGCTAATTATGATAATGCTCAAATGTATCAAAGAGTTTATTTAAGTTTTGGTGATTTTTATAATCCTAGTCAATTAGCATCAAGTTATTATAATGGATCTGGTAATAATTTAGTTCCTCCAGCATCATTTGCATATAGAGTTAGTAGTGTTCCTGCAGATAGTAGAGAAGCTGCTTCTGGTACTTTTCCAGATCAAGTTGTTTATGCAAGAGAATGGGCGTTTAAATATATTTCTAAATTTTATATGGATCCAGAATTAAAAACAGGATGGTCTCCTGGAGCTACAAATAAATGGTTTGCTTATAGAGGTATAGCTACTGGAGATGGAACTTTAAACGTAGAATGGGGTAATGAATATGCTTCTACAAGAGCTGGCGCTCCAATTTATATAGATCCCACTAGTAAGGCTGTTACAGGTAAAGGTACTGGCTTTAGAGATATGAAATGGACAGCACAGTTTGATCAAAGTGGTAAAAAAATTATTAGAACCGCTGAGCCTTGTGTTGCTGATTTAGATCCTGCTACTGGAGGAAATGTAAACCCTTGTCCTGTTCCATCTAATTCATATAAATATGGAGCAATGAAGATTGTTAATTTGTCAAATCTTAATCAAGTACAATTTACACAAACATTAAGTGCAGGTCCTGGTTCAGGTAGTGTGTGTCATTTAGCTACGTTGTTTGCTAAATTAACTAATAACGCCGAATTAAATAGAAACGCGTTAGTAGTAGGAGTTGCTAAATTAGTTGTTTATGGTAACACTGTGTGTGATCAAATAGGTAGTATGAGTTTTAGTGCAGGAGCTAGAGTTACATTTGTTAGTGTTACTCAGGGTTGGGAATCCTATTATGAAATGACTATAACAAACGCTTCCGCCGCTCAAACCGCGTTCCAACCAGATGGTCCTGCTCGAAATTATTATATCAACGGAACAACTCCTTGTCCTTAAGGTAATATTCTAAATAAATATGCAATTATAAATTATGGCAGCAACTATTGAAGTAAAGTTTTTTAACAGTTTTATTTTACGTAAAACAGCGACAGACGGAACTCAACCATCCGCAGTTGGATGGAATGGATCTAGAGGAGATAGAACACTTGGAGCTTTACCACAAAACATGAATAACTGGGCTGTTGAAGAAGCGCGTATTAGAGGTGGTTACAACAATACATACGCGGGTCAAGGAGTAAAAGCATATTTAGTTGAAGATGAACCAAAAGCTTCTGTAAGGATTAACTCTATGATTTATTCTGGAGTATTTAATGCAAGAACTGGTGTAAATGATACAAATGTATTTTCTGTTGGAGAAGATATTATTAAAAGTGTTGATCCAGCAAACGGTAGTATACAAAAACTTTACGCTGAAGATACTAATTTAATTATATTTCAAGAGAAAAAAGTTAGTCGAGCATTAATAGATAAAGATGCTATTTATTCAGCAGAAGGAAATGCAACTGTAACATCTGGGCCCAACGTTATTGGTCAAGTTCAAGCTTATGTAGGTAATTTTGGTATTAGCAAAAACCCTGAAAGTTTCGCAGTATATGGTAGAAGAAAATATTTTACAGATAAAGATAGAAATGCTGTAATGAGATTATCTCAAGATGGTCTTACAGAAATATCTAATTATGGTATGATTGATTTCTTTAGAGATCAATTTGGAACAATGGGTAATGGTAAATTAACTGGTGGTTGGGATATATATAATAAACAATATGTTTTATCTATACAGCCTAAAGATACTACTGTTGAATATAAAACATTAACTTTTGATGAAAATATACAAGGTTGGACAAGTTTATATACTTATAAACCTGGAATGATGCTTAGCCTTAAAAATAAATTTTATACTACGGGTCCATCAAGTGTTGGAGTTGATGATACTGCAAGTTTATATCAACATTATATTTCTACTCAACCACGTTGCCAATTTTATGGCATTGACAATGATGCCTCTATAGAATTTATTTTTAATCCTGATGTAAGTGTATCTAAAGTATTTAAAACAATTAATTATGAAGGGAGTAATGGTTGGGAAGTAAATAGTTTTGTTTCTGATTTAACTGGAATAGGTTCTGTAAATACAGACTTTCAAGGTTTTGGAGTAACAAATACACAAGATACTATTGCATCTATTAAAAGTTATAATGAAGGAGCATATGATGATAGAGGAAATACTTTTGCTAATTTTGCAACTACTCCGCCTACTCAAAATGCAACAGCTTTAATTCCTCCTATTTATAGAGTAGGATTTAATAGAAAAGAAAATAAATATATGGCTAATTTAGTAAATAATAGCACAGCAGCCCCGGGAGAAATTATATGGGGTAATCAAATGACTGGGATTAAAGGTTATTATGCAACAGTTAAAATCTCTACTGATACATTAACCGATCCAGGAGGCATGAAAGAATTATTTGCAGCTTCTTCGGATTATGTCGAATCATCATATTAAAATAAAAATGGCGGAATTAAGCGAAGACACAAAGTTTAACGTAAGTATAAAAACACTTATAGGTATTGGAGCGGCAATATTTACATTGGTAGGAATGTGGTTTGCATTACAACAAGATATAGAAGAAGCAAAACTTTTACCCGAACCACCGGTTTCGAGAACAGAATATGATTTAAAAGATGAATTAGTCCGTAAGTCTATTATGAATACGGAAGAAAAAGTAGAGGAAAATTCTAAAAAACTCGATAAAATCGATGAAAAATTATATGAAATAATTAAAAAATAATAAAATGAAATATATATTAACTCTAGTTTTAATCTTAATTGCTTATATGGGTTTTGCACAAAATCCTCCTGTTGAAATATTACAAATTAATGCCAAATGGAATCAACATAATAATGTGCTTCTTGATAAAATGCCTAAAAATTACCGCGGCTATATTATTAAAGTTAAATACGCTTTATTAGAAGAGCAAGGTCCTGGTTTTAAAAAAAGTTTTGCTGGTAAACCTTTACCTATTGTAGTGTTAAGAATAGGTGGGCAAACAAAATACCAGTGGAGTGCTGATCTTTCTTTTAGATTAAAGTTAGGAGCACATGATGTTTTAGGAACAATAGATAAAGTTACTGGATTAAAGTAATGGAATTTTTATTATATGTACTCGTATTAATAATCCTAGGAGGATTATGCGTATTAAGTGCAAAGCACGTAGACTAAAATTATAAACAATTTAAATTTAATGAAATTAATTAACAAGGAAAAATATACCTTAGAAGATATAGAAAAAATAAAAAACTTTAGAAGTGCTATTTTAGAGTTTGAAAAAGAAATTGTAAAAGCTCCTGGTTCTTATGGAGATCCTAATAATCCAGGACAAGATGAAATAGCTAATACTATCAATCCTTTGAAACACACTTTTTCCGATGGATTATATATAAGAGAGATATTTATGCCTAAAGGTCAACTTTTTACCACAGGTATACATAAACAAGAACACCCATATTTTATTCAAAAAGGTAAAGTTAGGGTGTTAACAGAAGATGGGATGCAATATATTACTGCACCACACAATGGTATCACAAAACCGGGAACAAAAAGAGTTATTTATACCGAAGAAGATACTATATGGATAACAGTACATGCAACAAGGAGGAAAACAGTAAAAACTGTTTTAAACCAAATTATAGCTAAAGATTTTAATGATCCTAAAATTAGCATTGAAACTATGAAAAAAAATTTACAAATTAAAAATAAATAATTATGACTGTATGGGCAGCTGGTATTGGCGCAGCGGTATCTATTGGTGGTTCTATCTTTGGAGCTAGTAGAGCTAAAAAACAAAGAAGAAAAGCTGATAGAAAAGCAAAACGACTTAATGCCGAAATAAATCATTTAGAAAATAATAGAACTAAAATTGTTAATCCTTTTGAAGGAATAACAGATTTGTCTGGTATGGCCAGTAATTTAAGCGCTATGGCTTCAGCTCCTAAAATGAATTTAGCTGTTGCAACTCAAGCTGCTGAAATGCAAGCAGAAGAAGCTGATATGGCTTTAGCTAATACATTAGATACTTTAGCTGCAACTGGAGCTTCAGCCGGTGGCGCTACAGCGTTAGCTCAAATGGCTTTAAAAAGTAAACAAGGAATTAGTGCTAGCATTGAACAACAAGAAGCTAGAAACCAAGAAACTATGGAAAAGTCTAGAATTCAAGGAGAACTTAGAATTCAAGATATTCAAATGAGTGAAGCAAAAAGAATGCAAGACGTTCAAATGAGTCAAGCAGAAAAAGTACAAACGGCAGAAGCTAAAGGAAAAGAATTTATGTATAGAGAAGAAGATGCAAGAGATATGCAAAAACTAAATAGGTTATCAGCACAAATGGCTGGACAAGAACAACGCTCTATGGCAGCTACACAAGCTGGCAATGCTGCAATAGCTGGTGGTATATCTGCTGTAGGTAATATTGCTAGTGCAAGCGTAGGAGAATTTTAACATATAATAATTATTAACATGGGTGCATACGAAAATCCACTACAAGCGATTGATAAAGAATCAGGAATGATAATAGCGAATGCCATTGCTGGTGTAGGTCAGACTACTGCTAATGCTATAAATAAATATTATGACAGTAAAAATAAAGAAATTAAAGAAGCGGCTGAAAAACTAGAAAGAGAAAAAGCTCAACAAAATCTTAAAAGAGATGAATTAATTGGAAATTTAGAAAAAAGTAATGTTAAAGCGCCAAGTTGGTATGCTATGACTGATAATGCTATTAATGAAAAGTTTAGATTAGAAGGTTTACTTGATGATGCACCAGATGAAAGTAGATATGAAAATGGTGAAATTGTTGAATATGGAAAAGCAGATCTCACAAGATTAATTGATGCAGAAAAACAAAAAGTAAGATTATCTATATTAGCAGCTCAAGATATAGAAAGATGGAAAGCAGCTGATGGAAAAAGATTAGATGCTAATTCTACCAACGATCCAGGTGGAATATTTACAGGTAGTGATGCTTCTGAGTTTTCTAAAAAAATAAATTTAAACTATAGACGTAAACAAGCAATAGTAGGTACTTTGTTAGAAGATGGAAAACCCGCAAATGTAGAATATGAATTTAAAGAAGTTGGTGGTATATATCAAATATTTGGTAGAATAAATGGTGGAGAAGCTTTTAATGTTATGGATACTTTAAATCAAGATTATGTTGAAATTGAAAATATAGTTAAAGGTGATGATGGTATTGATCAAATATGGAAAGATTCTGGAATGGAATCAAGGGGAAAATTTGTAGATTCTTATTTAGGAAAACTTACAGTAGTGGATGTATATGACGAGAATGGAAAACTAAAAGGAGAAGATTGGATAAGAAAGGTAAATATGGAAGCCGTTGTAAAAAATATTATTCCTATGTATGAAAAAAAGTTTATGGGAATGGTAGAAGCGGTTGATAATGAAGATGATTATAATGATCTTGTAGCTACTTATTTAGAATATGTACCTGGTGGAAAACCTTTAGAAACTGTTATGGATGGTTCTTTTAAATTAACTGAAGAAGCTAAAATAAAGTTTGTTAAAGATATGGTTGGTTTTTCTTTAGAAGATCGAATACCAAGTTATGAATATATTACAGCAGAAAAAAATAAGGATGGAAGTGTAACTTTTATAAACAATGCAGATCAAGAGGAAACTGTGCAAGAAGGGGAATATGATACTTTTACAACAGATAGTGGTATAACTTATCGAGGAGAAAAAATGGTAGGTAAAGATCAAAAAGTAGGTACTTATAAAGCTTCAGGAAAGAGTGATACATCTCAACGTTCTGCATATGATATACAAGCTGAAAACAGTGTTAATTTATTAATGACAAATCCAGAAGATTTTATTAAAAAAGAAGGATTAGATACAATAAATGAAGATGTAAAAATGATTGTTATTGATGATCCTGAGAAAGGTAAAGGAATAAAGGTAACAACTATGTCTGAGTATGTAGATGACGATGGGCAACCAATAGAAAATGTTAAAGAATATTATACTAGCAATAAATATGATGCCGCTGGATTCCTTAAAAAATATTTATGGAGTGGAACTACTAAACAAGATAATCAATTAAAACAATTTGCTGATACACATATTTCAAAGGTTTTAGAGGAGAGAGAAGCGCTAGCGCAAAAGAAAAAAGAAAAAGATAAAGTTTATGAAAGCAAGTTTAAAGAACACAAAATAAACTGGAAAAAGTGGAAATTAGATAATGCGCATCGATATAGAAGTCCAAAAAAACTACAAGAATGGAAAGAAAAAAATCCAAATAAAGATGCTTCAGGATTTGTTGAAATACCACCAAAGTTTTTACCTTTTGTTGTTGCTGAAGAAAGAGGAATAGAAATGAGTTTAAAAAATCTTAAAAAAATAAATAAAGAGTTATTTGAAGCTAAAAAAGAAAATTAATTATGCCTAGATATCAAGTTGATGAAGACATTTATAATATTTCTGACGAAGAGGTAGATGTTTTTTTAGATGCCTTTCCTAATGCAGTGTTGTTGGAAGAAATAGAAAATCTTGATATTGCAACAAGTGATATTAGTGGTGATGATTTTAGTTTCGAATCCGATTATTCTGATATAATAACAAGCGACAGAGATGAATGGTTAAATTATCTTAATGAAAAACCTACTCAGCGTAGAGAAATTCCTATAAATCAACCTATTGGGATAGAAGATACTAGAGCAGAAGGAGTTTGGGGTAATGTCGTAGATTTTTTTGATGATATGGGAAGATCTTGGACTGAAGGTTATGAACAAGGTAAATTAACAGACGCTGGGATAGAATTATTAAAAGGAAATGCTACGGAAGAAGAAATAGAGGAATGGATTGTTGGTAATAGAGAAATTGCTCAAAAAAACTTAGGTTCTTTAGAAATGCAAGAATTTGATAAGATATATAAAGAAGCTGGTGGAGGTTGGTGGGGATTTATAAAAGGAGTAGTTTACAACCCTAGTACATTACCAAGTATGTTAGTAAGTTCTATTGCTACTCAGGTGGGCTCAGTTTTAACTTCTGAAGAAGTTGGTACGGCTGCTGTGGCTGGAGGACTTGCAGGAGGAGGTGTTGGATCTGCATTTGCAGGCGTTGGAGTTTTACCAGGCGCTGCTATCGGAGCTATGAGCGCTTCAATGGGCGCTATGGAAGCTGGGTTAACGTTTAGTGAATTATTAATGGAAGAGATTGGAGGTAATTTAAATGATCCCGGAGCAAAAGAAAAAGTTAGAGAAGTATTAAATAATCCTATAAAGTTAAAAAAATTACGAAATAAAGCGATAGGTAGAGGAGCTACAATAGCTGGTATTGAACTAGTAACAATGGGGGTAGCTAAAGGAGTTGGTGCAAAACTTGTAAGTAAAGGAATGCCTGCAAAAGCTGGTTTAGCGGTTGGTACAACAGAAGTAGTTGGTGGTGGTTTAGGTGAAGTAGGTGGTAGATTAGTAGCAGGACAAGAAATGGATGTTAAAGAAATTGGTTTTGAAGCTTTTGCGGGGTTAGGAAGTGCACCTATAACTTTTGCATCAGCTTTATCTAATTTAGGTGTATCTACAGATAGAGTAAAAATAACAAATGAATTACAATTAGCTCCTCAATCTTTAAACTATAACACTATAACAGACGCTTATAGACCTTCTTCTACTGGTGGTTTTAATATAACTCAAACAGATGTTAATATTTCTAAAGTTAAAAATTCTTCAAAAATTTTAGATCAAGAAGTTAAAGCTAAAATACAAACAGGAGAAATTACTAAAGCAGAAGGTGATCAAATTAGAAAGAATTTTAGAGAAGTTCAAGGAGGAACACAACGAGTAAAAAGTTTAAATTTAAATCCTATTCAAGAACTTCAAGCTATTTTAAAGTTAACGGAAATAAATGAATTAGACAAATCTATTAAAGAAGTAAACAATAAATCTTTAAGTAAACCAGATATAGAAAGAAAAGAACAATTAAATACAGAGTTAGAAAATTTAAAAAGTGGTTTTGTAGATGTATTAAAAGAAGATAGAAAAGTCAGATTAGAAAAAGATTTAGGTTTTGCTAAAAAAGCTGCTAAAGTCTTTAATATTGATTTTGTTGATAATTTATCTACAAAAGAAATTACTAGTAAATATGGTAAAGAATATGGAAGATCTGATGGGTTTATAAAGAGAAATAAAGACACAGGTAGACTTGAAATTGTCATTAATAAAGAAAGAGCAGCTAACACAAACGCAGTTACGGTGGGTAGTCATGAATTACTTCATGGAATATTAAAAAATTCTTTAATGAATAATCCTGAAGCTGGAAGAGTTATTGAAGAATTCAGAAGTAAACTTAATGCTGAACAAAACGCGGCTATAGATAAAAAAGCGAAAGGACTTAGATATTTTATCAACAACACAGAAGTAACCCAAGAAAAATATGATAAATCTAAGTCTAAAAATAAAACTACTAAAAGATTATATTCTGATAAAGATTTAGCTGATGCACCGGATGAATATTTAGCTTTCTTTTCTGATGCTATACAAAAAGGAGAAATAGTATTTGAAGAAAATATATTTACTAAAATAGGAGATATAATAACTCCTATACTTAGAGCAGTAGGATTTAGTAAAATTAAATTTAATTCAGGTAAAGACGTATATAATTTTATGCGTGAATATAATAAAAGTATAAATGAAGGAGTATTAAGTGAAGCAATTTTAGAAGCCACAACTCCAGATGGAACTATTATAGATGCGGTAGAAGAAGAAGTAGTCCCAAAATCTCAATCTGAACTTATAGGTGTAAATGAGTTAGCACAAATATATAAAATGGATCCATCTAATAAACTAGTTGAAAGAGATTTAATTAGTCAATATGAAAGTGTTGCTTTATCAGCATTAGGGTATGATGTTAAAAGAGGTACCATCGCTCCAGCTGAAGCTTTAAGTTTTGTTAGATCTCAATTTAAAAGTATTATAGATAGATATAAACCAGAAATATCTGCTTTTACTACGCATGTAAACGCTAATATTGTTCCTAAAAGAGAAGGTTTTTATAATAAATTAATTGGAGAAGAGGCTGTAACTACAAGTTTAGATGATGAACGAGCTAAAGAAGTGGCTGATACAACCCCTACTGAAACTACACAAAAAGTTGAGAAAAAACCTACTACAAACCCTTTAAAGCTTTTTGGTATTGATGAAAAAGCTAAAACTAATTTTATAGAAAAAACAGTTAAAGAGTTTAAGAAATTAAATGTTGATGATCTTAGTTACAAAACATTAAGAACATTAGATGAACAAGGAATAGCTGATTTAGTAGGTATACCGGCTAAAAAAATATTTTCACCCACCGCTAATTTATCTCAACCAGAAGCTCGTAAAGCTTTAATGTTTGTAAATAAAAATGCTCAATCATTAATAAATTTATTACCTGATCATAATACTGAAGTAAAGGAAGTTGAGTCTAAAAACAATCCAAACAAAAAAGTATTTATTGGAGGTTTACCTACTGGTGTTCCACGAAATATACAAAAATTATTTTATACTAAAGGAAAACGACTAGGTAATAATTTTCAATGGAATAAAAAGAAAGATATTACAGTAGAATCTTTTAAAAAAGCTTTAGGTATTGAAGGAAATATTAAGTCTCCAGATTTTAAAGTAAGAAGTAATACATCTCAAGCTCTAAAGGGAATGTTAGAATTAGTTGGTAGAGCTATTACAAATACAGCAGCTAGACAATATTTAAAAGATATAGGTGCTGATCCATTATTAATAGAAAATATAGCTGAAGGTAAAAACCCAGCGATGTTTAGTGAATCGGTTTTAGATGATGTAAGAAATATTAATGTGTTTCAAGAAAAAGAAACTAAAACAGACAAAGATTATGCTAAATTTGGTATAGGTAAAGGTTGGAGTAAATTTTATAACGCTGTAAAAGCTAAACCTTTAAATCCTAAAGATGAAGCGGACAGAGAAAAGATGAGATTATGGATAGAAAAAGTATTACCAAAATATTTACCTAAATCAATTATTACTGCTCTTGGAGCGTCGTTATCTAATGGTCCAAGCGCTTATAAGTCTAGAGGTTTTTGGTTTGAAAAAGCTCAAGATACGGGTGAATTAATACAAAATGTAGCGCAGTTTGCTAAATTATCTGATAAACAAGAAAAAGATATTTTAGCAGCTTTTAAAAAACAAGGATATTACAATAAATCTAAAAAAATAATTGCACCTAAATTTTTATCAGAGCTTTGGGGAACTAAAAAATTAAAAGATCAGAACGCTGCAAAACTAAGGGGTTTAAAAGAAATATTTCTTATTTTTGAAAAAATGATGAAAGATGATAAAGCAAATGCTCAATTTATTATTGGTATTTTATCCAAAACAAGTGGACATCAAAGTCATTTTGTAAGAACAGCTGCTCCTATAAAATTCTTAACTTTTGTAAAAGGTAAACCTGTTGTTGAGGAACATACTTTACCAGCTTCGTTAACAGCTAAATATTTATTTCAACAAGCAGTAGATGGGACTGTAAATAAAAATTATAAAGGTATTGAAAAAAACTATATGCAAGGTATTTTATCGAAAGTAAATGATGATAAATTATCGGGTAAAAGTATTGATGGTAAACCATTTAATTATAAAGAATTAACTCCAGAAGGTTGGACTATTAATGATAATATTTGGGCAAGGTATTTTAATTTAAATGTTGCTAATGTAAATTTTGGTATTAATCCTAATAATATAATACTTGAAAATGGTAAATCTGTTTTTGAAACATATGGAATAGATAGAACAGGAGCATTTATAGATGATCAAGTAAATAATGAAATTAAAAAAGCTGCTACATTTAATAAGAAAAAACTACCTACTAATATTCCTTCGCAAGTAAAAGAAAAAGCTTCTTTTAGTAGATCTCCTAAATTTTCAAATAATGAAGTATTAAATAATATGTCTTTGTTTGATGAATTTAACAACGAACAAGAAAAAATTGAAAACCAAAACTTAGATCTTAATAAAGATTTTAATGATATAATAGAAAAGAAAACAGGTATTGGAGCAGATAAAAGATATTCAAGAGTTAAAGCAGAAGTTGTAGGTGCTAGTAAAGGAAGATGGAATTTCTTTATTCCTCCTTCAGCAGAAGATTTTGTAGGATTATTATATAAAACTTTAGGTAAAGGAAAACTAGGTAACGATCAAATGGCTTGGTATAAAGCTCACTTGTTAAATCCTTTTGCTAGAGCTATGGATAATTTATCTAGAGATAGAATAGCTTTAATGAATGATTATAAAGCTTTAAAAAAAGGTTTAAATGTTGTACCTAAAAACTTAAGGAAAAAAATTCCTGGTGAAGGTTTTACTAATGAACAAGCTATTAGAGTATATATTTGGGATAAGCAAGGAATGAATATTCCAGGTCTTTCTGAAACCGATACTAAAGAATTGCTTAAGTATGTAGAAGAAAATAAAGATTTTAAATCTTTTGCAGAAGAATTAATATCATTACAAAAAGGAGATCAATATGCAGCGCCTAAAGAAGGTTGGTTAGCTGGAACTATTACCACTGATTTAATCAATGGAATTAACACGGTTAAAAGATCTAAATATCTTGCTCAGTGGCAAGCTAATGTAGATCAAATATTTTCAGAAGCAAATTTAAATAAATTAGAAGCGGCTTATGGAAAAAATTATAGAAATGCATTAGAAAATATATTAAAAAGAATGAGAACCGGTCGTAATAGAAATTTTAATTCTGATACATTAACTGGTAGGGTCACGGATTGGTTGACAAACTCAATTGGTGCAATTATGTTCTTTAATACTAGATCCGCTGTTCTTCAAACTATATCTGCAGTAAACTTTATTAATTTTAAAGATAATAATATATTTAAAGCTGGTGCGGCTTTTGCGAATCAACCACAGTTTTGGAGTGATTTTAAAACGTTGTTTAATTCAGATTTCCTTTTAGAAAGAAGAGATGGTTTAAGACTTAATGTTAACGAGGCAGATATAGCTGATATGGCTAAAAAAGGTGGCGTTAGAGGTGTTATTAGCGGGTTATTAAGAGTAGGTTTTCTTCCTACACAAATAGCAGATAGTTTTGCTATTGCTTCAGGAGGCTCTACTTTTTATAGAAATAGAATAAAATCTCTTCAAAAAGACGGTATGAGTAAGTCAGAAGCAGAGACTAAAGCTTTTCAAGATTTTAGAGAAACCGCAGAAGAATCTCAACAATCAAGTAGACCAGATAGAATTAGTCAACAACAAGCCGGTCCACTAGGGCGTGTTATATTGGCTTTTGCTAATACTCCAGCACAGTATGCTAGATTGATTAAAAAAGCTGTTAGTGATCTTAAGAATGGCCGAGGAGATACAATGACTAATATTTCTAAAATAATGTATTATGGAGTAATACAAAATATAGTATTTAACGCAATGCAACAAGCGTTGTTTGCTATAGCCTTTGATGATGAAGATGAAGATGAGAAAAATCAAACTAAATATGCTAATGTAGTAAATGGTATGGCAGATAGTATTTTAAGAGGTACCGGTATAGGTGGTGCTGTATTTTCTGTCTTAAAAAATACTGCAATTAAATTAAATAGAGAGAGCGATAAAAAACAACCTAAGTATCAAGATGTATTAGTGAAAGAAATAGCACAGATATCTCCACCTATATCTTCTAAATTAAGTAAATTAAGACAAGCTGGTAGAACTGCTTCTTGGGATAAACAAGCAATAATGACTAAAGGTTGGTCTATTGATAACCCTGCTTACTTAGCAGCTGGTCAAGTGATAGCAGCAACTACCAACATTCCTTTAGATAGAGCATTTAAAAAAATAAATAATATCAGAAATTCTAGTAACTCAGACTTAGAAGCTTGGCAGAGAATTGCATCTCTAGCTGGTTGGTCTGATTGGGAGTTAGGAATTAAAGAACAAAAGGTTTCAACTGGAAAAAGAGTTAAAAGAAAAAAAAGAGAAAAAAGAAAAAAAAGATAAAAAATGAAAATAGCAAA
>MDTB01147585.1_pt1 | contig 20760 bp, 7 predicted proteins | sample 811161 | NCBI WGS metagenome assembly MDTB01 (sample SAMN05326650, study PRJNA326480) | marine metagenome | isolation source: seawater | place: Mediterranean Sea | collected 2009
CTGAATTTTTCTTTAAACGACCCGTTATTGAGGCTCGCTGGGACTCAGCTACTAAGGATGACCGTGGAACTTTCTTCTACAGTAGTTCTTTGGCGACCGCCGACGAGAATCTTAACACATTGTTTTTGTACAACTATTTCCGCGGCGAGCTTAGAAATATACCGAGGATTGGAACTGATAAGATTTATGTTTCAATTTTCTCAGGATCAGCAGATAACAGTGCTCCCGATGATACAGAGGTGATTAAATTGGTTGCTGACGGTGTGCATGTCCGAGCAGCTCACCGCTATGTTATAACCGGAAGTTATGTGTCTACGGGAATTTATTCAGCATCTTTTGCTTTAACGGCAGCCTCAACCCCTCTTACAGATATGTTTGATGTGTGGTTTTCCGGTAGTAAAGCAATCACTAGTGCGTTTACGGCACCAATACAATTTCACACTGGATCTTTTGAGCCAGAAAAAATAGTCCTATCCCCACAAAACCCGGCAACTCGCGTTGTTACATCCGTAACAAACCTTAAGCCCATATATAGCGTGGAGGAGACAGCACGTTTCAGAGTCTTCACTCGCCAAAAAGATTGGAATCCAACTATTTATACCAGGGCAGTGTCCACCGTTCGCCCAACAATAGTAGAGAGTGGCTCTTACGCGATTCGTAGGGTTATAGATGGTGTTAGGGCAATTGAGTTTGGAACAGGTAGTCTGCTGCACACTCAGATGTCTTTTGACGCATCAGGAAGCTACTTTGATCTAGATATGGGATTATTGGAGCCTGGATATGCATACGCCTTAAAGTTTGCTTATTACAACGGGTCTATTGGCTCGTGGCAAGAGCAACCCCAAGAATTTAAGTTCAGAGTTGAAGAGTAAAAATGAGCATCAGAGATCTTTTTGAAAAAAAATATGTTTCAAAAACACTTTCCTCAGACAGCCTAGACGATCTTGGGAAGAACGCTGAGTCTGCTGGCAATGTTGTAGTAAGCCGTAAAAAAGCAAAAGAGTTTATCCCGCCTCTTGATTATGCAACAGCTTCTAACTTTGCGGTCTATGGATCGGCTGAAAAATACTATGAAGATTCTGTAAAGAGAATTTATTTAGAGTATCCTTATGACGGATCCAAAAAAGAGAAGAATGAGTTTTCTTTAAGCTCATCTTATCTGGATAAGTTTGTTTTTGACAAGAGGTATCCTCGCACTACTGGCTACGTCATTCTGTCTTCAAAAAGCTCGGCGATCTCTGACTCACTTACGTATCCCACGCCAGTACACCAAGAGTTCATTGAGACCAAAGGTGGTCCCAACACAGACCGCACCTCGGATCAGAGCCTGGCTTCATCCTACACGGGGTCTAACCCCGCAGTCAACGTATTTGATTTAGCAAAAGATAGAGGTAACAACTTAAGATTTCATCCGTTAAGTGGTTCTACTGTTGAATTCTGGATGAACAAAACCCAGTTCCCCAACTCAGGCAAGAGGGAGGTAATTTTTGACCTCTGGAACCAGACGGTAAGTACACTTGCTGGATATGGACGACTCAGGATTGACATGGACCCGTCCACCGGCTTCCGCGTCACATACCGCTCTGGCTCAGCTGGAGGCTTTGCTGATCAGCAAATTGGAACTAGCGCCACGGTAACTAAGCTAACAGACAGTAAATGGCACCACTATGCGTTCTCATTCCTCTCATCAAGTAGCGATTTCACCGCAAAATTATATGTTGACGGAGATCTAGACGATCTTAAGAATGCCTCTGCAGCCGTCGCGATGAATGAGGTAACAGGTGCCCTTAATTCCTACGTTGGCGCCCTCCAGACTACCCCTGTGGCACCGGCTGTTGCCTCCGCTGGCGCTGGAAATGGTAAGCTAGCCGCCTCGTTGGATGAGTTCAGATACTGGAAAGTAGCAAGAACTGCTGAGGAGGTGGGGAGAAATTGGTTCACGCAAGTATATGGCGGAACAAACACCGACGATGCCAACACTGATCTTGGAGTTTATTATAAATTTAACGAGGGCATCACTGGCAACACCACTATTGATTCTGTTGTATTAGACTTTTCTGGACGTGTGTCAAACGGCGCGTGGACTGGATATAGCGCCACTGCCCGAAATACCGGCTCCGCCATGGTCTCGGCGTCAGCGGCTCCCACAGAGTTTGAAGACCCAATTATTTACTCCTCTCACCCTGATGTCGTAGCCGTCGTTGATGGTCTCAAGCTCTCTGGTAGCAACTACGATTACACAAATAACGCCTCCATTTATAATTCGTTACCAGCTTGGATCACTGAAGAGGACACGACTGGAGACTTAAAGAATCTAGTTCAGATTATCGGTAGCTATTTTGACAAACTGCACTCACAAATTAAAACAGTCCCCCAGCTTAAAAATATTCAATATCTTAGTTCTAGCTTCAAGGAGTCCCCGTTTGCGACTAATCTAGTAGAGTCGGCAGGCATGCTCTCATCAGACGTGTTTGTGGACTCAAATGTGTTAGAGCAAATTATGTCTCGTGACGAAGACCGCAATTACGAAATGCAGTTTGAAGAGATTAAGAATCGCGTCTACCAAAACATCTACAACAACTTGGTCTATATTTACAAGGCTAAGGGAACCGAGAAGGCTTTTAGGAATCTAATTCACTGTTACGGTGTCGGCGAAGATTTAGTTCGCCTAAACACCTATGGAAACAATGCAACCTATGAGTTCAGGCAAAATGTAAGGTCCTCTGTTTCATCCAAGAACTTGGTTAATTTGTATCTTCGTGAAAATCGTGGAGGTACTATCTTCCAGATGACCTCGTCAACGCCAGCTGACGCTGATCAATCATCTTTCATCTCAGGTAGTGGCGGCGATAACACTTTGGCAGCGAGCGGCAAGGAAGATTTCATCGGACTCACTCTAGAGGCAGAAGTTATTTTCCCGAATTATGTGGAATCTTGTGAGACCACAGCTTCTGTCCCAACAACCCCCACTTCAGCGTCCCTGTTCGGTATGCACTCGGCGATTGCTTCAACTCCCGCAGAGACAACTTGGGGTGGCGCAGGCGCTACAGACTACGCTGACCTCCGAGTTTTGGCTCTTCGCGATGAAGTGAACTCCCCCGATGCTAAATTCATGGTCATATCTAGCCAGGCCAATATTCCAACGATTACAACTGATTTGTATCGTAACGTGTACGATGGAAATAAATGGAATTTTGCGGTTAGAGTCGTCCCTAGAAAACATCCCATAGGCGATGCCGTCACTGGTTCCCTTATTTCATCGGGATATAACATAGAGTTTTACGGTGTCAATAAAGAGTTGGACGTAATAAAGGAAGAATTCTCTCTTAGCGACACTGTTAAGTCAGTTGTAGCTGGACAGAGAATGTTGCGCAGCCCTAAGAGAGTCTTCGGCGGCGCTCACCGCACCAACTTTACAGGATCCCTCCTACAGGCATCTGATGTGAAACTATCTGCAGTGCGTTTCTGGAGTGATGTAATTCCTAACGCTGCGATTTCAGCGCACGCCAGCGACTCAGAGGTCTATGGAACTCTCAACCCATTCAGAAACGCCTTTGGGACACAGACCACTCTCGCTGGCGAGTATATACCGGAATTTAAGACCCTCGCGCTTAACTGGAGCTTCTATAACGTTACGGGCTCAAACACTCTCGGACAATTTCCAGTCCTAGACCTATCCTCTGGCTCGGTGGATACAAAGAATAAATACTTGTGGCTCGGAAACATTGTAAATGTTAAACACTCTGGAAAGGGCTTTGGGTTCCCGGCAAGCGATAACGACGTCCTAGACCGAACTTATATCCCGCAGGCTCGCCAATCATTGCCCGAAATAGTCCAATCATCTGATATGGTTAATATTCTTGACGATGACGACATCAACTTTACAAGACAGACGAGACCAATAAATTATTTCTTCTCTCCAGAAAAGAGCATGTACCAGGTAATCTCTGACGAGATCATCAATGCGTTTGCCACAATCGTTGAGTTTAATAATCTAATCGGTGATCCGGTTAACCGCTACAGGCAAGACTACAAACTCATGGAGAAGGCAAGAAACCTTTTCTTTGCCCAGGTAGAAAATACCCCAGACTTAGACAAGTTCTTAGAGTTCTACAAGTGGATTGATTCATCCCTATCCATCTTCTTACTTCAGCTTATTCCTGCCTCTGCTGCTTCCTCTGATACCTTGCGTAACCTCGTAGAGAGTCACATTCTAGAGCGCAACAAGTACTGGTCAAAATTCCCCACTCTGGAAAGGAAGGGTCCCGTCTCTATTGAGGGAACAGCCGACAGCTCAGCTGCGTCCTCTTTTGAGATGACTGCGCCTAATCCGTATGTTCAGACAAAGCATCAGCAGTATTGGCTAGAGAAGGCAGCCCGAGATGAGTCCCCTCTGGCTACTGGCGTCACAGTCGTAGATACAGATCGCCAAAAGATTTTTAACACTATTCAGACAACGCTTGATTCAAAGAGATTGCGACCCTATAAGCTCAGTGTTCAGACAAACTCAGAGGATAAGCCACCTCGTTCACCACGTCGTACGTTAAAGGGGGGTATTAACTACCCGGCAGCCAAGGAGCGTAGTCTAATTTTGAATGCTACGCAGCCTTTTGGACCTCGTGCTGCCTCTGGAACTCCACTCAACACCGCTCTAATCAATGACACAGATGTCATTGATTTCACAAATGTTACTGGCTCTGGACCCCGCGAACTTCTAAAGAGGTACTATCCCTTTAAAATCAGCTTCCGCAGGGAAGACGAGACAGGAATTAAAAACACTAACACAGGATCATATATATCCTCTATGAAAGGAACGATTGGTGCTCCGTTCAACCTTGTAAGTTCCTCTGTGACCACGGGTTATAACAGCGTGGTGCAAAACAAGTTCAAGAGCGGTAGCGCAGTTGTCAACTTACATAGCGATACATTTATCGGCAACGAGATTCCAATCCAGGGACCCTTCACCAACGCACACGTTGGCGGTCACCAATCAAGGCACGTTCCCCTGAACCGCTACAACTCTTCTTTCACAAGCACTAATAAAGTTGATAACTATCTTAACCGCCCAGAAGCTTGGAGGATAGAGCTGGGAACCCGCTTTGACCCCACTGATCCAAAGATTATGGGCTTTGTAGGACCAGATTATCCGTTCCCGGTTGGTCCGTATCCATACACTCAGTTTAGGTGGGCGATCAGGTACCGCAATGTTGGAGCAAAGCGCCCCCTAAATATTAGAAACGTCAGTTACACCACCGCTTCTACAACCATTGGCAACTTCCAGAACAACTATGAGGTTGTTCAGACAATGGGTAGAACCATAAACAACCGATATTTTGTCAAGAATGAGGGAATATCGCTACCCACAACGCTCAGTATTAGGGCAAATCTTCCTGCAACAAATACACTGTCTAACCTATTGGGTCTAAAGCACGGAGCGACAAGTGACGGAAACTTCTTTGGTGTCAAGATAAATAGCGGTGTTGCAGACCCTAGCAACCGGTATGAGGTCCTCGCACAGTTTCTTAGACCTAACAGGTCAGGCTCCGCAAAAACAAAGTCCATCTTTGCCAATCGGTTCTCAGCCCCAGGTGGTCCGGACGTCCAGAGCATAGGGTATCTAGATCTTGCTGCGGCTGAGAAATCCGTATATAACGCCCTACCGTTTAGAAATCTTTCTATACTTTCTTCAGGCAGTGGAGAGGACGGAACCCTACGAGTCCAAGACCAGTTGGGCAAGCGTCGTGGTTTGAGAACTCTCAGAACCCTACACGCTGGACAGTTTGGATATGATGCTACTTTTGGGACTATCCCAGAGCTAGAATATATTACAAAGCCTTCTTACTTCAAGACCAACAGAAACCCCATTAAGAGGAACGAGTTCACAAGCGATACTGATTATACCGACAATAGTTTCACTGTGGCTAGGGTCCGTGACAATCAAGGGACGACCCACCCCATCCCCAGAAGCGACCTTCAGTATTCTTGGGTTACGGCATCTTATACGGTTTCCCGAATATACGGACATGCTTGGAATGACAGCATTGTATCCAGCTCTACATATGGGTTTGAACAAGCAATTCAGTACACGACACAGAGCTATGTTTTTGCTGGCGATATTCCGGTAGATTTTGCAAACCTTAACACTTTGGTACTTGACCCCATTGATATTAAGAACAACATTGTAAGCGGTACTGAAGCGCCCAACTACAGTGGCTACAAGAACACGTCTTTTGGGACAATTCCCAATGTGGAGATGTTAAACAGCATTCTATTGCATCGTGGTGGACCTTACGGCGTAAACACCTGGACTCAACTAAGAGCAGGCAACAGAGCGCTAGCAAGAAAGCTTCGTGAACAAAACATTATTTCCTTTGTTAAAAAGGCGACTTACAGCTATCCCGTAGGAATAGTTTCAAGTTCTGCCACGCCATCTTACGGACCAGTAACACAGTATACTGAGAACCCTGTTGTTTCAAAGTTTGCTCCGCTTGTTCAATCCATGCAGGTAAACCGCGTAACACCAGATGGTAGAACTGTTAGCAGTAAAGCGAGTCTACAATCAAGCTACGCCAACAGCCTAAGTGCTTTCAATAACATCCAACTGAACAACCAGTACAATGTCAGGGAGGATTATACAGAGGCTTATGATAAGATTAAAGACCTCTACTTGGATGATGCTAGCGATGATCCAAACAGCCCGGTCAATAAGCTAGACAGCGTTGTATACGCTGAAACAGTTTATCCGTCTGCTCTAAACGCATACTCTAGCAGCGTTCGCGGTCGCCCCGATTACGTTAGCAGCTTCTGGAGAAACGATCGTGACGAAAGAACAAAAACAAATGTCAGCAGCTTTGGCAGTACAATACCCAAGCAAAGTATGTGGTCATTGGATGCAGATAGCGACTTCTTAACACGCAAGCCGTTTGAGCGTGTAAACTCAGACGGTGGTGCTGGTCTGCTCCAGAACAACTACTTCCAGCTTCATAGTGGAACTGTGGGGAATATTAAACCCGGGGCAATCTTCGGAAGAAGAAACACAATCTCTAACGCACACTCGGTGGTTGGACCTGAAGGTATTATGATCGTGGAGACGGGCTCTATGACCCGCGCAACCACTATATATACCCGACTCTCTGCAAGTCAAATGTTTGGCGGACAAGCTCTATGGGAAGCCGGTACTCAAGCGAAAAAAGAGCCCTGGTACAACTCCTATGATGATTACGTTGCCGATATGCGCCTCAAGGGTAAGGACTACTCCATTGTTCCTGAGTTCCGCATTAGTGATCATGTTGCATATTATCTCAAGGATAAGTCAAACAACTTCTTGGCTAATAATGCTGACTTCCTCGTTATGACCGGAGGACTCTCTTACCGTGACAAGAGTGGCGAAGAGAGTTTCTACCGAACTTACACCAACTCTGATTTCTTGAAGTTCTTTGCCTCAGTCAGGGAAGACCACGTTGATGTGGCATCCCCAACTTCAATTAAGCTTAGCTGCAAGGGTCTTCTTAAATTCTTGCCATATGATGGCTTTTATCCGTCAGAGAGATCAGTGCAGGTTGCCGAAACCTTCTCCTCGTCTTACGGAAGATTTGTTAACTATGAAACTGGCGGAGGTGCCACGTCTAAGCAAGGTTGGAGAACGTTTAGCCAGCCCATGTTCGGTCCCGGTGTCTTGTTCAACAGTATCAAGGCTGGTATCGCGGTTGATTTCCCAGTCATGACCTCAAGTGTTGACTTCCATGACATAACCCTTGACGGTGGCACTGGAACTCGTTATATCTCTGGGTCTAACAGCACTGGAAGGTTTGGAACAAGAATTCCATTTGAGGCGCTTGTAGAGCCAGAAAACTATCTTACTGATATTGACATCTGTGATATGGAACCCCACCTTAGTGGTGTCCTAAACGTAACAGCCTCCTGGGATGGGTATGGTAGCCCCATCTACAAGCTTATGGCAAGCAACTTCCTCGCAGAATCAATAAACCTTTTCTTGCCAGAGGGTAAGCCCACTACGTTAGTTTCACGCCCAGAGTCCGCATGGGATCCAGTTGAGAACGGTAAAGTTTATGCTGCTCGTGTAAAAATGCGCAAGAGCTACAACAAACCTACTGTCCGAACTGGTTCGTTGGGGTATAGAAACCCACTAACTCCTGTGGACCAGTGGCGCGGCACGCTACGTTCAACGTTCACTATGTGCAGCGCTCCTTTCATGTATGGACCCCCCGTTGGTGCTGGAACCGCAGCTACACTGCGCTTTGGCTCTCCTGATGGATTTAATCCTTGCTTTACACCGCCTTACGAGTATGGCGAGTCTTGGGCAGATATATTCTTTACAGCCCCCGCCGCAGGAAACTTTACGATAGATGACTTGCTTTCGCCGTCCAACCTAGCTGTCTCTTATCTGAGAATCGGCAATGATTGGGGAGTTTCTCAGGTGGTAGGCAAGGGGGTTGACACGTCTATTGATACAATCTTGAACGTTGACAATATTGAATTTAACTCTATGCAACTAGATTCTAGCTTGAATCTCTTTGGAAAAGCACAAATTAAAAAGGTCACTTACGATCCAAACACTGGTGAGCCGATTCAGGTTGAGGACGATGCTAGCGATAATGCATGGACAATCCAAACAAAATTTGAGACTCCCATGCTTAACATGGCTGATGCAACAGTCACAAATCCAACGAACGGCTCTGGCAGTGTCCCGCGCTGTGTTTGGATGCAGTATGGACAACCCTCACCTGACCCCAGCAAGGGCGTCTTCCTATCTGTCTCTGATATTCCGCCAAACTATATTTCTGGCGCCCTCAACGGAGATCCTGCCTTAACCGGCTCCTTGGTGGAGCTAGTTGGTCTTGGAACCAAGGAGCAACGCTTAGGTCAGGTTGCACAGTCTAAGACAGTTAGCGAAGCAATTGTAGCAGTCCCATATTATCAAAAGGGCTCCGAGCGTAGATTCTTTGATGTTCCTCGTGAGGAGATTGATAAAGCTCTACTTAAGAAGCCGGGTGTCTCCGGAAGCGTCCAGGCAATGGTGGACTCAATGCAGCGATACGTTATCCCACCTCAGTTTGACTTCATTCTCAACCCAGATGCGGTGACACCATTCGCTATGTACTTATTTGAGTTTGATCACACTTTCAACCGTGACGACTTGGTGGATATGTGGCAAGGCTTACCACCTAGGATTGGGCGAGCGTTTGATCCCTCATCAAGCGATTTTGAAAAGGGATTTGGACCCGCAACATCTGAGATTGTAAAAGAGGTTGAAATCTCCCACCCCTTAGTCCTCGGCGAGCTGCTAAACGGCGACAACTTCCCGAGCGACCTACGCTGGATGGTCTTCAAAGTTAAGCAGAAAGCGAATACAAATTACTTTGATATGGTCGTTAAAGACCAGCTCAATGCCGACAACAGTTTCAACAAGGGTAAGGCTGGAAAGATTGGTAGATCCGATTCTGAAAAGCAAGAGACACCCAAGTATAGCTTCAATTGGCCATATGATTTCTTTTCTCTCGTAGAACTAGTTAAAATTGATGCCGAAGTAGAGTTAGCGGCGAAGGACGAGTAATGGCGTTTTTCAATAAAAAAGAAGAGGTTATAGATCTGGAGCTTACGCCCCTAGGTGAAGCTCAGCTTTCTATTGGAAAGTTTAAGCCGGTCTATTATGCGTTTTTTGACAGTGACATACTGTATGATGCTGAGGGCTCCACAGGAGTTATAGAGGTTCAAAATGACGTAGAGCCTCGGATTCAAGAGGACACGCCTAAAACAAAACCACAATACGTCTTCAGTGGTGTTGAGACTAACCTATCTCCAATGATACGACTGGTTCGTGACCCTACCCTTCGCGCTGTTGCTGAGCGTTTTGGCTTTGAGTCAACGGATTACGTGTCACTACCCCCCTTGGAAGACAAGCAGTATAGCTTCACAGAGCCCCTCGGAACCATGGAGCTAGGCAGTCGCCACGTTCCATCTTGGGACATCAAGGTTCTTCAGGGCGAGATATCTTCGGCAGTAAACTATCTAACTAGCTCTGTTAACTCTGATATCTACAGCAATGTCAGGAGAATACCTCAGTTAGACTTTGAATTAAAGTACGACGTAGCTGTAGGCACAACGCAATTATTTGATATTACTGGACCAATCCGCGACCGCATCATAAGTCGGATTTACGATGACGGATCATTTCTTTACTTAATCTCTGAGAGACCTGCTCTTATTTTTGCTGTAGACGAGATGAACACTGAGCTAGATCAAGATTACGATATAGAGGTTTTTGAAATGCTCCCAGATATTGCAGTTGGGAAAGACAAGAAACAACCTCTCAGAACATTGTATTTTGAGAAGGAATCTCAAAAGGTTGTTAACGATCTTTTAGTAGTGGATGCTCCCGATACGCCCAGAATTCAATTTGGACCAAATGACGTAGAATATTATTTTCAAGTTAATATGGATGCAAGTATTCCCGAAGAGACAATCTGCCCTCGCATAACTGACCTTAGAACGAGAGGGCTGCAGATAGACGATATCCCCTATGACTGCCCGGATGTTCAGGCAGTTGACCGATTTAACGTCTATAATACGAATGTGTCACCCGGCGACATAGAGGTGTGTGACTAATGATAAATGTTAGCGAAAGAAGCCTAGAAGGGGTCACAGCCCCCAATACATATGTCAAGAAAGTTAATCTTAGAGAAGGACCATCAATCCTAGGAAAGAGGGGCTTTCGGGGGCAGGGCTATGTCCGCCGAGTGGTTAGTCCGGATGGAACTATTAAAGAAGTCTATAACAAGGATAAGATGCCCCAGGACAGCCAGGGTTCAACTTCTGTATCAATTGAGATGGTGGTCAAGGACATCATAGATCATAGAACTGGGCAGGGCACTTGGTCAACAACGACTTCTGGGCAGTCTTCTTTTAACTTGAAGTGTTTGTTGGTTTTCAATAAAAACCTAGAAGAATATATCCTAATCAATAATATTTTTGACCAAAAGGGTGTCTCTATTCCCTCGCAGTTTAACAGAGGGTTAGATTGGGATGAGGTTGTTTTGCCTCTAGATAAGAAGACAGCCGCAGGCTTCACAATAGAGGACAACCAGGGAACTCAGAACCGTGTTGTTTCAAAACAGTTTGCGTGCTCATTCGCCCTTCCCCAGGGTGCCCCAGAGCACGTAACGTGTTTTGTTTACTCGGAGTATAACAACGCTGCCACATACGGAGTTACTGCTGTTCACAGCATGGTAGTCATGGAGAAAATTGTTGAGAACTCTTCGGTTGTCAGGCAGACAACTGTCTATAGAGACTCTACCGGTAAAGTGTGGGCAGGACCTATCCACTATCACCAGGGTGTTGCGATGGAGGGTGCATTTCACACCTCAAAGCCGCACGGGGTCCTCTCAGAGGAAAGGGTTTATAATAACAAGATAGCGGACTTTAGGGTCTTTAGCAAGATAGACTCTCTAGATCTTAATCTTGCCCCAACCGCTCAGACTCTTAAAACAAACTATGTCTCAGACTTGTATCTAACCCGAGACACAAGCGATAATGCAGTGATGGTTTTTAACTGTGACGTTGAAAAAATACTACAACACGAATCAAAATATGGAAGTCTTTTATCTCGTGCTCCACAGAGAGTGAGGAAACAAATATTAGCCGACTCACCCATACTATCCCTGTCAATCTTTAGAGATAGAGTGAGAACAAAGATCGGTCTTAATCGGCTTACGAGCACCGCTGTACTGAAATACAACCGTGATGCTGACAGTTTACCAGAGTTGGTAGTGCAGACCTCACAAAATGGTACATCTTTACGGTCTAACTTGAAATATAATGCGCCCGGGGAGAAGAATAAGCAATTCCTACAAATCAATTTAGGACAAGAGGCGCCCCAAGGATATAACTTAACAGGACGTATCCAAGAAATAAACCTTAATAATGTTGGGACTAGAAGAACCATATATGCGGTAGATTCAGGTATCTCAACCATCACTGACGGCGTTTACGAATATCGTGCTGAAATAAAAGTTAAAGACGGTGTCTTGCCCTCAATGAGACGTCGCCTGGAAGAGCTACAAAGAGCTGCCACGCTCCTGGGTAAGTACATAAACACCGCTTCTCGTGGAACAAACTATAATCAAAAAACCCAAACGTTTTCAAATGCTTTCAAGAGGGAATATGCAAGAAGCACGCAGGAGCGTATAAGTGCCCCACAAGGAGCCATTGTTATCTATCTGGATGTATTAAGTTTACTCACCGGACTAAAAAATACTGATAGAAACATGATCGCCAATGACCTCTACACGATTATAGAGCCCGGTAGCGGCACCCTGGAGGCTAATAAGAAATTGCTTGAAAGAATGATATCTTTGGCTGACAAATTCGGCAGGCTAATCGGTCCAATTCGCGAAGCTCACACTCGTAACCGCAGTGCTGTCCGCGGAGCCTCCACCCCTTCAGATGTAATTTCTTTAAGTTTGACATTCCCCCAGACATTTGATGCCGACTTGCCCAAGAACATAGGCATTAGCTACGTAAACTTTCAGAAAACAGACATTCCTCAGTTGTCTATGATTCAATTGGACGCTTTTAAAAGAGGGGTAGATGCGCAGCTAGAAACATTTACAACGACCAAGTATACTCAAGACGAGCTTCTGCAAGCAGGTCTGTCCGCAAACGAGATCGCCGCTTTACAGAACAGCAGCACACGATACTCTTATGTTGCACCCAGTGAGATTTCAGTAGAAGAGAGGACCATCAGCCTCGTCAAGCAACAGGAGATAGACTACACTACCGTTAGCGTATCTGTTCAGAGTATCTTATCTGACCCAACATCTCCAAAGACCATTGGAAAGCCGTCAGCACAAGTGAAGTCTGCACTGGGTCTTATTGGTAAGGGAACCGAGAAGGAAAGGCTTACTAAAATTAAGAATGTCTACAACGATGTGGCACAAAAGAATAAAATTTTCTTAGCCACACAGAACCCCGACCTGCGCCCTGGCGAGTATTCCACCATCTCTTCAGAACAGTTTATGGGCGGAAACAACGGCTTCTCAAGTGTTTCAAAGAAAGACTCAATACAGCCCACCACCAAGAAAGTGCCCAAAGAAGAGACTGAAGATGCTGTTTCTGTTTTTGAAAACATCCTGTCTTTTGACAACATAAGTTTGGATGGAATGCCATCTTTCACAGCACAGACTCCATTGAACATATCTTTTGATCTAAGCAAGAACAATAATTTTATTTCTAAGAATCTAAGACCCATGCTAGAGATGTCGGATGTAACAGTTAGCGAGGCTCTGCAGAATCTTCCACAGCCTATTAAGGACTTAACCCTCAACAGTGTTCCGGTATTTGCCGATGCGATCGCTACAAACGAAGATTCTAAAACCAGTGCGTTTGACGTGCTAGTTAAGCCAATCAGGGTAGTAGAATACCTACACGGCTATCACAATGGCGAGATAAAGAATCCCGAGTGGCGCGTGTTGCAAAACGCCGATGCTCTTCGTGGACCTCTCTTGTGTAGGATTAGAAATTATGATCTTGCAGGTGTTGGTATTGATGCAGCAGCCGCTTGGAATAAAATACCAGTGAGAGACGAATATTTTATTTTATTAACAGAAAGTGGTACCCTATCAATTGCGAACAGAAGATTACCATCTACAACTGAGCCGATTGACGGACTTTTCTATGATCGGCAGCTTCTATCAACTGGACGTTCATTGTTGCTAAACACACTACTTAGTCGTGAACAACAGAGTAACAGAATTGAAAAAGAAATTGAGTTTGCTAGCACCTCTAAGCCGATAGCACCAACAGGACCTCTTGGAAAAATTACAGGACTGGTTAGAAAGTAAATCATGACGAGAAAAAGTAATTTAATTGTTAATCTTCCCAACGTGATGTTTGGGTGGGATCCGTTTGTAAGTCCCATATTAGATGGCAGGTCTCAGCCTGATGTGGTAGACAATATTGTTCGCAGCGGACTTGCTGATCCAATTAGAAGAGACCACGGCTCACTATGGGCTTATGTAGACGCTGAGACTAATGTTATTGGCGCTAACGACGGTCCAGAGATTTTAGAGTTTGGTCGCACAATGTCTGAGGTCGTCGGCAGCTCTCTCATTAGTAGAATGTATTTTCAAGATGCGGAGTACATTGGTCCCTCTATCGCATACCCATTTGGAAGAAAGACACAAAGAATTGGTATGAATTTTCGGACTGCCATGGTTCCCGATCATCCTCAGTTTGTTGAGTATTGTACCGAGAACTATTATGGTCGTGACGGCAACGGTTTTTTGAAGTATTTTGATGACCTTGTATTTAACTATGGCTCTCCATTTACCCCTAGAGAAGCGCTTCGCTCCAACATGAATGGAGCGGCAGACATCGCTAGCACAAAGTTTGATTACAACTTCTACACAGCACAGTATGAAGGGTTTCTAAATGAGCTGCCCGACGGCTACTCAAGCTTATATCCACACTTATACACAATGTATTTTGAGAAGGAGCGAGGCGCCGGTCTACCAGGCACCTCTGATGTCACTCCATATTTGCCGCGAGTCAATGATCCTGCCTATGATAAAGATTTTATTTATAATGATTTTGTCACCCTGAACCGATCAATGCGAAAGGTGTTCATTGATACCATGCGACTTGACCCTACTGCCATTCCCGGACCTATGGGGCGTGATGAGAAGGCTGGCGAACGCGACAAGGGTAAATATTTCAAAGAGTGGACCGATGCCTTTAGAAGCTACTCTAACGGCTCTGCAGCCGACTATGTTACCGCCGGTTTAGATATCATCCTGTATAAGTATAAGAATATTTTCCTAACTCAAGGATCAGTGGCAGAGACGCAAGACTTCAATGCTTACAAGGAATTGTTTCCAATGTTTAGTGAAGTATCTTTCCCCTCAACTCCGCGCCTGCCCAAGAAGCTATTGAATTACTTCCCTTATGCAGACAGCCCGCCCGCAGATCGTAGGTTTGGTCTGCATCCCAATGTATTACAGAATGTTTGGTATCATCATGGCGCCGACGACGGCGCAGAGTACGCTACAACCACACCAGACCCTGCATTCTCCTATACGATCCCATTTGCAGAGGAACATCAGTTTGTAAGCATGAACGATGAAGGTGCCCGCGTATTATCACGAGCAGTACCCTCCGGACAAACTAGGAACCTTGACACCAGGCGTAAGGTATTTAGCTTAAATGAATATATCGCAAGCTTGTTGGGGGGCGTCAAACCCAAAGTTTTGGGAGATAGTGACTTCTATTTACTTCTAAGGGGGCTAACCGAAGCCGAACAAGTCATAGATACAGAGACTGGCTTGCCTACACGTTTAAACAACCCCGAGTCGGAGGACGAAGATCATGTCAATAGCTTGGCTGACTTTACCTCAATCACCGAGCAACTTTATAACTCCATAGCTTCCAATGTTGAGGGCTTGTTAAGGTCATATGGTAATCTAATGGAGGGTGAGACAGCCTTTAACCAGGGCACATTCTTCTATGTTAAAAAATATGCGTATGATTACGAACTTGGACGTGGAGAGCTGCTACAGACATATATTATACCCGACACGCAAACTGACCTTATGTTTAAGCTGGTAGACACGCAGCTTAGATATGACAAGAGCTATGAGTACGAAATAACCTTAAATACGGCTGTGATGGGAACAGAGACCAAGATTAAGCATCTTTATATAGCTGGCCCTCCCCCCGCCGACAACGTGCCCCGCACCACTCCAGCCAGTTTGCCCGGCTCCCCCTCCTCTGGACCCGCCCCACCCTTCAACCCAGACCTACTTATCTATAGCCCCGGAGGTGCCAGCGCGGAATATTTAGATTCTTTTGATGATACGCCAGTATCGCCTGACGGTATTCCATCTGCCGCAGGTGGCACGATTCTTGATGTCCGAGCCACCCCCCCGGAATTGACACCAGCGGGTTCAAGAAGTAGGTTCGGCGAAGATGCGGAGATTTCAGTTGCCCCTTACTATGCCGAGGCGGTGATACAAACCGAGCCAAGAGTTATGATAGTTGAGGTGCCCTATGCTGAATATCGCCCCTCTTGGAACACTGAGGATGGCTCATTCGGAGCAGGAACTATACTAGACAACCCATCGCTGGCACCCATCGTAAACATAATTCCTTATCGTGCTGTAAACAACAGACTGTTGATGACTCTAAATGGCGGCGTTGGATCCAGAGTGATGGACCCTGTGCCGCTTGGCACTGCAGACGAGGCTTACCTTAATCGCTTACGTCGCATGAATGTAGACCCTGCAGATGATTCTGTCTTGTTTGAGAATGATGATCCGCCAATCGTTTACGAAGTTTATCGCCTAGATCGCCCTCCGCGTGACTATCAAGATTTTGTTGGCAACCGGCTTACAACTGTTAGAAACTCACACCCATCCACAGGGTTCAAGAAGATAGCTGCTGCAGCGTTTTCGGATACTGTGGAGCCAAACCGAGATTACTATTATATCTTTAGGAGCATAGACTTTCACAATCACGCATCACAGCCGACATTTGTATATAAGGTGAGGCTGGTAGACAATGACGGCGCAGTATATCCAGATATTAAGATGTTCCCCTTCCCGACTGCTCTAGATTATAGAGCGTCGGAGAAGAAGTTAAAAAGATTCTTGCAGATCAACCCACAACTTGCACAGACGATGTTTAACGAGTTTGAAACGGGAATCTTCCGTGTTGATGGTCTGCCTGGATTCCGAGCAGGACCCGAGGACTCTAGCCCCACAACTGCTCCGACTGGTGACGCATATGTCTCCCTAGGTTTTGAAGATGTTAGGTTATGGGAGAAAGGTTTTAAATTTAGATTAACTTCTCGCCAGACAGGCAAGAAAATAGACTTAAATATTAGACTTAAAAAGACGACAGACCTTAGACGACCAACGGTTCCCGCTCATGCGCTGCCTGCTGCAGGGACCCCAACGGAAGCTGCAGGACCCGGCTCCTTTGTGAACCCCCCTCCCCCACCGCCTCCCGCGAAGGACCCAGTTGGAACGCTAGGTGGAACATCCATGCCCCCCGAGCTATCTGGTCCTGACGCCGGGACAAGTCCTGGCCCTACATCAGGACCAACAGAGATTTCAGGACTGGGTCCTGGGGCGTCCAATTCACGAGGGTTCCCCGGAGCTAAGGTAGATGGGGGTCCAACTATTATTAGGAGGAGAGCCCCTCCGCCCCCTGAACCATACGGATCGGGTTGATAATTAATACAACGTACTATTTAAAAGAAAAACGGGAAAAATGATTAGAAAATCACTAATTATATTTATAACGAGGAAATAATATGGCATTTTTGGACAACTCAGGCGATATCATTCTAGACGCAGTGCTTACGGATTATGGCAGAGAGCTTTTGGCTAGAGGTGATGGAAGTTTTAATATCACTCAGTTTGCCCTCGGGGATGCAGAGATAGATTACGCTCTATATCGTAACGCTAACAGTGCGCTAGGGGCTCACCCCAGCGGCAGCGCGTTCTACGACATTCAGATTATGCAAACCCCTGTCTTTGAGGCATTCACAAATAATTCCATTTCTATGCATTCCAAGCTAATCAGCATTCCAAGAACTAACATTCTATACTTGCCTGAGATTAGACTAGCCCAAGCTAGCGAAGGGTTTGAGGACTTCTACAGCAACACTTATATTATTGCTGCCGATGAGAATACTCAGAGCAGCACGTCAACAAATGGTCTAAATATGACCACTGCAGGCTTCTTCCGTGGAGCTTCCGGGTTCAACCAGAACACACCATTTGCCGTAGACCAGGGGCTAGATACCACAGAGATTTCAGCCGAGACTCCGCTAGACTCTGATCTAGTAGAGACACAATACATGGTTGAGATTGACAACCGTTTCGGAAGTATTGTTGACGACAAGGGCGCCACCGCGTCAGTCTCCTTCATTGACGATGATAACATCGCAACCTACTACTTCACAACTGATACTGACCGCCGCTTCTTTGACGACAACTTCTCCAGTACAACCGCCACTCCCAATGCAGCTGTTGCGGGACCCCGCGGAACAAGGTTTGAGTTTAAGATTGCCGCCTCTCTAGAACTTAGAACAAGCACTTTCTTGTTCACTAGACTAGGTAGCACTATTAGCACGTTGCCGAAGAATACCGGAGGCACAGTTAGCAATGTTAAATTCCTAGACACAATTGTTAGAGTCACAGGAATGACAACAGGATATTCCACTAATATCCCAATCCGATTTGTAAAATCACCAGCTTAAGAAAGATAGAGTATAAAATATGGCAGCACAATCATTTAAGGCTTTGGATCCCATGCGGGATATTGTCTCAACCAGGCAATTGCTCCACGAGGCGATCCCCATTACCGGAGCGATTGTTTCTGGTACCTATATCAACGATGCAAACATCAAGAACTACTCACACGGAATGTTCCAGAGTGTTTATGACTATCCGTATCTAAGTTCTTCCGCCAACCACATTTTTGACTTGACGGTTGGCTATGCTAGTAACTCTAGCCTTTCTGGTACATCTGACAAGACAATGCAGCCCAAGAAGATTAATCTGTACAATGAGATGTCTCAAGTCCTTATGGGATTTGACTATACCGGCTCAGTCACGCAGTTTGATGAGGACGGCGATCTTTCGGCTGGCGGCGCCAAGCTGAAGGAATGCTTCTTTGTGAACTATGCTCGTCTCCTCAACAAGGACGAGATGAAGAAAGGCTCTTTTAACTTGGAGCTGGGCATGAACACGTATGCCAACCCCATGGTTACGAGTCGCGTCCTGCTTGCCGATACTGATGGAGCTACTGAATTTAAGGTCAATGCTGCAGCGGGTGAATATGGCATTCTGTACGGAACGAACGCCGCAGGTACTACCCTTAAGGAGGGAACTGGCTTCGGCGGCAAGGCTGTCAAGGCAGGGCTAATCTTCTATCAGGCAGGTGTTGCTGTTATCACAGGATCCGTCTTCGCTTCTCTTCTATCCAGCTCAGTCCAGTTTGGGGCTATCACTGGTCAGGACGTCAATGAAGTGTTGACAGGTTCCGCAATCTCAGGAGCATGCGACAACTTCAGAAACAGAATGTATAACATGTCTTTCAACAACACGACAGAGCTTAACTCAACAGTTCACTTCTGTCGTGCGGACAACAAAGACTTCAATTACTCCTCTAACCCAACTTACCTCACCGCTAGTAAAATTCGTGTCAAGGAAGGTGTCACAGATCCCCCGATCTCTTACATCACCACCGTTGGACTTTACAGCCCCGATAACCAGCTGCTAGCTGTTGCCAAACTATCAGAGCCTCTTAAGAAGGATCCCACAGAGGAACTTGTTCTTAGAGTACGCTTAGATTATTAATACAAACTACTTACTTATGGTATGTCGTTTTATAAATTCAAAACAACGGACATCTTCTATAACAGAATAGAAGCCCATCCACAAAAGCAATTTTTTATCTTCAACTCTTCAGTCTTCTTGGACAACCAGTCCAAGGTGCCTGGGGAGTTTGTGGGCAGTACGCCCAATGTTGACACTGGGTTCGTCAATCTATACGAGCTAAATGTTGACCGCGCTAAAACAACAACTGGTCGCACGATCGGACCCTCCGGACCTACCGGAGAAGTTGTCATTGATAACGGACTAATCTACCAGTTCATCACAAAAGACGGCAGCCTCACGTCCTTTCGGACGATGACAACATCTAGCTTTAATACTGACTTTGAGTTTGGGGCACTCCTGACCTCTTCATTGCCCCTAACTGCAAGTATTGTTAGAGAATTCTTTACGTCTAGTGCGGGAGACATAGGAGCCGCCGCTAGATCTGCATCGGCAACCCATATCGGTGCGCTTAAGAATACACTAAATCACTACAGATATATAAGTAATTACTATTCTTATAGTGCCTCTTACGGCTATGGTGGACCTTATGACAAAGGACGAGACCCAGTCAACCTTATTAGTATTCCCTCTATATTTTATGGGTCTTCTATTGAAAAGGGGACTGTAGATCTAAAGTTCTACATTACAGGGACATTGATTGGACGCCTGAAGGATGAAAATAAGAATGGTGAACTAGTCCAGGTTGGACCCGCTGGCAGCAATCAGTCTGGTAGCGTGGCGGGTGTTGTACTGTATAACGAAGGGTTCGTGGTGTTAACAGGAAGTTGGGACTTGTTCCGTAGCGGCGATACCACTTCTACAAAGTTGGATTATAAAGATGGTGGCTCTGCTGTAACCTCTTCGTGGCTATTTTACGGCGTGGGTGCCAATGATGGAATTCCTCAAGAATACGCGGATGTCGCGATCAGCCGCGCTAGCGCAAGCTACGATATGATATTTAGCGGAACCAACTACGTTCCCACCGTGACTATGATGGCACATGCACCAAGAGGGCAATTAAACAATTCTAACAATCCAACATACATTGACCTAGCTCAAGCAGGCGCGCTAGGGTTCAGTACCAGTTCCATATCTTATTTTGAGAATAGTGAACAAAAGGTTAAAAATACTGTAAAATCTCCTTATATAGATCCAACAGGGAGCTATAAACCACAGACTTATATTTCTCGTGTGGGGATTTTTGATGAAAATAAAAACCTTATCGGCATTGCTAAGCTTGCAACTCCAGTTAAAAAGACCGAAGAGCGAGATATTACTTTCAAACTTAAATTGGATTTTTAATGATTTTAGGACTGGACGTCAGTACCAGCATCACTGGTGCGACGGTTGTTGACAA
>MDTB01046085.1_pt1 | contig 20758 bp, 26 predicted proteins | sample 811161 | NCBI WGS metagenome assembly MDTB01 (sample SAMN05326650, study PRJNA326480) | marine metagenome | isolation source: seawater | place: Mediterranean Sea | collected 2009
CTGAACCACGCCATTAATCCGTACCACACAGGCATTGGTCGTTGTACTGTTAGCTAGTGTAAAAGCTGTTGTTGATGCGTTGCCCGTGAAGGTCTCAACGTGCGCGTCATACGTATCGCGTCCGACTAAAAAGGTCATTTAACTAGGCTCCTCTGGCCACGTAATTTCATTTAAAACTGTTGTGTCATTGAGAGTGCTAGGAAAGTCTCTTAAAGATTTTCGGTATGCTTTCCATTCGTCTGACATTGTGACGTCTGAGTTTGCCATCCAATCACACGCAAGAAGTTTCTCATCTCTTTTTAATCGCACCCAAGCCCATGCATTTGCTAATTGATCTGATGTAACTTTTGCTGAATTGTACGTAGCTTTTCCGTCAGTAACTTTATAATACTGAATATTATCCCCTACACTCTCTTGTGCAAAACCACCATGTTTTACTACGTGTGCATCTGCCTCTGATTGAGTGTCAAAATCAAGATACTTGGTTACGTCTTCGCCAGAGGAAGAAACGATTGCTATATATTTTTTCATGCTGGTGCCCACCTTAATGAAACTGATCCAGCATCAAATGTGCCGTCCGTTTTAAATCGAACCGTCGTAAGTTCTGCTGAAATTGTTTTGTACCCTCCGAATGTGCCATGTCGGTGAACTGATGAACTTCCGTAATTACCATTGCCAATCCACGTTAAATCACTACTGCCGTTTAAAGTTTCAAATGTAAGAAGGCCGTACCAATTTAAATTATGATCGGTTTGATCAGCTTTGCAGATTTGAAACATGCCCGTGTCATGCTCGTATCCGCCAATGGTCTCAGCGGTGACCCCATATCCCGTGGTTTCAATTCCCCCCGAATCCCCGAGTTGAACTCCCATTGCCGAGCTATTCCCACTATTTGAAACGCCGTTTAAAAGAACGGTAAATCTCTTCGCACCACTAGGAATTGAGAAGTCTACTGAAGTTCCCGAAGTCGTCGCTTGAGCCGCCACCTCAGTGAAAGTAAATGACGAAAGCTCTGCCCAAGTCATGCCTCCCGTATTTCCAGATTGTGCGCTGAGAAAATATCCGTTCGTTGGCGAATTGGATATTTGCATCCGTGCTTCGTTTACAATTTGGTCTGCTAATTTATCTTGGGATACAGCATCATCTGCAATATCTGAAGTTTGAATGTTACTGCCGAAATTTCTGCCTGTGATAAAATTACTCATATTAAGTCTGCTTCAAAAAACTAATGGTTGCTTCTAAACTTGATGCATTTTGACTTTTTAAATGTAAGGCATCGCCAGTCTCCAGAACTAGTTTGCCAATAACAGGAGAAAAAGCCTCGTTCGTTGGTATGCTAATTTCGTGAGCGATTATACTCTCCGATCCACCACCAGATTGAACAACCTTGGCAGAAATATGCGAAGAAGTTGAAGCGTGCATATTCGCAATCTGACAACCAATAATAGTCAGGGTCTCCGATCCCCCCGCAGTCAAAGCGGCGGCAAAAGATGTGCCTACGTCTGCCGAAACCATATGTAACGTGTCTGCCATTTTGTTAGCCTCCTAATGCTAAAACTGTTCCAACGGATACGCCATCAGCTACTGCGTTACCTGTCGGACTTAATAATTGAAATGCATCGTCTGACGCTGAATAGATAACCTCTACATATTGATGTTGCTCAATATCCCCCGAAGCTAATGCAACATCGTGATTTTTCTTTATTGCCTTTGCGCCAACTGAATCCACATTCAAAGTTACGCTAGAAGTGTTTGCAAAATTTGCATGAAATCCTACACGAAGCCCGTCATAATAAGCTGACAAAGTTCTATTTGCCGCCACAACATAAGCATTACTTGAACCTGACGAATTTACGTTACCTTCAACAGAGTCTTTTAAACCTCTTGCAAGTATACCTTCTAAAGCCCTTGCGCCATTATTGACTGCGCTAGGGTTCATGTTTTCTGGAAACCTTGCAGTGTTACTATCATCCGTTGTGTTTAAATCGTTGAGTTCTGCCATTACTTTTTCCTTATATTAAAAAAGGGTGCGACTTCGGGCGATAATCTCTCTGCCGCTTGTCCACCGCCATAAATTCCTAAACCACTTGGGAGAGCCGCTGACGGTAGTCTGCCAGCTTGTCGCAATCTTGGGGCATTACTGATTATTCTTAATGCCTCTGCTCTTGCTTGTGGATTTGGATTTAACAAATACCTACTTAAATGTTTGGCAACCGCTTCTGGCGGTGGCTTGGCTTTGTCAATAAATTGACTGAGAAGAGGAATTGGATTGCCAGAAAATACATTCATTGCATCGCCAATGCCATCAGCCGCCTTTTTGAAAGTTTCGTCATCTTTGCTGATTAAGCCTGTTCGCGACCCGACATTTATGCGTGAATACGTATCATGCATTTTTGCTTCATTTTTCATCGTTTGTTCAAAATTTGCGAATTTATTTTTATCACCCCAAATTTGCTCTAATCTTTGTCGGGCCAATTTGTTTCCAAATATCTTTTTCACAACGTCAGCACCATCTTGGGTACTTAAAATTTTATTTCTTAAAGCGTCAGCAACGCCAATTTTAAGAGCTTCTTTCTCATGTTCACCCATTTTATTTAGAACTTTTGAACTCACTTTTGTCGGGCTGGTTATAAACTTTCGTCCTACTTCAGCGGCTTCTTCTGCGGCGGCATAACCAGCGTAAACAGATCGAGCCTTTTTATACTCTGGAATAGCTTCGTCCATTAAATCACGCAAATTGTTCCGTAGCTCTTTTGCTTTGCCAGCTTCTGTATTGGCCCCTTTGCGAGACAACCTATTTATTTTGTCATCCAAAGCCTGTTTCATATAATCTAACGTTCTAACATCTGGTTTTGCAAAAACTGCTCCTTTGCCTGTTGCTTGAAAAGCATCTGGTAAATTAACGCCTTCATATTCTGCTAAACCCCTTGCTTTTTCATAAACTTTTTGGAATTGTTTGTTTTGCAAAAGGTTTTTCATTCCTTCATTTAAAGGCATTTCTTTGGAGTAAACTTCTGCGTAATTTTTATTAGCGGTAAGGCGTCTTTGTTTTGTTGTTTCTTCAATAAAATCTTCTAAAGGGGTTTCTGATAAATTTTTATCAACGGAACCAGCAATACGATAACCTTGGGCTTCTTGTCTTTGCCCTAATCTTTCAGCCGCTTCCTTCCCCCCAAAACGTGTGGCGGCATTTCTTGCGAGACCCTTTATTTCCTCGCCGCCAACATCAGCAATCATTGCCTCTTCGGGCATTTTATCCATTGCTTTTTTTGCCGCATCCGCAGTTAAACCATCTTGTTCTGCCGCATTTCTCATCCATCCTTTTGCTTGAGATTCGGCTCCTTTTGGCAAAAGTCTTCCTACTGATTTTGCAATGCCACTACCCATTTTTGTAACAAGTGGGATTGCCGTGCCAGCCGCAAGACCAGTTGTTGCGCCAATACCCGAACCAAGCCCTCTATTTTTTAAACCTTCTTCATCAAATCCACCCTCTGAGTATCCAGCACCAGAGGCCGCACCGAGAGGAATACCAACTTTCGAGCTATTAATCATCTTGCGGCCTAGTGTTTGCCCAGCTTTCAAAGCTCCAACACGAGCCGCTCCAAGCCCCCCCGTTGCTAAACCACCGCCCATCTCCAAAGCAAAAGCTCTCTTGGGATATTGTTCCCGAAACTGTTCAATATTTTTTCTTTCAGCATCAATTCCCTGATCGATTGCTTTTTTCATAGGAATATCACTTGTTAAACTATCGTATACGCCTCTTCCAGCACCAACAATCTCATCTGTTGACCCAAGTGACGCACCTTGACCAAACAAGCGCAAATTATTTAAAAAAGTATCACTGTCTGAAATGACGTCCATACCAATATTTTCTTTAACCCAATCTGAGGTTATATTTTCCATTTTCAAATAAGAATTTATATCCTCGATACTCGCGCCCTTTTCGTCTAAAATATTTAAATTTTTTCGTATTCTTTCTACATCAGCCATCTAAAAACCCTTTTCAGTTTCCCAAATCTAATTTGTATTTTTCCACAACATTATTTTGTTTTTTCGGCTGTTGTGGATTTGTGGGTGTAATTGGATTTAAATATTTTTTATACATTTCAGAGCCAGCATAAACACGCGACCACGGTACATTATTTCTTTGGGCTAACATTTTTTGGTAATTAATTTGTGTATTTGCATTATCGTAAACGGTGCGACCTAAACTATTTGAAGTTTCTGCCATTCGGTCTCGGAGTTCAGGGGTTAACAAATCTCCCGCTTTAACATTCTTTGCCAGTAATTTGAGACGGCCGTACAGAGGACTAGCTTTTGCCTGTAAAGCAACGTCCTCGCCGCGAACAACGCCTTCATCAATTAATCGTTGATACGAGTTAATTGCGGCTAAATCTGCCGTACCATTCTGTAAAAGAACCGCTCGATTTACTTTGTCAATTTTTACTATTGTTTCATTCAGAGCATTTATAGTAGGTTTTAAGCGGTTTCGAGCGTCTTTTATTAAATCATTATCCATTTTTCGAAAACTTTCGAATAACTTTGGAATTTGATCAACATTGGTTGTACTGGCTAAATTTAAGGCGTTTGTTCGATCAGGAGTCATAACAAACCCAAACTTGCCAACTTTCGCGTCTTGTATCGGTGGAACTGGGACAGAGACCGTTGATCCATCTGTCTGCGGTACACTTGCACCAGTTGGAGTCATAGAAAACATATTTTGTAATTTTGAGAGGTTTTCATTTTCCCTTTTTAACGCTTCCATCTCCAATTTTGTTTTTTCTGCATTTAATTTATTAGCTTGCATTGTCTGTTGTAACTGCATTGCTTCTAACAACTGTTTTCGGTACTGATTTTGTCCTCCACCTAGAGCCTTGCCCAAACCCCCAATAGCTTGCCCTCTCATTCTCTGAGCATAACTTGGGTCTGTTGTCGGTGCGCCAGCTTGAATCATTTTACCCCCGAACTCAGTTAATCCAGAGAATAGGTTGCCTAAATAATGTTGTTTTGGATTTTGCAAAGCTGGGAACAAACTCGCCATGTTTTGAGGACTGAAATAATTGTTAGCCAAAGAAACCTCCCTTGCCAAATGCGCCAAATGGCCCTAGCAACCCGCCAGCCGCGCCAGCTAAACTTGCTATGTTGCCTATTGTGTTTGAAGTGCTGTCTTGATAAATTGGTGTGCTTGTTGTTTGTGTCCCACCATATTGACCGCCAGCAACCAATGCCATGTAATCTGCAAGAGCTTGCTTCTCTGCATTTTGATTAAAATTGAAACGATCCATATCTTCCTGTAACTGTGCCGCAGCTTGGCCCTCTTCCGCTTGTCCAACGGACATAAGCTGACCAGCGTCAACGTAATCTTGTTGCGCCATTTGAGGGGCAAGTTGAGCGGCTTGTATTTGCCGACCTCTTTCTGTGTCATAGCCCTGTCGTTGCATCCCGTAATCACTGAACGCCATGTTAGTTGCTACATCACTTAATTGATCTGCCAAATTTTGTTGGGCTAAACTTTGAGATTGCGCTTGCAACCCACTTCCATATCTACCACCAGCAGAAAATCTAGCATCAATCGAAGGCTCTACAACACTCTCGTAATTTCTTTTTATGCCACTACTAGCCGCATCAATCGCACTTGATAAGTAAGGATTATCTTGCTGAAGAAAAGGATTGGCTTTTAGCATATCACCGCTAGCGGCACTTTGTATTGTATTCTGCCCTATTTGCGTTAAGGGGCTTCCAGCCCTTGCCCTATTCTCAATAAGGTCTAATGCATCAGACGTTTGATTTGAGAATGGAACAACAGTTGAGTTTGGAAAAAATTCTGGCGGTTTGTTTAAAACAAGGTCTTCAGCTTTTTGGAATCCTGTCTCCAAGAATGGCTGTTGCCCACTCCACGGATCATTTGTTTGCGTAACAACTTGTGTTGCGGCTGGGGTTGGTTTTGAACTTTTCATAACATCTTCCTAAAAATAGTCTCGTTTCCATCATTTCCAGTAATTTTATAATCTAGGTATTTTTTCCAACCTTTGCGGCCTACCAACTCAATGGCAAAACACTCCTTGCTTTTTGCCCAATCTTCTATCGTTTTTATATGCCGAATCCATCTTGCGATATTGTTTCCAGCGCACATTAAAATTGAACACAACACACCATCTGGCTCCATTGAAATAGTTTGGGTTACGCAACAAGCGCGAACTTCTTCATCCCAAGCAATCCAAAGCTGATACTGCCTATTCTTTAATCCTTCATAAATTTCATTGGTTGTCTTGTCTGCGCCTTTATCTACAACGCGGTCTATAAACTTTGATGCTTGAGGCCAAACTTCATCAATCTTTTCACTTTGAACGCCCCAAAGATAAGTCATTTTATTTTTCAACTAATAATTTTATTTAGTTTACCCATAACTGTCTTCATCGCCATAAGAAGTCCCTTCCGAAAACCCTCCAGAATCATCATAGCCCATGCCCCCATCTTCTATTGCTTGAGCCATTGCCGCTACATATGCCGCTTGATTAGCGTCCATACCCTGTGAGCTTGCGTCGGTTAATTGACCAGCCGTAAAATTACCAAAGCCAGTATTAACCCCTGTATTCCTTGGTGCGCTCGCAAGAGTATTGTAATTATTTAAACCGCCTGTTTGATAAAAACTGCCGCCAGCCGCGTCCATATCACCAAATAAAGTACCACTTGGAGTCAGTGTCATGTCACCAGTAAGATTATTCCCAATGCCAACATCGTGATATGCACCCATGCCGTTAAGTATTGCACCAAGCATAGATAGTGGCCCTACACTTGGAACCAATGCAGAGCCAAGTGCCAATGCTCCAGCACCGATTTTCCCACCTGTTGATATATCTGGATCACTTATAACATCATATGCAGATGCAGTTGGCCCACCTTTCATCATTCCTACAGCCATTGAACGAGGGGAATAATCGACCAAAGTATTATTTGAAGCCTGATACATATTAGCTGGGTCACGATTATATTCTGGGCTGAACATACTCGTAAAATTAGGCATCGAAAAACCAGAAAATAAATTACTGCTTGTTTGAGGGGTCAAATTGTTTTGCTCACCAGTAGGCGCATTTGGTTGATTTGGCTGTGCTGTATTATACGGCCCGAAATACCCCCCCCTGTTTGCTAAATCTGCCAATGCCTCTTTTTCGTTAAATACCCCAACCCTGTTAGGGTCAGTGCCTTCGGGATAGGCCGCAAGTGCGCCAGACTCATTAGCTGTTGAGTTTGAATTGTTTGCTACAGGCGACTCATAAAAACTTGTCAAATCATAATTAGGAGGTGACTCATAGAAACTTGTCAGATCATAATTAGAAGGATCAGATATACGACTTGGCCCCATGCCCGTGCCATATGTAAAACCCTCGCCCACTCTTGCATCTCTATTTTCAACCTCATATGGAAAGGCTGAATCTGTATTTACCATACCCATTAAAGTTTGAGTTAAAGGATTATTAGGATTCTCTAATGCCGAAAACATTGGCTGGTCTATTGGGGCTTGCATCGTTGTAAAATATACATTGTCTTTATCATAAGAATAAGGGTTAATCGAAGCACCCATTCCCCCCCTTGTTTCTTGTTCGTATAATTGGGAACGCTGGCTAGGCGTTAAATTATTATTAAACATTGAGTTTGTAGGCATTGTACTCGGCACAACAGGAGTTTTTACTTTATTTTTATTATCAAGTGTTCTTCCTAATAAATTAAATAACGTTGTTGCAAAATCACCACTAACCATGAAATGTAATCCTAAAAATTTTATCTGCGTTTGAATTGTTTGCGTGGGCAATAATTACTGTGCCGTTAACTCTGTTTGATTCTGATACGTACATTGTGTCAATTATAGCCGCCGCATTTGCTGTTGTCGGAGACCAATGCAAAGCAGTTTCTAATCCAATTCTTGCATCATTAAAGGTTGTAGATGAAGTATTTGCGGCTAACGTCCACAATGTTGTATTATTCAATTTGCCTTGCATAACTCTGCGGGAAAATTCCAACACATCTCGCAAAAATAACGGAACATTTGACGTTGATGCGGTTATGCCAGAAAATTCGCTCATGCACTACCATCCGCTTGTATATCGGCGTCCACTCCTTGTGCGTGTGTCCATGTGGAACTTGCCGCAATATTTACTTGCGCCCTAGCGTAACGGGACGATGTTGTAAAATGCGCTTGCCCATCCGCGTCAATACTTGCTGGAGACCCAGTGGTAATTGAGCCACCCACGTCATCTCTTGTCTTCAGAGCTACAGTAACATGATCATTATTGGAAACGTCTACATAGGGCCGTACAGCGTCTATAAGAACTCTTTCACCGCCACCAATCTCTTGACTTTCAATTGTTGCCGCTAAGTTGGCCCCTGAGAATTGTCCGTTTTTCTTATCCGTATCAAATGCCGATAAAACTTCCTTACCACCCGTCCAAATCCTTGAATCAAGCGAATAAGGTAATGCATCAAGATTGCCGACATCATCCAGACCTTCCAACGTGTATCCTTGTGTTAAATCTGAAAACAAAACTTGTGCATTAAATTCAGCTTCCGACCACTCGTTTAATGACCAATTATAAATTAAAGCTCTTTGTGCGTTGGTTGTTGAACCAGATGGATAAATCCACATAACAACTTTATTCACAGGATCGCTTGCCCCCCAGACTAAATGCGGAAAATCATCTGTGTATCTGGAGAAGAATGTTTTATCAACTTTCTGATCTCCAATTGGAATTGAGTCCTGACCATTAAATTGGAAGAAACCATCTCGACTTAAATAAAAACAAGAGTCTCCAATATTAACAACACTACGAGGCGCAATTGTGCCTCTCGCTCTTTCTACCTCATAAAACTCAAAGACAAGTGGTGGGCCAGAGTAAACAATTCGGTAAACTGCGTTGTCCATAAAAACAACGCCATCTGTACCACCTACCGCACCCGTAATCGCTTGAACCCATCCCCCTGATGGCAAGTCCTGTCGGTCTGATTGTTTTGATGCCGCGTCAGTTGAACCTATTGTGGGCCAATCTGTCGGGTCATTAATCGCAGACCACCAAACCCGATTAGCGACATTGCCATCAACTGCGTCCCAAGCATTGCCGACCATAATAAAATCTTTAATTTGCGAGATATGCCTCGCCCTTGGAGCATCTGCGGATAAATCAGAAAATACACTCGATGTTCCCATTACATAATTTTGTATGTTTGTTGCAACGCCGCAAACCCCGATAACTCTTTCACCGAATTTTGCAAATTGCCATGTATCATCATCTGCAACACTTGGTGTTGTTGAGCCTGTAACATCCGCATAAGTGGTTTGATTTAAAAGATACAGTTTACTTTTATCGCCAGCAAAGGAGTTAACTAAACCGCTACTATCTCTAAAAGCGGCGGCACCTTGGCAGTTGTTGTCAAGTGCATTAGTTAAAGGTGTCAATGTTCCTAATGGCGCATAACTATTTTTTGTTCGCGGTATAACATTTTTTGCAACAGTAGAGAAGGTTCCCCCAGCGTCTAAATCTGGTTGGTCAGGGGCAAACTCTCCAAACTGTATCATAAATATGTATCCGTACTAATGTTAAATCGTCTTTCTCTTGCAAGGGTAGAATCGTGACGCATATTGACACGGCCTTGAGTTTTAGAATTAAGCCTGTTTATTTCTTCAATAATTTCATCTCGTAATGGTTTATAAATTGCCATTCGCTTATCTGCTTGTCTTGCCGCCGCCGCTTCAAAACAACACGCATAAAGGTAAGCATCTGGATAATTTGTCATTAGCCAGTTTGTGCCATCAGACGTGAGGTTATTCGCTTTGTAATAAATGGATTTTAAACTATATGCTTGATCTGCTGGACGCTCAAATTCAAACACTGCCGCGCCTACTCTATAAAGTTTAGGTTGACCCGTGCTGGTTTGCCCCCAATGCACTAGGTCACGATCAGTTGCCATTGTAAATTGAGTTAAGTCTGATGCATAATACAAATCAATGTCTGATAAAAATCCAGAAGGCAATGATGCAGTTGAGGCATCCGCGCTCAATGATACAATCGCAGTTGCTCTCATCTGATGGGTTCTCAAACGCCTGTTTAATACCGACTCCCCCCTTAAAACATAGTCTGGGACTGCATTGGTAAATCCCGTGTCTGAACGCGAAAACTCTGATGCAATTGCTGATTTTAGGTTATCAAAATTTGCTAAAGCCATCTATTTTTGCTTTGCAACTTTCTTTCCAGCTTCCTTGGGGCTGTCTTTCCAACCACTAGGAACCTTATCGTCATCTTCAAATAATTTAGCAACAACTTCATCTTTTTCTTTCTTATATTTCCATATCGGCATTTTACTTCTCCAAAAAAAAAGGGGAGCCGAAGCCCCCCTAATTAATTTAGTTCATGTGGATACGACACGCCAATTCTGGACGTATTGCTTTATATCCATATAGGACATCAATACGAGTTGGGAACGTATCAGCGGAAATGCTGTAGTCCCGAACAATACGCATTGAGATGCCATCAAGAGTTTCACGGGCGGCAAAATCAACACCTTGAGGCATGATTAAGTCAGCCGTTGCGAAAGCAAACGCATCTTTGTGATATGCGAGAGAAGTACCAAAGTCAGCACTTGCGCCAATATCAGTAGACGCATCACTCTCGTTTTTGTGAACTGCCGCATTATCGGCTGGTACAGCAGACACATTCTGTTTAGCACCAGTAGCAACAATACTTGGGCTAATTGGAAGTGACGTTGCGCTGGTTCCAACATCCGATGTAATAACAAACGGCTGAAGCCCACCAGTGTCAACTTTAGTCTCAGGATGCACACGATTAACACCAGCAATATAAACAATATCGCCTTTTTTAAATGTGCCAGCACCCGTATCCACTGTCATTGTTGCGCCAGACTGAGATGCCCCATTAATTAAGTAATCGCCAGTACCATCGTCAGTTCCAGTTGTGTGGGATGGGATTAAGGTGTTCTCCATAATGTTAGAGAAACCAAAAGTGTTAGACGCAACACGGCCTTCACGATAGTTCTTTGAGACATTTGACTGATCATTGAATAGACCCTTTAACGCATCAACTAAATCTACGTTATCAGTTGTATTCAAGTTTAGGCAACGCCCGTCATAAGGAGCTAAACTATCTGTTAGCACCTTGTTTGCGCTTTGAACATCGCCAGTGGTAACACTTGCACCCACGTCTGTAACATGGTTGAAAACGTCTTTATACATTGACAACGCATCAGCCTCAATATTTGCCGCTAGGACACTCATTGCTGGCTGTAGAAAACGCTCTGAAAAGTCATCAATATCAAGTGTCAAATCATCAGAGGTGAAAGTTGTATCAACACCCTTTTGAGTTGCAACTTGTAAGCTGACAGAGCTTTCAGTTACGTCTTGAGATGACAGTGCCGCGCCTGTGCGAACTGTGTATTGGTTTGGCAATCTGATAGAAAGACTGTCACCAATCTTTGCGCCTGACTTTGCAAACCGTGAATCATATTGACGATTAATCGTCCCTACGAAGTTTAGTTTTTGATGCAGAACACGTAATGCCTCTCGTGTCACCGCGGTAGGAGTTAATAAGGAGTTAGCCATAGTTTAACCTCGTTTTGCTATTTGTGCATTGCGCCTTTTCACCCATTCGTCAGCACTAAGACTGTCACTTAAACCACGGGGAGCAACCTTTCGGGGTTTTACTCTTGTAGCTTGTGGGACTGGCTCTGCCTTCTTGGGCTTCTTGCCGCTTTGCTTCGTTTGAATTTCATCAAAAAGCCTCGCCTTATTTAAAATCTCTATTAAAACAGGATCATAATTAGTATTGGCTAATTGACTCTGAGATAAACCGCTTTTAATACCAAAATTAAAAACAGCCTTTTCGGTTTCATCGCTCCAGTTAGGAACCACTTTCTCTACCTTGGCCCTGTTTTGCTCAACTACTCTAGCCGTTTCAGTTCGTGCTTTTTGTTGAGTTTGGGCTTGCAAAGATTGCAATTTATCCACTGCCTGTTGCCTTTGTTCCCGTAACGCACCCAGTTGTATTTGCGCCTGTTGCGCGGCATTAGGGTCTGTTTGAGACCACGTTGTCCAATCTATCTCATTGTATTGAGCTAGCTGTTGGTCAATTACGCCTAACTGCGTGTAAGACTCAGTGTGTGCTGTTTGCAACTGCAAAGCCTCTTGAAAACTTTCTCTGTCAGTCTCCAATGCTTTCCGCTGTTCAGCTACTTCTTGGGTCTTTGTCGTATAATCTGATTGACGCAAAAAAGCGTCTTTTAATTCTTTTGGGACTTTATATTGTTGCCCCTCATATTCTACAGTATCGCCATCGTCCACAGATTCAGCTTGTTCTTCCGAATCCTCCTCTGCGTCCTCGTCCAATTCCTGTTCAGTAGTCTCCTCAATATCATCAGGGTCTACTTCTTCGACAGACTCATCGTCCTCAACGATTCCCTCGATGGGTTCTTCGTCATCCATATTATAACCTCGTTAGTTAAATTCCGACTCCCGATATTGGGTTAGTCGATTACCTGATAGGGTAATTTATGACAGGGCTGAAACTTTGTGCCTGTGCTAAATCTTTTTGTATTTCGGCCTCTGCTTCAAGCCGATCCGTTTGAGCCTCGTAGCGGTCAATCTCGACCTTCTGACGATCTATATTTAACTTCTCTTGATCAATTTGTAACTTAGCCGCGTCTACTTGTTGATCACCTTCTAACTGTCTGATGCGGTCAACTGCTAGCTGTAACTGGGCCATAATATTTGCCTTCTCAGGGTCTTCTGGCTCACCTTGCGTAATCTTCTCTAGTCGCTTCGCTATTTCATCAGCTTGAGGCCAATCTAAATTCTTGGCAAAAATATCTCCGATAATTGGTGCGGCCTCTGGGAACACTCGTAATAATTCCATCATCTGAGTTGCGGCCTCTTCGCGCCTTGAGGTAAAAGATGGGCCAGAGCGTACAACTAAATCATATTTACCCTTTGTTAAATCGTATATGTAGGACTTGGGTTGACCCACCTCATCCATCATTGGTTGCCCTTGCTCATCCATCATTGGAATAGGCTGGTTGACTTGAACATTTTGTGGCTTGTCATCCTCGCCTAAGACCCGAATAATTCTCTCTCCAGAATAAACGTGAGGGATAAGATCAATAATAATTTTGCCAGCGTGTTGTATCGCCCGATTAAGGTTGTCTATAAAATGATAAGTAGACACATCCCCTTCTCTCTGCCGCGCCATAATTGCGCGACCAGATGTTTCGTTTGATGGTGCGCCCATACTCGCATCAAACATTCCCAAGACTTGCTTCATGTCATCTGAAGCGTTTAATGCCTCTTGCAACGCTCCCGCTGGTGGGCCAGCAAAAGGTTGTCTTTGCGGTGCGACAGGGCCGTCATATTGCAGATAAGGATGGCTTTCTGTATTAGCGGTTGCCCATTTGTCACCGTCTTCATCAAACGCCCCTACAGGGCCAACAAACGGAGCTTTTGGGGCTAATGCTACCAACTCAGTGCTTGCCGTTCTCCAATAGTTATAAATGCGCTGGGGGTCTTTCGCGTCCCTTATTAATGACTTAAAATAACGCTTACCCTCTACCCAGTTCTCCTCACCGTAAACTGGAACAATAGGAATGTGCTGACCAACCCAATCAATTTCATCTAAAACCTCAGAGCCTGACAATGTATATCGTTTTACTTTCCAAGACTTAACAGTTCTTGAGTTCTCAACTTCAATTCCTTGCACGTCAAAATAATCTTTGTTTTCGATATAAACTTTTTCATCAATGACCTGACCATCGTTTAATAAAACTATAGGTCTGTCGAACTTCTCTCGCTTCCAATAGTCGGCAACTCTTATTGAATCTTCAGTGAACCAATCTAAATCCTGATCGACTTCAAAGTTTCCATCCCAATCTGATTTTTCTGCATCAGGAAATTCAGCCTCAAAATCTTTCATGCTCATCATGTCGCTGATAAAAGCGCAGTTCCAATCAGAACTATCTGCGGCTGTACTTCGGGGATCGCCATGCACAGTAAACGGGTTGGCAATTCTTTTTATAATAATATCTTGTTCAAACGTATCGTTATAAGCGTAATCAACATCAATCATAAAATAACCGAAGCCACCAGTAACAGCATCTAATAAAGCCGTGTCATACGCCTCGTCAGCATTACTTGTAATTTGTATATTCCGAATTAGTCCATTTAATATTTCAGCACATTCTAAATCTGCTGAACTGTCTACAGGATGGACTTTTATTGTTGGGGTGTTTTGCCGCGCATCATTTGCTACCTGACGGATAAATGCTGGCATCCTGTTAATAGTCAACGTTGGACGTCCATCTCTCGCCCTTTTGTTTCTGTCAGCTTCGTCCCACTGCTGGCCTAGCCTTGCAAACTTTATGTCTGAATTAGCATTTTCGCGGTTCTCTTCTTCCGCTTCCTGTGCATCCTCAAACGCCTCTTTTGCTTCTTCTAAAATATCTGTTTCATTTGCCATTAGCTCATCCAAGACCGTGCTTCTTTATTGCGATGGTCAATCTTAGGTTTCTGTCTATTTAACTTTGGGAATAACTCAGTCATTGCCCAAACCAAAGCGTCTACTCGATCTGGTGAATTATCATTGCCTTGATAACCAGAAGGTGTCATCTGGCACATTTGATCTTCTAATTGTGTAAAAGTCCCAGCGTGTGAAACTCGCCCTAACGAATAGAGTGCAGAAATTGGCTCTGCGCGAACGTGCTTCCCCTTGCTTGCCCGAACCTCAACTATCCGTATCCCCAGCCTTACGCTCTCAAGCGTATGCCGAACCATGTCACCACCCTGATTAATTTCTATTACTATCGCGTCTGCATCGTGCTTATCATATGCGGCAATTGCTTGCTCTGCCCATTGTTTTGGACTGCCATGTCTCGATAAATCATCAAGAACGTAACCGCGCTGATCTTCTCCTATACCACAAACAATAATGCCATGTTCGTCACCACCACTTTCAGTGATCGCTGGGTCAACAGCTACAACAATTCGTGTCATCTCTGGTGGGTCTAATCTGCGATGAGCGTGGATTGTTGTTCTCTCCCACAATGCGGCAATAACATTGCTCTCGTACTCGCCTAACCAAATATGTGGGTAACGATCTCTATTATTTTTCTCGTCAAAACTTCTTTCGTTTTCCAACTCTTGTGGGAAAAACGGATTGTCAGAATAGTTAACTTTGCGGATGATAGAATTGTCTGGGACAATCTCACCTCGAAATCTTTTGTCTATTGGGTCACTGTTATGACGTGGATTCCAACTAAACCAAATCTCTGACTTCTCTTTTCTTATTGTTGGTATTAAAATCTGTAAACTCTTTTCAGATATCGTGTGCGCCTCTTCAACAAAAACGCGGTCAATGCCCTCCATGCTTTTTAACTGGTCAGCCGTCATTTTGCCTAAACCAGAAAAAATAAAGTTTGTTCCGTTTGCGCCTCTAATTTCATTTTGCAGAGATGTATAAAACGACTCCATTCCATATTCTTTAATCTTGTCATCAAGAAGCTGTTTCACACTATCCTTAATTGATAACTGAACTTCTCGCGCACATAATATTCTTAGCGGCCTCTCACCACCCTGTATTAACAAAGCTGTCGCAAAAGAGTGAGACTTGCCCGAACCTCGTCCACCAAAGAAACATTTGTAACGTGATGGCTCAGATAGCTCTCTAAATGCTTTAGGAAGAACTATTGTCTGGGTCTGCATATTTAACATTAAATGATAAATTTAGTGGGTTCGCTTCATCTCCAGAAAGTTCTACACTAGATAAATCTGGGAGCGTTTTCTTTAACAATCCAAGAGCTACTGTGATCTGGTCTCTGTTCATTTCTATCGGCTTGCCAGTTTTGCCATCAACGCCGCCTAAAACAAAATTATTCAATCTGTTAACAAGCTGACTTGTTTGTATTTTCTCCCTTGTTTTAGGGTCATGTTTTAAAGTTATTCTTCGCGCCATCAGCTTCTCCCTACAAAGACTGTTTCTGCAAACAAGTTATTGTCAAAGAGACCCCAGACGCAATTATCTTTTCCTGTCGTATTGCCGAACCATTTCACTCGACCAATACTGATAATTTTTTTACAGCTTACCATAAAAGGTATTGCTTGCTTGGTGTGCATCCAATCGGCATCGAATAAAAGCCACGTTGGTTTTTTTACCCGAAAGAAATCAATCAAAGGATGTAATATATTTCTATCCCAAGGAGGGTTAGTAATTACATATTCTGATTTTATATTTTGGACTTCAGTAAAATCTTTTTTTATTATTCCTTCATGTTGCGGTTCGATGTCACTTGCCCACAAACAGTTCCCACCATAATATTCAAGATGTCTACATAACGCTCCATTACCAGCGCAAGGTTCCGCAAAAGTAAAATCTTGTGATAAATGTTTTATAAGTGGTTCAACCGCCTCTATCGGTGTTGAATAAAAATCTCTTTTTTTTCGTTTAAAGTTTGACCGTTTGCCCATTTGAGAGTCCTATCGGTTGTTCTCAGTGTAAAGTATCTGTCTCTAAATCATCATCTATGTCTGTAAACTCAATTACGTTTTGAGATAACTCATGCAAAGCATCTGCAATTTCTGATATTTCTGATAATGTAAATTCTTTTTCTATTAAGTCGTAAAATATTTGTCTTATTTCTTCGTCCATGCGCACCTCATTCAATAGCCTCTCGCCTAAATCTCTAGTTTAAAATATTTCTGTACTGATAGATTTTGCGTAGGCTAAACGTAAAAAACCCCACTTTTCAGCGAGGCTTTAATTCCAAATTCTAGGCATAGGTGTTGCGATGCGCTAATTATCGTTCTTTTGAATTTTTTGCGCAATACTTAAATGAACTTTTTTTATCTTTTTTCTTGACCATTACCTGTTAATGATGGTAAATTGAATTAAGACAACCAAAAACATAAAGGAACAACCAATGATTACTAGATACAAAGTTGAAGAAAAAACCACAGTACCAAGCAACCCAAACGATGAAGCGACAGTTTATGTTTCAAATCTTTTTAATACCGTAGGGGAAGCAGAAGCATATATTGAAAAGCGAAAAACCCCTCATTCAGAGATTGTTCGTGAGTATAAAATAATTGATGTTATTTGTAATTACGCAAACAACAGCGGTTATAGCGATATGCACCCATATGAAATTGTTTCAGTTATTTCTGATAAAACAATAGAAATAAGAGAAATGGACTCTGAAGAATTACCTTGGAAACGTGATTTTCACGAAGGTGGTTTTTTTGGACATACAGCTAATCAAGACAAACAAAAATGGGATATTAAATCCAACGAAAAAAACCAAACTTTTAAAGCTCGTTTACGAAAAGACGGTTACTTCCACTCAAATATGGGCAAGCACTATATTGAAGAAGAGCCTCGCAGATTTCACGATTATAATTTTTAATTACGTATAGGGGTGGGATTAATTTCTCACCTCTTTATGTTGCCACTTATTTATGATATAAATATTTATCAGCAATTACCAAAAAGACCTTTAGAAAAATTGTATTAGCTGGCTCGTTCATAAAATTAACAGAAACGATTTATTTCTTAGTACGTTAGTGAAGAAACCTTCGTAGCTAATAAGGGGTGAGATTAATTTCTCACCCTTTTTTATAACAAAGATAATATTGCAATAATAATATCAATCATTTTATTTTCCTAATAAAGTTGAAGTGATTTCTTAAACATCTCAAAGTCAATTTTCTCGCCATCCATGATGCACCGCATGATACTACAAAAATTTTTATACCCAAACCTTTTGACAACCTTGTTTGACCATTCCCGATATAATCTACCCTCTTTTGGCTCTGGATTATTTGTAGAGCCAGCCCGACCCGTTGAGCTATAATCTTTAACTTTGTAATCTATATTACCAGAAGTGACTTTTTTCCCTACTCTTATTTTGATAACAATCTCTTCTAATACAGCATTTAATTTTCCAGATGCCGCCCAAATTAAAATAGGGTCTGGATGTTTACGAGCGTGATCTAAAGTTTCTGGCGTAGTAAAGCCATGATTTTTCTCCGACTGCTCAGTTTTGTCTTCATCCACTATACTTGCTCTTTTTCCCAAATTTTTAATTGATGTTTACCTACAGTGTTTATATGCTCGTCTTTCTCAAACGGACATCCTTCAATGTTGCATGGCATGGTGTGATTTTCTGGCGTTGGGGCTTGATGTCTGCCAATTAATGAAATCTGGCAATGATCGCAAATACCTACGACCTTTAAATTTTTTGCTTTCCGTCTTAACACATCCAAATTGCCTTCATCGACAGCTTTTAAAACTTGTTTCATGTAATAAATAATTGCTTTGGGATTATTAATTCCAGACATTCGTTGCATGAAATATTTTACTGCCAAACGATCTTTTTTTAATCGCGTCTTCAACGCATGATTTTCTTCTCGCAATTCTTTGCTAATTTTTTCACTTAACTCAATTCTACTCACGAAACCTTCCTCGCCACATTCTCAAAATTAATATTGCCCTTACTTTGCCGTAAAAGATTATTGTTTTTCCACTCAGCAATTTTCTCGCTAGGAATCGTAATATCTAATTCAGCATCAGGATTTTCTCGTAAAATCTTCAGAGCTTGCCCAACCAAATATTTTCGTGCGTCTACAAAAAAGCCTTCCCTATATGCCCGTAAATTTTTATCGAGTTTTTCGTTGGCGTAATCGTGCGCTCTATTCGTTCTATTAACTGCCCTCATTTCATCAGTATCGGTTTCTGTCGGCTGATCATAACCCCCCATTTTTTTACAAGCAGATATAAACTCACCGCTTGAAGGCCAGTTTTTATATTTGTGGTTTTTCCTTACCGAATGAAACGCTTGCTTTAAAATCTCTTCAGAGAAATTTTTAAGGTCATCAACGTAATCGCCAATTATTATTTCAAGATTCCCATCTGGTGCTTTCCAACCGCGCTCTTGCATTGGAGCAATGATGCACTTTTTTACTTTCGATTTAACTTCTAAACTGTATAAACTGGACATTAGATCGCCTCCAATATTTTGTTGACCTCATCAGATCGGTCAGGTTTTTCTTTAGAAAATTTAATTGCGTTGTTTAGCCAAGTTGCCCCAAAGGACATTCTGGGAGCTTTTACCGCAGAGCCTTTTTCCAAGTGGTAGGCTTTCCACAAATCAAATTCAGTATGGATGTTTAAAGAGGGAAATTTTTTTGATAATTCAGTGTTCCACTTTTCTGGTAAAACCAAATCTTCAGAGAAAATTATTTTTGGCTTAATCTTCTCTTCTCTTCTCTTTACTATATTCTCTTTCTCTTCTCTTCTCTTCTCTATGGCATCATCTTGATATCGTTCTGATATCATCTTGTTATCATCTTGAATAATCCAATGATTTAAATGGCTTATAGATTTTTCAATAACTTTGATATCTTTACGTAATCTAAATGATATAGTTTTGATATCAGGGAGATATCCATCTGTCTCAGACCCTAGCAACCAAAGTTCTACAAGTATTTTTGCATTGATTGGCTCTAAGTTTGCCCACTCAATATCGTTTAATAATCCGCGATAGACTTTGATCCAAATTGGGCTTCTATCTTTGAAATGTTGGAAGTCATTCCAGTTTTTAATTTTATACATTTTTGATCCTTAAATTTAGTCAGATATTCGGCTTCCGATTTTCTCTGACAGGTTGCACAAATATCCACGCCACCTACTCTTATTATTTCTGTTGTCTCAGTTTCAGTAATTTCACAGAAATGCCTTCTAATTATTTTTTTTGGTTGTTTATTTACGAATCCTTCCCCCCGACATTCGGGACACTTCATTTTTTTATTAGCTCTAAAAATACTTGTTCTGGGAGAATGAAAAACGGGTCTTGCCTGTCCTCTTTGACTACAAGAAAATCATTGTCTCCAAGAGCGTCTCGCCAAAATTTCGGAATTGCTTTTCTAGCTTTCACCTCTCCGCAGTAAGGGGCTGGTCTGCCAGCTACATAAACGTCAACGTCGTGTGATTTTGTTGCCCCAAATTGTCCGCGCCTTGCATCTATTCGTTCAGCCTTGTTCCCATTGTCTTTAAAAAGCTGAACAACCTCACGCTCAACGCGAGAACCTTTAATTTTTGCAGATCGACCACCCATCAAGCGTATACATCTACGCCAGTGGTTTTCTTGGGAGCAACTTCTGTCGGCTCGTCTTTTAACGGTCTTGTTCTAAAAAACCCTTCGTACTCTGGGTAGTCTTTCATAAACTTACGAGAGTAATATCCGATCTTGTCGTTGGATATTTTGAAGTCTCCAGCGTCAGTTACAACTGAGGTCTCCCATCGGATACGGTTTATAATAAACCAAGCCGACAACTTTTGATGACCGCGCTCGATTGCTTCGAACGTAAAACGCTTAAAAAGATTATACACATCAGGATGCCTCCCATGCCATTCGACAAATTTTTGATAATTAGTTGGTTTAAAATCAATTTCAAAATTAAAATCTGTTTGCATCTTTTTCTCCTAATTTGACATTTTTGTTGATAGATCATAATATCTATACAATCTAAACTATTATTAGTTCATATTATATGAACTTGTCAACTAAAAGGAAAAATGATGAAAAAAGAAAAGAAGGTAATTAATTTTGACGAGAAGGTCATGGAACTTTTTAGTGATCGATCTCAGCATATACCTGATAGTTTAATTGGTGATCGAAATGCATCAAATTTTTATAAAATGTACCCCGAAATTTGCGA
>MDTB01006108.1_pt1 | contig 20756 bp, 20 predicted proteins | sample 811161 | NCBI WGS metagenome assembly MDTB01 (sample SAMN05326650, study PRJNA326480) | marine metagenome | isolation source: seawater | place: Mediterranean Sea | collected 2009
AAATATTTTTTTTTCTTGCGTAAAAGAAAAATTTTTCTTTAGTTATTTTTTTGCCATCTATATATTTTATATCAAAAGATTTGTCATACCTATAATTTATATTTGACAATTTTTCCAGATAATGACTAATTGTAAATGCTCTATTGTAGTGGTGACCTAATGTAATTAATTTAAAACGTTTGTCTAAAAAGATTTTCCATAAAGAATTTTCATCGTTTGCGTGAAAATTCTTCTTCTTAATAAAATTTTTCTCAAGTTTCCCAAAAACTAAAAAAGAATATAATGGGTGAAAAGTTCTTTTTTTATAGTATTTTGTTAATAGTAAATTCGCAAACACTCCGGTATGACCTAGTGTCTTTTTTCTATCAAAATAAGAATTATTAACACAATCAAAATTAAAAATAGGTATAACTATAGTGCCATTACTACCAACATATTTTTTTATAACCTTAAGGATTGTATCTGCCTTTTTAATATCGGAAGAACTTTTTACATTTAATGTTAAGCAAAGTTTCATAAAATCGATATTTAAATAGATATTATCGTTTTTTTTTAAATGTAACTTTTTTAAAATATTCATTAAAAGTTGTGTGTAATTTATTTTCATATTTTTAATTGGTGATTAATTTTTTTCTCAAAAGTATATTGTTTATTCTTTTTACTTTTAAAACATTAACCTTTATTATTTTTGCAATATTTTCCAAAGATCTTGTTCCATCTGCATACATTAAAAAATTTAGTATTATTCTTGATTGTATTTTAAGGTAATTTTTTTTTTTTTTTAGATACAAGATCGTATAATTTTCTTTTACCTAAGTTTGGTTCGCAAAAAAATAAACTTTTTGGTACACAGGTTTTTAATAAATTTTTAATTGCAAGTCTTGCCACTTTGTACCCTCCATCAATACCCTTTTTTGTAACTAATTTAAAATTGTCCAGAGAGGTATGGTATTCTATAAATTCACCATATTTAGATCTAAAAATTGATGTTACGGGTAAATCAATACCTGGTGAATTATATTGTCTTTCGTCTGATCCTCTAGCTAAAAAAGAATATTTTCTAGCTTTAATTTTAAGTTTTTTGTATGCATCGACCAAGCATTTATCAGGTAATGCATTTTCATTTTTAGAAAGCATATAAGAATGACTTCTTTCATCTCCTATGCAAGATAAATTATATCCTCCTATACATTTTGATTTGAGACTATTTTTATTATGAGCAAGGTAAGCTATAGACCCTATAGTTTCAGATATAAATATAAATCTAATGGTCTTGTTAAGTTTAATTTTACTAAAATAATCAATTAAACACATTGATACTATTGGCCCTGATATCTCATTATTCGCCATACCAGGGTGACAGATATACGTTGAAACTAATATTTCTTGCTTTGATTTACCCTTTAAGACTAATTCACCATAATACATTTTTCCATTTTTTTTAAAAGATGAGTCAATGTTTATTAAAAATTTGTCTTCATTTTTATAAATCTTTCTAATTTGCTCTTTTTGATTTTCAGAAATACAAAATCCATAATTTTTTTTATAATAAGACGTAATATATGGTATTGCATCTCGCTGAGCTTTATCAGAATATAAAATTTTTAATAAATTTAATTTAGATATTTTTTTTTTTATGGGTTTGGAATAACCAATTATATGTAAAAAATTTTTTTTAAAATCTATAATTTTTTTATTACTTTTATCTAAAACATATGCATTTTTAATATTCCATTCTGACGGTATTACCCAATCAAAAACCTTTGTATTACATTTAAAATATTTTATCTTGAGTTTTGGAAATTCTCTTTTTATAATTTTTAGTGTCTTTAAGTTTCCAACTCCAGTAATACTTCGATAAATTGGAAATAATTTTTTCTTACCAATATTATAATACTTATAATTCATCACTTTAGCTTTTTCTTACTTGAAAAATTATTTTTGGTATCTTGGCACGGGTTAACAAATCAAGTTTATGTTGTTTTTCCTTAATTTCTGATAATGCTTGATGAAATATTTTACATACTCTTTTTAAGTCTCTAATGTTATGTGAATAATTAATATTAAAGTAACCTAAGAATAATATTTTATTTTTTATTAATTTTTCCATTATAAAGGTTTTTACCAAGCTATTTTTTTCATTAAAATTTTTAATTTTCAGAAATAACCATGACGGATGACCAGAAATTGTAATGTATTTTGAAAGTTTAAAATGTTTAATAGATTTATAGAGATTAGATTTTAAAAATTTTCCTTTTTCTATATTTTTTTGAATTGTGTTGTTTTTTTTCATAAATTTTATAGTTTGTATGCACGCTTCAATTGATAAAATTTCCCCACCAAAAGTGCCTGAGTAAAAAATATTTTGCATCTCTTTCATGTATTTTTTCTTACCAACTAGGGCAGATATAGGATAGCCATTTGCCATTGCCTTACCAAACGTTGATAAATCAGGAGTAACTTTAAGAATTTTTTGAGCTCCCGATAAATTTACTCTAAAACCAGTACAGACTTCGTCGAATATTAATAAAGTTTTATTTTGGTCACAGAGGTATCGAATTTGTTTTAAAAATTTTTTATTGGGTAGATCTGTAGAAAATGGTTCCATTATTACAGCTGCTAAACTTTTTTCTGAAAAAATTTTTTTTAAACTATCAATATTGTTAAATTCAAATGTATTTGTATATTTTTTTGTTAAGTTCGGTACACCAGTAGACATTGTTGTCGATGCAATATACCAATCTTGCCAACCATGGTAGCCGCATACTGCAATATGATTTCGTTTTGTAATATGTCTAGCTAACCTTATAGCAGCAGAATTTACGTCTGTTCCATTTTTTCCAAACCTTACCATTTCTGCAGATGGAATAAGTTTCGTTAAAATTTTGGCTAACTCTAGTTCCTTTTTATGAGATAAAGAAAAAGTATTTCCTAATTTTATGACATTTATTAGTTTTTTATTAAGAGACTTCATACCATATCCCAATGATACTGCACCGAGTGAGCTTATAAGATCTAAGTATTTGTTATTATCTAAATCTTTGATGAATTGGCCCGAACCACCTGATGAGAAAAGTGGAAAAAAATCTTTATCAAATAATAAGTGACTTTTGCTAAATGTCTGCCCACCTAATGGAATGTATTTCAAAGCCTCACGAAGGTGTTTTTTTGAATTTTTAAGATTTAACAGCATATTTTTTTCATTTTTTTAAATAAAGTTTTTTCATAAAATACCAATCTTCAATGAAGTCAACATCTACACTTTTAGATCTTGGAAATATCACTCCCTTAAAATTTATTTTTTTTGAAGAGTAGAATACCTCACTCTTAAATACCATGATTGATCCAATGTCGTAGTAATATTTTTTTAAATCCTGAGATCTTTTTGATAAATTTTTTTTTTTTAATGGTATTATGTTTTTCTCTTTAGATAATTTTAATGCCCATTGTATTGGAGCAGGATATTCAGTAATTGCTATAATAGCGTTATTATTTTTTGCATTTTTCATATTTTTGCTCATTTTTAATAAATCTTTATAATCAATTAAAGGTGCGCATGCAGACAAAAACCAAATTTCATCAAAATACAATTCTTTCTTTTCGTATACTTGAACAACATGATTTAAAACATTAATAATTGGCACTTTGCCATTCGACAAAGTTTTAGGTCTTAGAAAATCAATCTTTATTGATTTTTCAATTATTTTTTTATATTTTTTACTATCTGTACTTATGTGTATTTTACTGAACAATTTACTCTTTTTCGCAGTATCGATAGAATAGAAAATAACTCTTTTTTTAAAAAAGAATTTGATATTTTTATCTTTTATCCTTTTGGAACCTGATCTTGCTGGGATGATAAGTAGCCTTTTCAAATTATCAAAATCCTCTGAGAAATTGATTAGGTATTTCTTTTTTATTCAAATAATTTAGTAGCCATCTGGGATTTTTAAGAAATGGTCTCCCAATCGCTACTAATTCAATATTTTTCTTTTTAAAAGCATTATTTAAAATTTTAAGATCGTTCATATTTCCAGTTACGCTTATTGGAATCTTTATATGATTTTTAATTTTTTGAGCTAATTTTAATCTAAAAGCTTTCTTGTTAGGATTTAGTTTTGTTTTTGATAAAATTCCTCCAGAGGAAATACATATAAAATTTAATTCTTTTTCAATTATTTTTAAAAATTGTATAGTTTCTTCGACATCAATACCATTATCAAGATGATCTGTTGCAGTAATTCTTGCACCTAAAATTTTATTCTTGGGCCAAACTTTTTTAATTTTTTTTAAAATTTGAATGGGAAATTTTATTCTATTTTTAAAGCTTCCTCCAAACTCATCTTTTCTATCATTGCATATTGGCGATAAAAATTGATGAAGTAAGTATCCATGTGCCATATGGATTTCAATACCATCTACACCTAATTTTTTTGCTAATTTTGCTGATTTATAAAAATCTATAATAATTTTTTTAATTTGGTTTAAATTTAGCCTCTTTGGTTTTGGCCATCCTTTATCCTTTGGTATTTCAGATGATGAGAAAGTGCTCCAGCTATTTTCATGTTTTTTTAGAGGTGAATTTGGTTTTTCCCAAGGAATGTGCGAAGAGCCTTTTCTCCCGGCATGGGATAATTGGATACATATTGGTATATTTGAGATTTCCTTTATATATTTAATTAATTTTTTAAAAGATAAAAATTGTTTTTTATTACTTAAGCATAAATCTTTAAGTGTGATTCTTCCATTCATATTTACTGCTGTTGACTCGATTGTAAGCATACTTGCACCAGAAGTGGCCAAAGATCCTAAATGTGCATAGTGCCAGGAAGTTGGACACCCATCTTTTGCTGAATACTGGCACATGGGGGAAACGGTTACTTTATTTTTTAAAAGTATATTGGCTAACTTTATTTTCTTATTAATCATTTTTTTTTAACAATAAAATCATTATGTGGATGAAAAATTGCACCCGGATAAGACCAATAAGTTTCTATAAAATATTTTTTTAAACCTTTGCCTAACTTCGGCAAGTGAGGAACTCCATCCGAGTCAATCATTGACTTTAATGGCACTAATATTCTTAACCATTCGCCATTGGGCTGTTCGTCATAAATAAATCGTAGATAAATAGCATATTGCATGGGGATCGGTTCATAATTAAGTTTTTTTAATTTCTTATATATATTCATTAATTTTGTAGGTTTTTTAAAACCAAGATCTTTAACTGTTATTCGGTATAATTTGAGTGATATATTTTTATTGAAATTTTTAGATTTGTTTCTTTTTGCAATATCCCTGATCCAGTGGCTAAGAATATATTTTTTTCTTAGTTTTTTTACGCAACCATCTAAATTTTTAAAACTTATCTTATTTACTGTTTTCCAATACATTTTAATTGATTTCCAAATATTTAAAAAAATTTAATACTATTAATATTCTATATACGTCTAAACTACGATTTACCATCAAATATTAATTTTTTTGTTAATATTTTATAATAATTACTGAATTTTAAAATATTTATCTTTAATGTTCAATATTTGAACGCTATACAAGAATTATGAAAAAAATAGAAAATGATCATTTTGAAATATTAAAAAAAATAAATCAGAAAAATCCCTCAACTCAAAGACAGCTTGCTGGATTAACAGGTTTTAGTTTAGGAAAACTTAATTATTGTTTGCAAGCACTAAAAAAAAAAGGTTTAATTAAAATTGAAAATTTTGAAAAAAATCCAAAAAAAATTAATTATCTTTATATTTTAACACCGAAAGGAATATCTATAAGAGCTGAGTTAGCAATAAATTTTATGAAAAGAACATTTAAAGAATATGATGAACTTGTTTTAAAATCAAAGCAGAAGTTGTTTTATAAAAAAAAAATAGATGATATTTATGATAAAAAACTTAGTTCAACACAAGAAAATAAAAGTAAAAAAAAAAGAAGTAAAAAATTATTTAAAACTATTAAAGTAAATATCAAAAGAAGAACGGTAATCGTCAATGATGTGCTGTCCTTTTATGATGGAAAGCCAATACCAAGTTGGATTGAACTTAGCATCATAGATGTTTGCAATAGATCGTGTTCTTTTTGTCCAAAATCTGATTCAAAAGTTGCTCCTAATACGTATCAAAGAATGCAAATGATTTTAATTGATAAGTTAACACAAGAGTTAAAAGAAATAAAATACAAAGGATCAGTGGTATTATGTGGTTATGGTGAACCAATGTTACATAAAGAAGTAAATTTAATCAGTAAAAGGTTGTCTGGCGCATCTTTTGTCGAGGTAGTGACAAATGGAGATACCTTGACGCCTAAAAAAATTAAAGAACTTTATAATAATAACGTTAACAAACTTTTAATAAGTTTATATGACGGAAAATTTCAAATTTCTAAATTTAAAAAAATGATAAAAGAGTCCGCAGTTCCTTCTGATTTTGTTATATTAAGGGATAGATGGTACGACACAGATAAAGATTATGGACTTAAATTAACAAATAGAACAGGAACAGTTCAAGTGGGAGATCAAGAAAAAGTAGGCACGTATACAAATTGTTATTACCCATCCTATCAAATGTTAATAGATTGGAATGGCGATGTTTTTTTATGTCCCCAAGATTGGCAGAGGCGAATTGCAATGGGAAATATCATGCAAGAACATATTTTTGATATCTGGAATAACGGCATAATGAACAAATATAGAAAAAATCTTTTATTAGGAAAAAGATGTCAGAGCCCGTGTAATCTTTGTAATGCAAATGGAACAATATTAGGAAAAAAACACGCCGCAGCATGGAAAAAAATTTATAAAATCTAATATGAAAAAAACTCTTATAACTGGAGCTGGTAGTGGTATTGGTTTGGGTATTGCACAAAAATTTTATAAGGAAGGGCATGAATTGATATTGATTGTCCATAAAAAAAACAGAATAACTTATTAAAAAAAATCTTTAAAAAAAATTGTAAAATTATTATTGCAGACTTATCTAAATCATCTGACTTAAAAAAAATTAGTAAAAATGTAAAATACGTGGATAATATTATAAATAATGCAGGTGTTTCTAATAAAGATTTTTTTACAGAAGTGCATGAACGTGATTTTGAATATTTGATGAAAGTGAATTTTAAAAGTTATTTCATATTGTCGCAATTATTTGCAAAAAAAATGATAAAATACAAAATAAAAGGTAATATTATTTCTATATCATCCCAACTTGGTCATGTTGGAGCTTTTAATAGATCCTTATATTGTTCATCAAAATTTGCAATTGAAGGTTTCACAAAATCTGTAGCTATGGATTTAGGTGAGCATGGAATTAAGGTCAATACGATTGCACCCACTAAAACTATTGTTAATGATTTTGAGATGAAAAAACAAAAAAAAAGACTTGCTTTTATTAGGAATAAAATTCCGTTAAGAAAATTTTCTAAAATAGAAGAAATTGCTGGTATAGCATTTTTTTTAACAACTAAATCAGCCAATAGTATTACAGGCACATCAATCAAAGTTGACGGTGGCTGGACAGCGGGAAAATAATAAAATTATATATTTAAAATACTACGTACATTTTGAATAAATAACTTTTTATTAACAATTTTACTATTACCTAAATTCTGACCATGCATGCCCGCATATAAATTACCAATAAATGGGATTATATAATCTTTATTAATTGAGGTCATTAAAAATAATGTTGTCAGTATAAAATAAGCATCACCTGATCCTGTTGTATCTTTAACAGAATTAACAAATACTGGGGCATTAAAAGATTTTTTTTTATTAACAAAAATACTACCTAGTTTTCCCATCGTGATTGAAAAATAAGAAGTGTTTTTAATTTTATTACTTATTGTTTGTTTATTAATATTTTGTAATTTCAGTCCAAGTTTCCATTCTCTTTCATCTAAACTAAGATAAGAAAAATTGTTATATTTTGTAAATAGATTAAATCCCAAATTAATAGAGTTAGTTTGTACATTAATATACTTTTGTGATTTATTTTTATTTATTAAATTCAATATATCACTTTCAAATAAACCAACTCCAAAATCACAAATAATTAATTCTTTATTTAAATATTTTTTTAACTTTTTTTTAATTAAAGTTTTTTCCTTTATAGTAAATACATTTTTTTCAAAGTTAGTTATTTGAATTAATTTCTCTCCTCGATTAGAATTAATGTATCGTGTTTTGCATTGTATCTTTTGTCTTACAGATAAATTAATTAATTTTATATTTTTAAAATTTTTTAAATATTTTTTTAAACTTGTTGGATTTCCAAAAGTTAGCAAGTTTACTTCTTTAGCAAATTCTGCTGCCATCTTAGCAACCGCTAAAACACCACCGGCGATATCGATATTATTTTCTTCAAGTACTGAAATTGCAGGGTCTTTAGTTGTTGTTCCAATTATTTTACAAACTTTATATCTATCCAGTATCGGCTCTCCAATAATATAAATTATTTTATTTTCTATTTCTTTAATAGCTTTGACAAAATTTAATAACGTTTCTTTTCTTAAATTTTTTAAAAATTTTTTTTGGTCATTTGTCCAATGGTAACTATTATTAAATATTTTTGTTGAACTCATCAATTCTGATTTAGTAAAAATAATCTTACCTTTTGCTTTTTTGATAGCATTTTTTTCTTTTAATAAATTTCCATGATTATCTTTAATTGAATAATCTTTTCCTTTAAAATAAAAATTTGGCTTGAGAGATGATATTACATTTGCGCTATCTATCTCATTGTTTAAAAAAACATAATCAACATGTTTAATATTTTCTAATAATTTCAATCTTTTAGTATCATTATTCAGTGGTTGACGTGGCCCTTTGTTTACAAACTTGCTTGAAGTAACGCTTACTACAAGGATATCTGATTTTTTTTTTGCCTCTATAAAATGATTTATATGACCTTCATGTAAAATATCAAAAACCCCGTGACATAGACCTATCTTCAATTTCTGATTATCATATCTTAATTTTATTAATTGTTTTTTATTTATTATCATTTCTTATTTTAAAATCTTTTTCAGCCATTTTACTGAAAAAGAGTTTTTCTTAATTTTAAATTTATTAACATTTAATTGATCAATTACTTCTTTGATAGCATCCTTCACTCCAAACATAGGTTTGAAACCTGTTTTTAAAATTTTTGTTGAGTCTAGTCTGTAAGATCTAACATCCTTAATAGGTAAAATTTGTATTTTACATTTTTGAAATTTTTGTATCATTTTTGCAATTCTAAGTATTGATAAATTTTCGAAACCTGCATTGTATATTCCGGGCTTAATTTTTTTACTTATTAAAAAAATAAACAAATTTACAAGATCTTTAATGTGAATATTTGGCCTTATTTGTTTGCCACCATGTACAATAATTCTTTTAGATTTTACAGCCTGCATTGTCAGCATATTTACACTAACATCAAATCTCATTCTTGGAGAGACACCACAAACAGTTGCTGGTCTTATACAATAAATTTTAATCTTACTACTATAGCTTAAAAGCACTCTTTCAGCTATCATTTTAGTTTTATTATAAACCGAAATTGGTTTTAAGCTCATATCTTCAGTAACTCTCTTTTCTTTTTTAACACCGTATACACTCCCAGAGCTTGCAAATATAATTTTTTTAACTTTAGATTTTATTGCTTTTTCAACTATTAACTTTGTGGCTAATACATTTACATCCCAAGACAATTCAGGATTTAGATCTACAGCAGGATCGTTTGCAATATTTGCAAGATGAATTATTATATCTATATTTTTAAAAGAAATTTTTTCCAAATTTCTTATATCTTTTTTTATTATTTTTAGACGTTTATTTGTTTTTAAATTTATTCCAAACCACTGCGTATCAATAACAGTAATGTAGTTTTTTTGGTTTCTCAAAAGTGTTTGAACCAAATTAGAGCCAATATAGCCGCATCCACCAAGAATAATGATTTTCATATTTTTTTTAAAGTTGATATTTAAATATTTCCAGCATAGAAGCTATATAATTAGCACAATAAAATTAAATTTTACAAGTAAATTAATATGGGATTTTGTAGACAGAATATTAAAGCGTTATACTACGAAAATAAGCATAAGCCTATAAAAGGAAAATTTTTGTGTTTAGGAAGACAATCAGTAAATTTAGACTTACAAGAGTTAGAGAATATTTTTAAAAAAAAATATATTTTGAATAAATATACTTTAGATAATTCTACAAGACATGCCAAATTATCATTAAAACCAAGGATAACGGATAAAGCCTTTTTGGAGAATACATTTGATGTAGAATATTATTCTTTAGATTTAAATAAATATGAGGGAGCAAATATAATCGCAGACTTAAATTTTGAGATTAGCAAAAAATATCATAAAAAATTTGATTTTATTTTTTCAGGAGGTGTTTTGGACAACCTTTTTAATCCATCGACCGCATTATTAAACTTATCTAAATTACTCAAAGATAATGGAAGAATTTTGATATGGGAACCAAGTCGTGGACTAGTTGGCTCAATGCTCAATTTTACTCCAGAATATTTTTATTCTTATTTTAGTGTTAATGATTATTTTGATTATAAAGTATATCTTTTAGTTCATGATAAAGATAAAAAATTTAAAAAGGATAATTTTGATTACTATACTGATGTTTTCTTATATAATCCAGAATTTACTAGGAAAAAAAATTTTAATTATTTAAAGTCTGCTGAAAATAAAAAAGGTATTCATTATGTAATGACAATAGCCGAAAAATCAACAAAATCATCTAATAATAAAATACCAATAAATTTACATTACATAAAATATGTAACAGATAAAAAAAAAAAAATATATTGGAACAAAAAAAAGACAAAGGGAAATAGAATAATTTTAGGTTTTGATAAAGAAGCTAAGCTATATGAAAAAATAAATAAAATAAAATTACCCTATAATACAGATCATTATAAATATCTCGCAAGCAAATTTTAAAAAAATTTTGCTAACAATTATTAAAAATATGATTATATAGTTTTTTATTTTTGCGCATATTTTTTAAATATTTATTTAAACCTTTTATTAAACTTATTTTTTTAAACATCTTCATAGATTTAAGCTTTTTATTATTGCAAATCCATATTTTATTATCTGTCTTTTTTTGATATTTCAAAATATTTTTTGCTCTACCTTTTTTTTTATATATTTTCTCAAATATTTTATAAACACTAATATTACTAAAACTATTACCTGAACCGACATTTATTATTTTTACATTTTTACTAAATTTTTTTTTATTTTTTAATAAATTCAAGATAATTTCACCTAAATTATCTATATAAAAATAGTCTTGACTACCTTGATAGATATTTAATTTTTCATTTTTTTCAAAGTGCCTTATAAGTTTTGGGATATATTTATTTGAATTTTCAAATGGACCGTAAATACTATAGCATCTCAAAATAATAATTGGTATGTGAAATTTTATAGATATTAAAGAAATCAATATACTTGCTAAGGCTTTTGAATATTGGTAAGTGCTCAAAGGTTTCAACGCGATATTTTCTTTAGGTGCAAAATTTAATTTTCCGTATTCACCAGCAGACCCAAAGTGTACTATTCTAGCCTTCGATTTTTGTTGAATATATTGATTTAGAAGATTTAAAACAAAATAAACATTATTTTTAAACATAAGTTTTTCATTAAAAACATCAGCCGCACAATTTATTATATAGTCGTAATTTTTTAAGTTGTAGTCATTTATATTTTGCTTTCTTCCAATCAAAGTAACATTAAAATTCTTTAAAAAATTAATTATATTTTTTGCAAAAAAACTCCTTTTTCCTAAAAGAAGTACTTTTTTTTTTGTTTTTTTTTTGTTTTTCATATAGTTAATAGAAAATTTAAAATTTAATCAAAACCATGAATTCATGTATCATCTGTAAAAAAAAAACGAAACTTCTAAATAAACCTTTAAATACCGCCGTTGCTCCAATGAGTACGAAAGTTGTTAAATTTAAATTAGAAATATGTAGTTTTTGTGGTCATATACAAAAAAGAATTGATGCTAATTGGAAAAAAAATATGAATAATGTTTATGAAAAAAATTATATATTTTTGGGCAAACATATTAGTGTAATAAATAATAAAGTTATTGATAGAAATGATTTAATTTCAAAAATACTAAAAAATAAATTGAAACTAAATTCAATAAAAAATGGAAATTTTTTGGACGTTGGTTGTGGTGCGGGATATTTTGTAAAATCTTTTAAAAAAAATTTAAAAAACTGGAATATATATGCTCATGACTTAACTGATCTTAATAAAAAGTTAGTGCTTAAAAATAAAATTAAAAATTTTTTTACAGGTAATCTTTCCAACATTAATGAAAGGTTCCATATAATATCACTAAATCACGTGTTAGAGCATTTAACCCAACCTTTTGATATTTTTAAACAATTGCATAATTTATTAATGCCTAATGGATATCTTGTTGTAAGGTTACCAAATGCAAAGATTGTGCATACCGATTTAATTATGCTTGATCATTGTTCGCATTTTACTATTGAAAGTATAAGGAATTTATTAAAAATAAGTGGTTTTAAGGTTCATAAAATTTTAAATAATATAAATCCAATAGAATTATTCGTCATAGCTAAAAAAAATAATGGAATGGAAAAAAAAATCATCAAAAATTCTAAAAAAGAAGTTTTTAATGTTATAAACCAGTTAATGTGGCCAGCTGAAATTTGTAAAAAAATTAAAAGAGATAATTCAAAGAAGAGATTAGGATTATTTGGAGTGGGCACATCATCATTTTATACTTACGCTGTAATGAAAAAGAAAATTAAATTTTTTGTAGATGAAGATACGTCTAAAATTGGGAAAAAGTACCATGGAAAAAATATTTATGCGTTAAAAAATACTCCAGAAAATGCAAGAGTTTATATAGGCGTTCATAACAGGAAATTTGCAAAAAAAATTAAATTACGCTTAGAAAAAAAATTTAAAAAAATAGAATTTATTGTACCTTAATTTTTAAACAAATAAGAATTATCTTTTAAAAAATTAAAGCCTATTTTCGCATTAAATTTTTCTCCGTGCTTATGTCTCATATTTGAATTAATGAGGTATTTTTCATACTTTTCCCAAAATACTGCCTGTAAATTTCTGTCCTCTTTGTTTAAAAGATATTTATTTTCAATATTATTTACCATGTCCATTACAGCTTTTTTTATTTCATCTCTGGAATTATCAATTAACTCAATATTTTTTTTTTCATATATATTTTGCTCTCCAGCAAACGCTAAGCCCCATGCAAAAATTTCTTCAAGGTTTAAATTTCTTTTTAATATTTTAGAATAAAAATGTTTAAATATATGTAAGTGTTTTGTGTGAAAAGTTCTAAACAATCCAATATTAGTAAAGTTTACAAACAGCAAGGGTTTTCTAAAAATATAAGCAAATGCTTCAGCTCCTGTTCCCGTAGTTACGAAAAAATTACACTTATAAGCAAGAAGTGCATCCATATGATCACTGCAATATTTAGAACAAGAATAGTCAATAAACTTTTCATTTTTATATTCCATTTGATTTTTTACATTCCTACCAACTCTGACAACATAATAACCCTTTGAAATTAAATAATCAGCTGCATGATCAAATGTATTAATATTTGCATCTCGATAATTATGATAATTCCAATCAGTAAATTTTAAATTTTTTTTTAAATATTCACCGTCTCTAAAAACTACGCAAACATACTTGCTATTATAAGGCAGTCCCATTTTTTCGAAATCATTTTTATATTTTACTATATCTTCATTTGGTATTTTTAATTGAATATCAGTTTTATCAAATACATTATTTGTATCATCTTGGTTTTTAATTATAGAAGTGGTAAATTTATTTTTTTTGCCTGAAATAATACGATTTATTGAAAAGATTTGATTTCCTAAAAAAAAGTTTATAAAAAAAAGTTTTTTCTTAATTATTTTTTTTATATATTTATTTGAGACTATGTGGTCTTCTTGAAAAAAAATATCAAAATTTCGTTTATTTTTATTATAAATATGTTTCTCGCATAGATAAATTTCTGTTTCAATCACAAAATGTCCAAGTCTATTACTTCTTACTTTAATGAATCTTATTAATAAAAGTGGTGATATTAATCTTATTATTAGCACTATGATTAAAGATATTGGAAGATAAAACAAATACACAAAAAAATTTATTAATTTAAACATTAATTTATATTTAATAAAATCTTTATATCCATGCCTAACAATGAATGTGTTAATATTTTTAAGTTTAATTTCTATAAAATTAAAAAAATTATTAATAGGGGCCATCAAAATTTAATTTTTGGTTTTTTATACTCTTTAATGATTTGATGTTTAGTAATTTACAACACTTTTTAAATATTTGATTATCACTAGGGTAGAATTCATCCTCTAGATTTGCAGACACAGGTGTAGGGGTGAATTTATTACCGATTTTGATCACTTTTTTTTTTGGATATTTTGAACTAATGAGAGAATGAATCTCAGATAATATTCCAAATTTTACATGATCGATATCTATTAAAATAATGTTATTATGTGTTTTTGCATGTTTTAAAATAGTTTTTTCATCTAATGGATTAGTAGTAGTTATATCTAGAATAGTAATTTTTTTATTAAATTTTGATTCAATTTCTTTTGCCACCCTAAGCGATTGAATAGTAGTAAATGAATTTGAAATAATTAGAATATCACTACCTTTGTTTACAATTCTAGCTTTTCCAAATTTCCATATTTTTTTTTCTACTTCTTTTAAGTTAAATAATGATCGATGTAATAAAATTATAGAGGGCCTATTAGATTTAAATGCGTAATTATATGTCCCAATAATATCTGACGGAAAAGTTGGTAAAAAGACATCTATGCCAGTGAGCCTAGAGAAAAAATTATGAAATGACTGAGAATGTGTTGGCCCTTGGCCCCATCCTCGACCAATTACAGCAGAAATTATTATTGGGCAATTTCCTTGTTTGCCATCATACATATATTTCCACTTATCAATTACATTAACAATAATATCAAACGCATATAATAAAAAATCACATCTGTTTGTGACAAATAATGGTTTCATACCATTAATTGCAGCACCACTTAGTATAGCACATAACCCACTTTCCATTGCGGGTGTTTGTAGAAATCTTTTAGAAAATTTTTTGTACGGTTTATCAAGTGTTCCAAAAACTTTTGACGAATAATTTACCTCTAGACCAGAAACTATAATATTTTTATTTTTTTTCATATTTTGATAAATAGTTTCACTAATAGTTTGACTAAAATTTAGTTTATTTTTAAACATTTGTATAAATTGAATCTTTGTTAGGAGGATCGGAATTAAGCGCTTTTTGAAAGTTTTCGGTAACTTTATTTATTATTTTTTTTTCTAAAATTTCAATATATTTTTTTTCATATTTCTTAATAATAAATTTTCTAAAATTTTTAATAGGACATGCTTCTTTCCAATGCTCAATCTCCTTTTTACTTCTGTAATTGCGTCTCATATTATAATCATAATAAGGACCACAATGCTCAAGCCACCTATAGGTTATAAATTCTATAAAAAATGGTTTAGAATTATCCCTGATATATTTGATAATTTTTTTTGAAACCGTATAAGTTTCAGAAATATTATTTCCGTCAACTCTAAGATAAGGAATATTTAAAGATTCTAATAATTTTTTATAGTCAACACAATTATTTAATCTTTTATCATATGACATTTCTGTAGAATAAAAATTATTTTCATAAACAAATAATGTAGGAATTTTTTTTAAGGAAGCAAAAGATAATGTTTCATATGAAATACCTTCTTCAAGCGTTGCATTTCCAAAAAAAACACAAGAAATATTTTTTTTCTTCTTATATTTGAATGCCAAGCCTGAGCCAACAGCTAAACCAAGTGGTTCACCTAGAATTGCAACACTTGCATATTTAATTTTTTTATTTATATTTAAATGAACAGATCCTCCTTTACCCCCACTTACTCCATTTTTTTTTCCCATCAACTCACAAAACAAAGAATAGAGATTTCCACCAAGAGCAATATATGGCAAATGACTTCTGTGATGAGAGAAAACATAATCATTTTTTTTTAAATTCATACAAACACCAGTTGACACCGCTTCTTGACCTATACCTAAGTGTGTTGGGGTTTTCATATACCCTTTGCTATAGTTTTTTTGAATGATCTCTTCTGTAACTCTATTCAAAAAAAGATTAGTATATATTTTAATAAGATAACTAGTTTCAAATTTATTAAATTTATTAAATTTTTTATTTCGATTAAATGGTGATTTGATCATCTGACTTAAAAATTTATGTACTTTAAAAACTATTTTTCAATAAAAAAATTAAAATTTTTCAATAATTATATCAAAAACTATAATTAGACATAATTTTGACCTTCCCTTGGCTGATTTTGATAGCTAAAAGAGACAATAATATATTTAAAATAAAATTCATATTTAATGTTCAATAAAATAATCATATTATTATTAAATTTTAACAGGTCTAGATTGATAAAAATATCTTTATTAATACTCCTGGGGTCAATTTTAGAAATTTTAGCTTTTGGTTCGATTATTCCTCTGACCTTGGTATTGGTAGATAATAATAGTATTAATGATATTGAAATCTTAAAAAAAATATATTTTTTTTTTAAATTTAGTTCTTTTGATAGTTTTATCGTTTTCTTAGCTTTTGGAATATTATTTTTTAACTGTCTATTAAATTTTTACCATATTATTTCAAGATATAGGATTGAAAAAAATGTCTGGGAACAATACACTTTTGTAAGTAAATTTTATTTACAAAATATATTTAAAAAAGATTTAATAGATCTAGAAAGTAAAAATTTATCTGAGTATTATTCAAAAATACTTAATGAATTGTCCGTAGTTTTTGATATAATTATTTTGTCAATCATTGATAGCTTATCTAAATTTTTTACTATCATTTTTATTATATTTTTTTTACTAATAGTAAATGCATCGATTACTACAATTGTGATATTTTTTTCACTTATAATTTTTTTGTTAATTTATAAAATTGTCGGAAAAAAATTAAAAGAGCTTGGATCAAAATTAGTTATAATAAATCAAAATAGATATGATAGTCTACTTCAAATTTTTCGATCAATAAAAGAGATTAAATTATATAAATCAAATTTTTTTTTTAAAAATTACGATGTTATTTTTAGTCAATATAAAGAAGTATATTTAAAATCAAGCAAGCTTAAAAAAATTTCTAAACATATTGTCGAACCAATTTTTTTTGCAATGATTATATTTTTTTTGATTACTGGATACTTTAAATTAAGAAATTTCGATGCAATTTTACCAATTGCAACTACATTTATTTATGCGATTATAAGAATTCTTCCTGCAAGTAATGCTCTTTTATACAATGTAAATAATATTAAAAACTTTGAACCGCACTTAAATAGAGTATTTCCTGAAATAGAAAAAATAAAATACAAAAAAAATATTACTCTAAATGATACAGGAGATTATTTTCAGGTAGAAGAAAATAATAATTTTCAAAATTTAAAATTAAATAATGTGAGGTTTATATACCCGGGCAGAAGCAATGAATTTAATTTTAAATTAACTATAGAACAGGGGAAATACTACAAAATAATTGGTAAAAATGGTTCTGGCAAATCGACACTAATCAAAATTTTACTGGGATTAATTCACCCAAATTCTGGAGAGTACATTGTAAATTATAAGAAGCTGAATAAAGAGGAAATATTAAATTGGCAGAATCAAATGGCATATGTTCCTCAAGACGTTTTTTTAATTAATAATAAAGTGATTGATAACATTGCTTATGCAGTCCAAAAAGACAAGATTGATCTCTCCTTGGCGAAAAACGTATTAAATATAGTAGAAAATTCAGTTAATGAAAAAGATAAGTTAAATTTGAATTTAAAAATTAAGGATAATGGAAATAATATTTCAGGAGGGCAAAAGCAAAAGATTGGTATTGCCAGAGCCCTTTATTTAAAGAAAAAAATATTAATTTTCGATGAATCCTTTAGCGCAATCGATTTTTTTACAAAAGATGATATTATCAAAAAGCTTTTAAAATCTAATTTGACTTTAATTGAAATAACTCATGATATTAAAGATATTAAAGATAATGAAAATTTAATTGTGCTAAAAGATAGAAATATTTTTTATCAAGGAACCAAAAAAAATTTTAATGATAATTTAATTTAAATAAGTATATACAACTTTTCATGAAAAAAATTATACCATATGGAAGACATAAAATTGATAATGATGAAATTGAGGTATTAAAAAATTTCTTACTAAAGGACAAGCAAATTACTCAAGGACCTGAAGTTGAACTGTTTGGACAAAGTGTTGCCAAGTACGTTGGGGCAAAATATGGAGTAGCATTATCTAGTGGTACAGCAGCATTACACGCTGCAACTGCAGCGATCGGTTTGAAGAAGGGTGATGAAGTTATTACTACACCTATTACTTTTTGTGCTACTGCGAACGCAGTTTTATATACTGGTGCAGACATAAAGTTGGTAGATATAGACTCTGACACATTAAACATAGATGAAAACTTAATTGAAAAAAACATAACGAATAAAACCAAGGCTATTATGCCGGTTGATTTTAGAGGGCACCCAGCCTCATTATTTAAGATCAATCAAATAGCAAAAAAATATAAATTAAAAGTTATTGAAGATGCCTCTCACTCATTAGGCTCAATATACAAGCATAAAAAAAAATTTTTAAAATGCGGATCTTGTGATCACGTTGATCTTGCAACTTTTAGTTTCCATCCTGTCAAACATATTACTACAGGAGAAGGTGGAGTGGTCACAACTAATAATTATAATTTCTATAAAAAAATGATTGATTTTAGAAAACATGGAATTGATAGAAATAAATCAATGATATCTAAAAAGAAAAGAATTGGGGAATGGATATATGATATGAATTTTTTAGGATATAATTATAGATTAACAGATATTCAATCAGTATTAGGTTTACAGCAATTAAAAAAAATAAATCAATTTATTAAACGAAGACGTCAGATTGTAAAATATTATAATGATTACTTGAAGAATATTGATTTAGTTATCACACCATTTGAAGACAAAAACGTCAATAGTAATTTTCATATATATGTTTTGCAAATTAAAAATTATAAATCAATAAATCGATATAATTTTTATAAATATCTTGTCGAAAAAAATTATGCACCCATGGTACACTATATACCGTTACATTATTTAAAATTTTATAAAAAAAAATACAACTTCAAAAAAAATCAATTTCCAAATTCTGAGAAATATTATAAACAAGCATTATCTGTACCGCTATATCCATCACTTACAGATCATCAAATAGAAAAAACTGCAAGAGATATTAAATTTTTTTTTAAATAATGATGAAAATAAAAAAAAAAGAGTTAGTTTTAGGTACAGCTCAACTAGGTAGTAGATATGGTTTAAATAACAGTAATGTTAGTAAGAAGCAGTCCTTTAAAATTTTAGAATATGCTTGGAAAAATGGTATAAAAACATATGATACTGCAGTAAGTTATAATTCTCAAAAAATATTAGGTGAATTCATAAAAACAAATGGCATTTATAGAGAGATTAAAATCTACACTAAGATTTCAAGTTTAAAATCTGAAAATGTTATTGGAATTAAAAAAAGATTAGAAAAAAATATTAAAGAATTGAATACAAAACCAGAAATAACTTTTCTACATGATGAAAGAGATTTAAATAAATTAAAAAAAAATATCGGTGATCTTACAAAAGAAAGTTTAACAAATAATTTTGGAGTTTCGATATATAATTATAAAAATAGTTATAATTACTTTAATTATAAAAATTTTTTTTATCAATTTCCCTATAATTTAATAGATAGAAGGTTTGTGAATTTTAAGATTAATAAAAAAAATTGTATTGCAAGATCTATCTTCTTACAAGGATTGCTAATTTCTAAAATAAAAAAAAAAATAAATAAAAAATACAAAAATTTATTAAATCGTTTTCAATTAGAATATTTTAACTTATGTAAAAAAAATAATATATGCGCTAAAAAATTAGCATATCATTTCATCTTACAGTCAAACAATTTTAATCAATTTATAGTTGGTATTGATCATATTGATCAAATAGATTTTTTTAAAAAAAAAGTGAAAAAATTAATTTATAAAGATTTAAAAATAGATAATTTTTTTGAAAGATGGAAAAGAATTGCAGACCCTAGATTATGGTAAATTATGATCTTTGACAAAAATACAACATTTAAATACAAAAACAAAAAACTAATTATCAAAAATGTCAAAAAAAAAGATATAACAAAACAGTATGTAAAAGCTACAAAATCTAAATTTATATGGTATCCCACGAGCACAATTTTCAATCAGCAAAAATATTTAAATAAAATAAATATTTCTAAAAATAAAATCCTTTTAGGTTTATTTGATGGGGAACAATTGCTTTATACGTCAAATGTCTTGTTAAAAAGAAAATGCGCTTATATTGGAATCTTAAAGATAACAAAAACTAAACACAAACTTGGTCCATTATATTTAAAAAAAATTACTATTTATTTAAATAAATATTTTCAAATTAAAAAAATTATAGGACGTATTGATAAAAATAATTTAACATCCCAGTATACATTTAATAAAGCTAATTTTATAAAAACAAATTCTAAAAATTATTATATATTTACTTATAAATAT
>MDTB01011601.1_pt1 | contig 20754 bp, 21 predicted proteins | sample 811161 | NCBI WGS metagenome assembly MDTB01 (sample SAMN05326650, study PRJNA326480) | marine metagenome | isolation source: seawater | place: Mediterranean Sea | collected 2009
GTAGTAGTAAGAAAACAAGAGTATAAAAATCAGCAGTACTTTTTTTATAAAAGCGTTCCATTTTTAATCAACAGATAAAAACTCTATGCCTTCTTTATCGATAATTTCTAAAACTTTCCCGCCGCCTCTAGCTACACAACTCATCGGATCTTCGGCTACAATTACATACATGCCCGTTTCTTCAGTAATTAATTTATCCAAGTCACGAAGGAGTGCTCCACCACCTGTTAAAACCATACCACGTTCATGAATATCAGCGCCTAATTCTGGCGGAGTTTGTTCTAATGCAGTTTTCACTGCTGCTATAATCCCTTGGAGCGAATCTTGCAACGCCTCAAGTATTTCATTACTATTGACTGTAAACGACTGAGGGACACCTGCAGATAAATTTGTACCTTTAATCTCAATTTCAAGTAAATCGCTACTCGGGTATGCACAACCTATTTCATGCTTAATCCTTTCCGCAGTTGGATAACCGATGACACATCCATAGTTTCTTCTTACATAGGCAATTATTTGATCATCAAATGTATCACCGCCAATTCTGGTTGACGATGAATAAACAATTCCATTAAGAGAAATTGTTGCAACCTCAGATGTTCCACCACCAATATCAAGAACCATATATCCTCTTGCCTCATCAATAGGCATACCTGCACCAATTGCAGCAGCCATAGGCTCATCGATTAAATGAACTATTCTAGCTCCAGCACCCGAAGCAGATTCCTTAATAGCTCTTCTTTCAACTTGAGTAGCCCCACAGGGAACACATACAAGCACTCTTGGACTCGGTCTAAAGAGTTTGCTGTCATGAACTTTTCTAATAAAATGTTGGAGCATTTTTTCACAAACCATAAAGTCTGAAATGACACCATCTTTCATCGGTCTAATAGCTTGAAGACCTGTTGGTGTTCTACCAAGCATTTTTTTAGCTTCCAGCCCTACAGCTTCTATTTTTCTCCCAGCAGCACCTTTTTCATCCCTAACAACTACAACAGATGGTTCGTCAAGGACAATACCTCTACCTTTCACATAAATTAGTGTGTTAGCAGTTCCTAAATCAATGGATAAATCTGTAGAAAAAGTACCTTTAATTTTTTTAAATATATCGCCTATCATTTTTTTAGTTTTCCTTTAAGTATTTCATTAATTATTTTAGGATTCCCCATACCTTTAGTCTCTTTCATAACTTGCCCAACAAAAAATCCAAAAAGTTTCTCTTTACCACTTTGGTACTCTTCTACACTTTTATAGTTGTTTTTAATGATATTATCAACTATTTTATTCAATTCATCGACATCTGATATTTGTTTTAATCCTTCATTATTGATTATATCTGTAGGTTTCTCGCTATTATTCCACATTCTATCAAAAATTTCTTTTGCCTGTTTGCTAGATATAGTCTCATCATGAACATTTAGTAAAAGAGTTTTTAAATCTTCATGTGATACCGGATAATTTTGCACAGATAAGTTCGATTTTTTTGCTAAGGCAAGAACTTCAGTAATTATCCAATTAGCAGTAGATTTGGGATTTAGTTTTGTTTGAGATAGAGTATTTTCGAAGTATTCAGATAATTCTCTATCTGCGGTAAGTATACCAATATCATATTCATTGAGCTTATATTGTTTAATAAATCTTTCTTTCTTTGCATTTGGTAATTCTGGCATCTCTTTTTTTATAGAGGTTATTAAGTTATTATCTATTTCCACAGGCAAAAGGTCCGGGTCCGGGAAATATCTATAATCATTGGCCTCCTCTTTTGATCGCATAGACCTTGTTTCATTTTTAACTGGATCATATAGCCGTGTTTCTTGTATGACTTTATCACCTTCATCCAGAAGTATAGATTGTCTTTCAATTTCATAATTTATTGCATTCTCAACAAATTTAAATGAGTTAATATTTTTAATTTCTGCTCTAGTTCCTAGTTTTTTATCACCATTTTTCATTAAAGAAATATTTGCATCACATCTAAAAGAACCTTCTTGCATATTACCATCACTTATATTCAGATAACGTACAAGTGAATGTATGTTTTTCAAATACTGGACTGCTTCTTTAGCGCTTTGCATCTCTGGTTCAGAGACAATCTCTATTAGCGGAGTGCCAGCTCTGTTTAAGTCTATCGCGCTTTCATTCGGATATAAGTCATGAATTGATTTTCCCGCATCTTCTTCTAAATGTGCTCTGGTGATATTAATAGTTTTTATTTTATCATCTATCACTATATCTATACTTCCACCAGAAACAATCGGTATTTCATATTGAGATATTTGGTATCCTTTTGGTAGATCAGGATAAAAATAATTTTTTCTAGCAAATATTGAATTATTAGAAATATCTGCTCCAATGGCTAAACCAAATTTAATTGCCATTATGACTGCCTCCTCATTTAGTACTGGAAGTACACCTGGCATTCCTAAATCAATAGCACAGGCTTGAGTATTTTGCTTTGCCCCAAAGTCAGTTGATGCTGATGAAAATATTTTACTATTAGTTTTTAATTGAACATGTATTTCAAGACCTATGACTGGATTCCACATAGCTATTCCCTCGTGATATTTGGTTGCATCATATGCCAATCTGTTAATTGTTGAAAATGATTAGCGAGAGATAAAATCTTCGATTCATCAAAATGGTTGCCAATTATTTGGAGTCCGAGAGGTAGTTTATTTTTAAAACCCATCGGTATTGACATTGCGGGTAGGCCAGCAAGGTTTGTACTCACTGTAAAAACATCAGATAGATACATCGCAATCGGATCATTGGTTTTTTCACCTAACTTAAAAGCACAGTCCGGTGCTGTTGGTCCTAAAATCAAATCAACATCTTTAAATGCTGCGGCAAATTCATTTGATATAATCTGTCTTATTTTTTGTGCTTTTAAGTAATATGCATCATAGTATCCAGCAGATAAAGCATATGTCCCAATTAAAATTCTTCTTTTTACCTCTGCTCCAAAACCATGTGAACGTGATTTTTTATATAATTCCTCAATATCTTTAACTCCATCAGCTCTATAACCAAACCTCACTCCATCAAACCTTGATAAGTTCGACGAACACTCCGCTGGCGCTACTACTTGATAAGCCGAAACTCCTAACTTGGAACTTTTCAAATTTATAGGTTTAAATGAGCAACCATTTTTTTCTAAAATTTTAATATTTTCTTCAAAAACATTTTTAACATTATCATCTAAGCCATCTAAAAATTCTGATGGTATGCCAATTTTCAAACCCGTAAATTTTTGTTTTATATCTTTCACATAGTTAGGCACATTTTTTCTTGACGACGTTGAATCTTTAGGATCATAACCCGAGATATAGCTCAACATTAAGGCACAATCTTCGGCGGTTCTTGTAAAAATTCCAGCTTGATCTAGGCTAGATGCGAACGCAATCATGCCATATCTTGATACCCTTCCATATGTTGGTTTAATCCCACATATTCCAGTTAGAGAAGCTGGTTGTCTTATTGATCCCCCTGTATCTGTGCCTGTAGAACATGGTGATAGTCTTGCAGCAACACAAGCAGCTGAACCACCCGAAGAACCTCCTGGAACATAATCAGTATTCCATGGGTTTTTAACATCCCCAAAATAGCTCGTTTCATTAGAAGAACCCATGGCAAATTCATCCATATTAGTTTTTCCAATTATTATCATCCCAGCCTCATTGAGTTTTTCCACTACTGTTGCATCATATGGGCTAATAAAATTTTCTAACATTTTAGAACCACAAGTAGTTTTTATGTTTTTGGTACAAAATATGTCTTTTTGAGCAAGAGGAATTCCGCCCAAAGGCCTAAATTCACCCTTTGATATTTCCTGGTCAATTTTTTTTGCCTGATTTAGCGCATGTTCTTCTGTTAATGTAATAAATGAATTTAGTTTGCAATCATACTTCTTAACCCGATCAATAAAATGTTGAGTTAGCTCTAAAGAACTTACTTCTTTCTTCTCTAAATCATTTTTTAATTCTGAAACTGTTTTATTATGCATATTAATCAATTATTTTTGGTACTTTATAGTAACCATTATCGGTGTATTTATTATTCTTCTGAAATAAATCTCTATTATTTATCTCTAACACCTTATCTTTTCTTAATTCCTGTTTGAGATTTAGTGGATGAGCCATTGGTTTGACATTATTCGTATTGATAGAGTTCATTTCATCAACTAAGTTTAATATCTTTTCTAAACTCGAGACAATATCATTTATCTGATCTTGTTTTATTTCAATTTTAGCCAAGTCAGCTATTTTAATAATTGTATCTTTGTCCATTTTATGAATTTTTTGAAAGTGTAAATCTTTTTATATTATTATAATCTAATATAACATCTATGTCTTTAAAATAGTTTGTTTCCAAAATCTTCCTAACAGCTGAGTTTTGGTCAAAACCATTTTCCAATATTAGTAAGCCATTTGTTTTAAGGGTTTTTCTTGATTCAGTTATTATTCTTTTTATATCATAAAGGCCTTTGTCTTTTGAATATAATGCACGCTCGGGCTCATATTTTTTTACACTCTCCTGAATGTATGGAGACCCCTTTTCTATATATGGTGGGTTAGAGATGATTATATCTGCAATATTTTCATTAAATGCAGTTAGCCAATCGCACATAATCAATTCACAATTTTTATAGTTGTTGCTTATATAATTCTTATTTAGTATTTCAAATGCCTCTTGATATTTTTCTGTTAAAATAATATTCCAGTTTTTCCTCTCTGCCGCAATCGACAATCCTATGCACCCAGAACCAGATCCTACATCTATGATTGTTGTATTACCATATTTTTTGTAAATTTTATCTCCAGCTTTGATAGCTTTTGATATTATTATTTCTGTATCCTGTCTTGGTATTAATACATTATCATTTACAAAAAATTTATTATTATAAAACTCTTGATAACCAAGTACATATGCAAGAGGCATACCTTTTTTAAGATTATCTATTAATTTAAAAAACTTTAGTTCCTCTTCGCTATTTAAATGAATATCATGCATATGAATATATGATCTATCCTTTTTAATAGCCTCCATTAAACAATATTCGATATCAGATTTGGTAATGGATAAATTACCACTGGAATTAATATCTTCAAATGTTTTTGAAAGAATATTAGTAATAGTAAATGTCATGTTCAGCCTGCCGATGCTTTTTTAAGTTCGTTAATTAATTGTTCTATGTCACCTTCTAATATTTGTTCTAATTTATATAGTGTTAAATTTATCCTATGATCGGTAATTCTTCCTTGAGGAAAATTATATGTTCTAATTCGTTCGGATCTATCACCACTGCCTATTAGACTTTTTCTTTCTTCTGCCGTGTCTTTTTTTTGTTGTTCTTGTTCATGCAACAAAAGTTTTGAGTGAAGTATCGACATTGCTTGGGCCTTGTTTTTATGTTGTGAACGCCCATCCTGACATTCTGAAACAGTGCCAGTTGGTAAATGCGTAATTCTTACTGCAGAATCTGTTTTATTAACATGTTGGCCTCCAGCCCCTGAAGCCCGATAAGTATCAATTCTTAAATCAGCTGGGTTAATATCAACCTGATCAATTTCTTCTATTGCAGGTAATACCGCGACTGTTGAAGCCGACGTATGAATGCGACCTTGTGTTTCAGTATCAGGTACCCTTTGAACTCTATGAGTTCCAGATTCAAATTTAAGTTGTCCATAAATATCATCTCCTATAACTTTTAATATTATCTCTTTGTAACCACCATGGTCGCTTTCAGTTACATTAATGAGCTCTATATTCCAAGAATTCTTCTCTGCATATTTTGAATACATCTTATAAAGATCTCCAGCGAAGATAGCAGCTTCATCGCCACCTGTGCCGGCGCGTATTTCTAAAAATACATTTTTAGAATCATTCGGATCTTTCTCAACTAAAAACTCTAATAATAGATTCTGCAATTGTGTCTTTTTTTCTAGATATTCTTTAGACTCATCTTCGGCCAATATCTTTAACTCTTTATCTTTCTCATTGGAGATTAAATCTTCAATATCTATGATTTTTTTAAGTAATTCTTTATAATCTAAAAAAAGTTTATATGGTTTTTCTAGCTGTGACCTTTCTTTATTTAATTTTTCAGATAATTTTCGGTCTTTGTAAGTTTCTGGGTCTTCTAGTTTTTGAGTTATTTCAGCATAACGTATTATTATATTATCTAATCTGTCTATTAGTTTAGGGTTTGTGATAAATTCAAAAGCTAAGCTTTTTGGATCATTTGAAGGTTTTTCATTCATTCTTTCTTTTTAAAGATATTTTGCACCTTTAATGCAGTTGGTTTATCGATAAGAGGTAGAATTTCTTTTAGCTTTGCTGTTGTTTCATGTGTAAGTTTATTTTTCAACGATTCTGAAAGGAAAGATATTACCATATCGATATCTTCACCCGCTTCAAGCATTTTCTTAGACTTTATTACCACTCCATCTGTAATATCATCAATATATCCTCGATATGATTTTATTAGATTATCCGAGTGATTCTGATCCAACCAAACCCTGAACTCATTAATTTTATAATCTATTATTTTTTCTGCTTCCACTAAAGCCTGTTTTCTTATTTTGAAATTATTTTCTATGACTTTACCTAAATCGTCTATGCTATATAAATATATATTATCTAAAGTGGTGATTTCAGGTTCTACATCACGAGGAACACCTAAATCAATTATAACCATCGGCTTAGAATTATTATTAGTTATTGAGCTCTCCATCATTCCTTTTCCTATGATTGGTATTGTGCTTGATGTACAAGTTATTATTATGTCATTCATAGATATTAAATTTGGAAGATATTGTAATTTAGAATAATTACACTCATTATCCTTGGCAATTTTTTTACCTTTTTCTGTATTCCTATTGGCTAGAGTGATATCTCTAACATTATTTGACTGCAAATATTTAATAGCCAATTGAATCATATGACCGGACCCTACAACTAATGCCCTTTTTAAGGATATATCATCAAAGATTTTTTTTATCAGAGTTATTGATGTAAACATGAAGGATACAGGATATGAACCAATATCCGTATTTGTTCTAACTTGTTTTGCTACAGAAAATGAAAATTCAAATAGTCTTTTTAGCGAGGATTTTATACATTGGTTCTGATTTGCAATTCTAAAAGCATCTTTCACTTGACCTAATATTTCATTTTCACCAACAACCATTGAGTCAACGCCGGAGGTTACACTAAATAAATGTTTTATTGCTTCATCATTATAGTAACTATAAGTATAAGGGCCACAATCCTTGGTTTGATTTTGATTACTATTGAGCCAATGAAGGATTTTGCTATTATCAGAATTGTTCTCAGTATAAATTTCTGTCCGATTACAGGTAGATATGAGTACTACTTCGTTCACGCCATCAATTTTTTTTAGATCTGATAAAGCTTTAGGGATAGAATTTTTATCAAAAGCAAGCTTTTCTCTAATATCAATAGGGGCAGACTTATGATTAACTCCCAGTACATTTATTGGCATAATTCTCTCCAGATAGACTATACATTCTCCAAATATATAGATATCTGCTATATTATACTATTATGCGTATTTATTTGAGTGTTTTGCTAATAATAATCCCATTTTTTATAGGATCCTGTTCTAAGCAACAAGAGGACGATTCCAATTCGTATAATTTGAATATGTCAGTTGGCGATAGAAGCTCATATCTTTATCAATCTATATACATAAACTTTGCCCTAACAAGATCTTTAGAGGATGAGGCTCTATCAATGTTTATAGAAAATATTGATAATATGACAGAGCAAAAACTATTTGAGAAAATATCCAAAATCTCTCTTGAAACTTATCAATATGACAAGAGTGAAATTATTGCCAACAGATGGCTTCAAATTTACCCTAAATCATATAACGCATATCAATTTAGCATAAGTTCATCGCTCGAGAATAATAATTTATTAAAAGCAGAAAAATATTTTATTGAGTATTTAAAAATAATTAAGCCAATTGATAAGAATGATTATTCAAAATTAATTTTTTCATTTTTAGATAATAAAAACAGGTTAAATGTAGTCAACTTTTTTGAAAATTATTTAACTAAGAATGATAATCGAGCATTAAACTTAAATTTTATTGAACTATTGTATTCTTACAATATGCCATCAAAAGTAATAAAGCATATTGATAAATTGGGAACTTTCGGTGAAAGAAACTTAGTCAGACTCTATGCAAGCTCGCATATGCTACTTAAGAGTTATAATAAGTCCCAAAATATTTTAGAATCTTATTTGAAAGGAAAAAAAGCGTCTGATAGACAAGTACAGTTTGAATTATTAGAAATATATATTTTAAATAATCAAAAAGAATATCGAGATAAACTGATTCAAAAGATATTAGATAGTGATCCTGATAATCTAGATACGATTTATCAAATATCTAGGATTCTTTTTGAAAGCTCTATGTTTGATTTATCAGAAAAATATTTATCATCGATTGTAGTAGAGAGTGACGAGGTTAACCTTCTTAGAGGCATGATTGATTATGAGCGAGGTAGTTATATTGAGGCAATTGATCATTTCGATAGAATAACAAATTATAATTATAAGATTCTTGCTATAATTAACAAATCATCCGCTATGAGTAAACTTGAAAGTGTATCCAAGGCCATAGATTATTTAGAAAACCTTAAAAAAAATTATAATGATTCTTCAGTTAGGCAAAGATTTACTCTTAAACAAATCTCATTGTTGAATGAAAAAAAATTATATAAAGATATTATTACTTTAACTAATAAAATATTAGATAATAATAATGATAATATTAATATCTTATATGCTAGAGCCATGGCATATGAATCACTCGATAATATAAATTTAATGGAAAAAGATTTAAAACAAGTTTTAAAATATGACCGCAAAAATGCTAATACCCTGAACGCCCTTGGTTATAGTCTCACAATACACACTGAAAGATATGAGGAGGCTTATAACTTTATTAATCAAGCGTATCATTATGATCCCGGTAGCCCAGCTATTTTAGATAGTCTTGCTTGGATATTATATAAAAAAGGAGAATTTACTCATGCATTAATATATGCTGAATCATCATATATTAAAGATCAAGACCCAGAAATTGTTGAACATTACTGTATTATACTGATGGAAAATAAATTATATGAAAAATTAAAAGAAGTCATAAAAAAAGAATCAGTCAGGAATTCTAATAATGAAAATTTCATCAAAAAATTACACTCCATCAAAGATGAAATACCATTATAAGTCACCTGCAAAAATTAACCTTTTCCTAAATATAATTAAAAAAAGAAAAGATGGATTTCATGACATTCAAAGCATATTTCAATTAATTGATTTATATGATGAACTAACTTTTATTAAAAAAAATAATAACCACATCAACTTTAGTTGCAATTTAAAAACTTTAGAACAAAACAATTCGATTATAAATACTATTGAAGTTTTTAGAAAAAAATTTAGTATAAAAAAAATTGGTTTAGACATAATTTTAAAAAAAAATATACCAATAGGAGCTGGACTAGGTGGAGGGAGTTCAAATGTAGCGACAACACTTGCCGCTCTTTCATATATTTTTAATATAAATATTAAAAAAAATGAATTAATCAAACTGGGTTTATCGTTAGGATGTGATGTGCCATTTTTTATTAACTCCAGCAATGCTTGGGTTGAAGGAAAAGGAGAGGTGTTAACAAATTTATATCTTGAGCCATGCTGGTTTTTAATGATTTTTAGTAACCATTCTATTATTACTAAAAATATTTATGATTTAGTTAAAATACCTGATGCAGAAGAGATACATAATAATTATGATGATTATCTTGCTGGTAAAACTGGCAATATCTTTGAGAATATAGTTTTTAAAAAATACCCATCCATAAAAAAAGCACATGCTTTGTTATCTGAATTTGGTCATGCACGGATGTCTGGTACAGGGGGTACAGTTTTCCTTAAATTGAACTCTTTAGAAGATGCTAAGAAAATAATGAAATCTATTCCTAAAAACTATAGATCTCTAATTGTGAAGTCTTTAACTGCAGAAAACTAAGCAAAACACTGTAGAATTTACTTATACTTCTTCTATTTCTCATGTTAATCTTAGCTAATAATCAACAGCTACGGGGCTAGTAAATCCGGCATACTCTTGATATATTTAAAACGAATTTATTTTGGGGTGTCGCCAAGCGGTAAGGCAGCGGGTTTTGATCCCGTCATTCGGAGGTTCGAATCCTTCCACCCCAGTATAATTTGAGAAAAATATGAAAAATGACAAGCCATTAATGATTTTTTCCGGAAATTCAAATATGCAATTAGCTAAAAAAGTTGCATCACATCTAAAATTATCAGTCGGAAAAGCTGCTGTTACTACATTTAGTGATGGAGAAATATCTGTTGAAATACAAGAAAATGTTCGTGGGCAGGATATATTTATTATACAGCCAACTAGCCAACCAACAAATAACCATATAATGGAGTTAATGGTGATTACAGACGCCTTAAGAAGATCATCGGTTAGGAGTATCACAGCAGTAGTTCCGTATTTTGGCTACTCCAGGCAAGATAGAAGAGTAAGGTCTGCTCGGGTACCAATAACCGCTAAAGTCATAGCTGATATGATTGAAGGTATAGGAATTGATAGATTATTAACAATAGATCTCCATGCTGATCAAATTCAGGGTTTCTTTGATATTCCAGTCGATAACATTTATGCAACACCTCTACTTGTAGCTGATATATATAAACAAAAATTACCCGATATGCTGGTTGTTTCTCCTGATATTGGTGGTGTTGTAAGAGCTAGAGCACTGGCTAAACAACTTAATTGTGATTTAGCAATTATTGACAAAAGAAGAACCCAGGCAAATGTATCAGAAGTCATGCAAATTATTGGAGATGTTGAAGGAATGAGCTGCATAATGGTTGATGATATAATTGATACCGCAGGGACCCTCTGTGGAGCGGCTAAAGCTTTAAAAGATAAAGGAGCAAAGAAGGTTTATGCATATATTACTCACCCAGTCCTATCAGGCAAGGCATATGAAAATATTCAGAAATCTATGCTTGATGAGATAGTCGTAACTGATACAATCCCATTACATGAAAAAGCTAAAAATATCAAAAACATTAGGCAAATTTCAGTTTCAGGAATGTTAGCAGAGACTATCAGAAGGATTCATCAAGGAGAATCTGTTAGTACACTTTTCATGGAATAGTGTATAATCCTATTTTTGGAAGATTAGAGAAATGACATCACAATATACATTAAGTGGGACAAAAAGAGAAAACTTCGGTAAAAGAGCATCTAAACGTTACCGAGTTGATAATATGGTGCCAGCAGTTATCTATGGCGCATCTAAAGAGAATCAATCTATTCTTGTCAATAGTTTTGAGCTAAACAACCAAATTAAGGACCCTCAATTCTATAGCAATGTGATTGACTTGAATGTAGATAAAACAAAAATAGAAGTAATTCTAAAAGATTTACAACGAGATCCTCAAAAATCATTCATTACTCATATTGACTTTTTAGTTATTGATCAAAAAGTTAAAATTCATGTTAATGTACCTTTTAAGTTTATAAATGAAGATACATGTCATGGTGTTAAGGTAGATGGTGGCAAGATATCTCACATAATAACTGAGATTGAGATTAACTGCCTTCCCAAAGATATACCTGAAAATATTGTCGTCGACATAGCTAAACTAGAAATAAATCAGAGTATACACTTAACAGAAATAACATTTCCCGAGGGAGTTGAACTACTCGCTGGAGGAGATAAAGATCATGATACCGCTATCGTGAAATGTTATAAACCTGTTGAAGAAGTTATCGAAGATACTGCTCCTGAGGCAATTGGAGAGCCAGAAGTTACAAGTGAATCTAAAGAAGCATCTCCAGATGATGAAAAAGAAGGAGAAGATGTGAAGAAAGAAAATAGTGATTCAAAGAAAGAATAATTACTTAAATAATTTCAACTCTTAATAATATGAATCAAATATCACTTCAACTTATAGTTGGCCTTGGAAATCCTGATAAAAAACTTTTAACAACACGACATAATGTTGGATTCTGGTTTCTGGATATGCTCTCAGATAGAATAGGGAAAAAGTTTATTTATTCAAAGAAATATGATGCAGATATTTTTGAATATGAGTACTCTTCTAAAATATTCCAGTTTTTCAAACCAATGAGCTATATTAATAACAGCGGTGTTCCTATAAAAAAATTTATTAAAAATAAAATCATCAATCCAGAGAATATATTGGTTATTTATGATGACCTTGATTTGACTGTTGGTAAGATAAGATTGAAACAAGGAGGTGGCAGTGGTGGACATAATGGTTTAAACAATATCATCGAACAGTTAGGTTCAAAAAATTTTTGGAAATTGAGAATTGGAATTGGCAAGCCCGAAGATAAAGACAGGGTAGTTGATTATGTATTGGGTCAGCCATCAAAAATTGATAAAGATATAATTTTAGACAGTATAAATATTTGCCTGGACGAAATGAATAATTTTTTTTTAGGTGAATCCACTTCTTTAATGAATAAACTTAATGGGGATCATAGAGAAAATGGGGTTTAAGTGTGGTTTAGTTGGTATGCCTAATGTAGGTAAATCTTCAATTTTTAACTTATTAACAAAACAAAAAATTCCTGCAAATAATTACCCGTTTTGTACTATTGATCCTAATATTGCCTTTGTAGAAGTACCTGACAAAAGACTTGATAAGCTTGTAGAAATTAATCAATCTAAGAATATCATAAATGCTTCTATAGAATTTGTTGATATAGCAGGGTTGATTAAGGGTGCCTCCAAAGGCGAAGGTTTAGGCAATGAATTTTTAAGTAATATACATAGCACGGACGTAATAGCACATGTTGTTAGGTTTTTTAAAGATAAAGAGATACTTCATGTTAAAGATAAATTTACACCCTTAGAAGATTATCAGGATATTAATTTGGAATTAATACTTGCTGATATTAATACAACAGAAAAATATCTTGAAAGATTAAAAAAAACCAAATTAGTTAATAAAGAAAAAGAAGTATTAACTTGTGAGATAAAAGAATTATTAAACCATCTTTCAAAAGATAATTTTGCATCTAGTTTTAAATTTTCTGAAGAATTAGCATCTTTATCTGATTTTAAATTACTCACAAACAAACCTGTATTTGTTATTGCAAACATTAATGATCAGTCAGACAATGATGAAATTACCAAATTTAAAAAAGCACTACATCCAGATGTTCAGTTCGTATCAATTGATGTCAAATTAGAACAAGATATCATGGAGTTAAATGAAGACGAACAAGCGGAATTTCTTAAGGATCTGGGGTTATCAGAAGATGCATTATCACGAATTATCACCATGGGATATAATTTACTCGGATTGAAAACATTCTTTACTGCTGGACCAAAAGAAACAAGAGCATGGGCAGCAAAAAAAGATTTCAATGCCAGAGAATGTTCAGGTATTATACATACAGATATCATGAAAGGTTTTATTAGAGCTGAAACTGTGGCTTATAATGATTATATTAAACACAACGGCGAGCAAGGCTCTAAAACTGGTGGCGTTTGGAGACAGGAAGGCAAAGATTATTTAGTAGAAGAAGGTGATGTGATTTACTTTAGATTCAATGTGTAATGGTTATGTAGCTCAGTTGGTTAGAGCACAGCACTCATAACGCTGAGGTCGGTGGTTCAAATCCACCCATAACCATTAATAGCATAGTCTCTCTTATTACTAGTATGGTACTGTATACTGTATGGGTAGAAAAAATGATTAAGAAATTCCGCTTGTTCATCTTCATTTAACTCCATGATATATTCGTACTAATTATGTAGTTTTTATTTACTAATATATGAGTTACTATTTTGACCATGAGCAAATATTTTATATATATCTTTTCATCATATTTTATTGTCTTGTCACTAATGATAATAAATTTAGGTATTCTTTATAAACGATTTGTTAATAAACGTAATAACATAAAGAGAAAAGACTAAAAATTGTGCAAAAAAGAACACTTAGAATTTACTACATTATATTTATACTAATTTCTTTAGCAGTGATATTTACTCTTTTCATAAAAACATTTAATGAAAATCTCTTGTTTTATAGGAGTCCATCTCAGATAAATGCTGGCGAATTTCCAGAAAATTATATATTTAGAATAGGTGGGGTAGTTGAAGATGGCAGCCTTGATAAAAGTAAAGAATCTATGAATGTAAAATTTTCAATTACTGATTATGAAAAATCTATTAATATTAGTTACAATGGAATATTGCCAGATTTATTCAGAGAGGGACAGGGTGTTGTTATAAGAGGTAAACTAGGGTCTGATGGTGTCTTTTATGCTGAAGAAGTATTAGCTAAACATGATGAAACTTATATGCCTCCAGAAGTGCTTGATAGTTTAAAAGTTAATGAAAAAGCTTTACAAGATACAACTCGTTCAATGACCATAAAAAAATAATATGATTGCTTATATAGGTTCCTTTCTAATTTTAATAGCATTTATGAATGCGAGCCTATTGGTTTTATCCAAGCCAGTATTATCTAGAGTCACTTCAGAATATGATTCTTTAATTCTCTCAACTTCAAAACTTCAATTCCCATTAACTTTTCTTGCGTTCTTATGCCTAATCTTCTCATTTCTAGGAGATGATTTTTCTTTACGATATGTGTCTGCAAATTCTAATTCAGCTTTACCATATTTTTATAAGATCTCTGCCACATGGGCTGGTCATGAAGGCTCAATGCTTTTATGGTGCTTGATTTTAAGTTTTTGGATGTTTATGGCAAGCGTTTATAGTAAATCACTTGATAAACAGTTTAGGCTTAAATTTTTGAATATTATGGGTTTGTTAAATATTGGTTTTTTAGCATTTTTAATTTTTACTTCAAACCCTTTTGAAAAAAATATTTCTATACCCATAGAAGGTAAGGACCTTAATCCTCTGCTACAAGATTTTGGATTAATTATTCATCCACCAATGCTCTATATGGGCTATGTTGGACTATCTGTTGTTTTTAGTTTTGCCCTTACATGTTGCCTACAAAATGACTTCAAACCAGAATGGGCTAAATGGATACGTCCTTGGGCTTTAATCTCCTGGAGTTTTTTAACATTAGGAATAGCTTTGGGAAGCTGGTGGGCTTACTATGAATTAGGTTGGGGAGGGTGGTGGTTTTGGGATCCCGTAGAAAACGCATCTTTTATGCCTTGGTTAATCACAACTGCTTTAATTCACTCGCTGATTACCTGTGAGCAAAAATCAATGTTTAAAAATTGGACAATTCTATTAGCAATAATGGCATTTTCATTAAGCTTACTTGGAACTTTTTTGGTGAGATCCGGTATATTAATTTCCGTTCACTCTTTTGCTAACGACCCAGCTAGAGGTGCCTTTATATTATTATTTTTATTTATCGTGGTAGGAGGGTCACTTTTGTTATATTTGAAGAATGCCTCAAAAATGAATGATAATACATCATTCGATTTATTTAGCAAAGAAAGCTTTTTTTTAATTAATAATATTTTGCTTGTTACAGCAACATTTACAATATTGCTTGGTACTATGTACCCTTTGATGTTAGATTTATTCGGTTTAGAAAAAATATCTGTTGGGGTCCCGTATTATAATTCTGTTTTTTTACCAATAATGACTCCTCTTGTTTTGCTTGCCGGATATATTCCAATACTTTTTTTATCTAAAAGGAAAAATAATATGACTAAACACTTTTTTATGAGTTTGATAATTATATTATTTTTTTCACTTGGTAGTTTGTTGTTTATGACTCAGTATAACCTTAGTATTCTTTTAGGAGTATTTATTTTTATGTGGATTACATTTAATATTCTATATGATTTGGTTACTAAGTATTTGAATACTAAAAATATAAAAACACTTTTTTCAAACATTGGCATGACTTTAGCGCATATAGGTTTAGCTGTCTTTATATTAGGAGCTACAATAGTTGAAAATAACAAAGTAGAAAAAGAGATTATTCTTGGCCTAGGTGAATCAGTAAAAGTTAATGATTATACATTTCTTTTTTCTGAAATTATTGAATATGACGGTCCAAACTATTCTGCAATAAAAGCAAAGTTTATTATAAATAGTGATAATCAATTTATTGCAAATCTTTACCCTGAAAAAAGACTGTATTTTTCCAATGACATGCCAATGACGGAAGCTGGCATAGAACCCGGATTAACTAGAGATTTATATGTAACTCTAGGCAATTTAATTTCTGATGATCGGTGGTCAGTCAGGATATATCACAAGCCACTCGTTAGATTGATTTGGTTGGGAGCATTAATGATGGTGCTTGGTGGCATATTAAGCGTCATTATTAGAAAGAAGCTCAAAAAGTTATCAACACAGGTGTAGCAATTGAAAAATAAACTATCTATCATCATATTTATTTCTTTCATATCCATTCTTTTTTTTGGGCTATTCACTGATACAAGAATCATACAATCTCCTTTAATAGGTCAAGACATACCTACGTTTAATTTAACGACATTACACTCTCAATCACCTATAGATAGTACTATGATTCCCAAAGAAACAGTATTAGTAAATGTCTGGGCTAGCTGGTGTTTAGAGTGTATTAGAGAACATCAATTGATGATGAAAATTAATAAAGATAAGAAAATAAAGATAATAGGGATAAATTATAAAGATGAACGCGATGACGCAATAGGGTGGCTAGAAATTTATGGAAATCCCTATGTGTTTAGCATCCATGATTATAATGGACAGTTAGGAATTGATTTAGGGGTTTATGGTGTACCAGAGACTTTTTTAATTAATAAAGACAATAAAATTCAAGCAAAATTTATAGGAGCTATTAACGATAATATTTATTTTAATAAAATATTGCCAGCTTTAGAAAAATAGTTATGAAAACTAATGTCATATTTACATTATTAATGATGATGAATTTATTGTCGTCATATATATATGCTGAGAATAAAGAAAATGATATTTTATATAATTCATTGATTAAAGAAATAAGATGTATGGTTTGTCAAAATCAGAATATAGCTGAATCCGAAGCCCCTTTAGCAGTAGATTTAAAAAATAAAGTTAGAGATATGATTAATGAGGGCAGGGATGAAGAATATATTAAAAATTATATGTCATCTAGATATAGTGATTTTATTTTATATGACCCACCCTTGAGATTACAGAACTATATATTATGGTTTGGGCCGTTCATATTTTTAGGATTTATAACTTATATTTTATTTAGGAGAAAAATAAATAAATGATTTATTTTATTTTGATAATCTCTTTATCGGTTTATTTAATTTTTTTATTCAGAAATATAGGAGAACGGTCAAATATTCTCATAATGGATAAAAGCATCATCACAACTATAATTATTTTACTTATATTTATAGTTATGGTGTTTTACAATACTTCAAAAATTTCACAACATCATGAATATGATAAAATTCTAATCAAACATCAGGAAATAAGGAATAATATATCTGCTATTAAAAAAAATATACCAAAATTAAAATCTAGACTTGAAAGTGATCCAACTTACTATCAAGGGTGGGTGATGCTTGCAAAATCCTATTTAATCACCGATGATTTGTTATCTTCATCATATGCATATGAAAAGGCTATATCTTTGAGATCAGATGACAAAATTATTCTAGAAGAGTATATATCATCTCTTATAAACTTAGATCCAAAATCTCATAAAGAAAAAATCCTCGATACATTTGAGCAGATATTAGCATTAGATAGCACAGATATAAATATTTATAATATGCAATTAAATTATTCTATTAATATTAATGATTCATCTCTAACACGCAAAATTCTTAAAAATATCATTGAAAACCCAAATATATCTGATAAAGAACAATATGTATCTGCATTAGAAGAAATGGAAATATCGACTGATAACTTTGAACTACAGATCATTTTGTCTAATAAAATATATAATAAACTCAAAGATGTAACTAATTTATTTTTTATATTAAAAGAATTTAGTGAAGGCCCGCCATTTGCAGTTTATAGGGTAAAAGGAATTAATTTAAAGCAGAAAATTAATATTAATGCTAATAATAAAATGATTAAAGATATTCCTACTCCTAAGAAAGTCAATCTCTATATTAAAAGTAGTTCAAAGGAGACTGTTGATACCAATCTAACTGAGATTTATAAATCTGATTCAATCAATCTCTCTAAAGAGCAACAATATAAAATAGATTAAAGTGTAATTCTATCATCAAACACAAAGCAGTCGCCTTTCCAATTATCTTTTTTTTCACATTTGTTCAGATAATTAATTATACCGCCTTTAAGTTGAAATACTTGTTTAAAGCCAAGTTCTTTTAATGCTATAGTTGCTTTTTCACACCTTATGCCGCCTGTACAAAAAATAGCTATATCTTTATCTTTTTCTAAATGTTTGGCTTCTTCCAATGATGTTTTGATATCACTAAAATTTATTAAATCAAGACTATGAGAATTTTTAAAAGTACCTAATAGATATTCAAATCTATTTCGCATATCAATAATAATTGGTTTCTTATCTAACAGTTTATTCCATTCATCTGGTTCTAAAGATGTACTATCTGATGCCATTTTCTCTGAAATTGAGAAACCAGCTTTTATAATTTCTTTTTTTATTTTAACTTTTAACTTTGTAAATACCATTTCATCAACAGTTGATTCGTTATAATGTATGTTGCCTAAATCTAATAAATCTTGTATATATTTTTTAGCATGATTAACATTATTTTCGGAGCCAGATATATTTACATTAATACCTTCATTAGCGATTATCACTGTACCTAATATACTATTATATTTAAGATTACTGAATACCTTATCTCTAGTCTCATGCAGCTTTGATATATTAGTGAATTTATAGAAACTAATTACTTTTTTGACTTTTTCATACATAATGTCATTCCATCATAAATAGCTATCAGACTATGTTTGACTCTATCATCACTCGCAACAAATTCATTAAGACTCCTAATTGATTTTGTACTTGACGTATTATCATCTTTATCAATAACCTTGCCTTTCCATATAGTATTATCTATCAAAATTAGACCGCCAGTTCGTAGTAGCTTCAAAGATTTCTCATAGTAATCTAAATAGTTTTTTTTATCAGCATCAATAAATACAAAATCAAATGTATCAGTTAGTCCATCATCTAAAAATTTATCAAGTGTTGAATTTGCATCATTAATTATTAATTCAATTTTCTTATCTAAATTAGCTTTCTTCCAATATTTTTTTGCAATTTCTGTGTACTCTATAGACGTATCAAGAGCATATAATTTTCCATCATTTGACATTCCTTCAGCAATACAGATAGAGCTATAACCAGTAAATACTCCTATTTCAATGCAATTTTTGAAATTACCCACGCTACATAACATCTCAATAAGCACTCCTTGGGCAGCTCCAATCTGCATTATTGCAAGATCACCAAGGTTCGAGGTTTCTTCTCTTAGTTCTTTGAGTATAAGAGATTCTTTATAACCAATATCATCAATATAGGTTCTTAATTTTATAGGATCCACTTGAAGATATTTATTTTTCACTTTATTGTTGTCTAGCTTCAAACTCTATAATCAAATCTATTTGATCACCAACTAAATTTTTTTTGATTGCATAATTCATGTCAAAATCTGATCTTAGAAAACTAGCATTAGCAGAAACTCCCATTACTATTGGTTTTGTAATACCCACGCGAAATGGATATTGAGCAATCTTATTAATTTTAACATTCAGGGTTAATGGTTTAGATATACCTAATAAAGTTAACTCACCTTTAATTTGATCAGGATTAGCATTTAAATCATTTCTTGCAGCTTTAAAAGTCATCAGTGGATACTCTTCAACATTTAGGAAATCAGGACTTCTTAAATGAGCATCTCTCTTATCATGATTTGTGAAAACACTGGAGGTATCTATATTTATCTTTACATCAGAAACTATGTTACTTTCTTCATTATAAATATAAGAACCATCGATATTTTTAAACATACCCAATGTCTTCGCATAACCTGCATGCTCTACTAAAAAACCCAAGCTAAAATGAGTTTTGTCAATTATATATCTTTCATCCTCAGCATATACTAGTGAGGAGAAGAAAAGACTTACAGCTAATATTGAATTACATATTCTCATTTTTTTTTCCATATAACCAAATTATATCTTTTGCAAAAGAAAATGTAATTATAAATAATGCAAAAAATACTATATTTATCACTATATATTCATCTAAATAACTTATATGCGATATTATTAATAAGATACTTGTGAATATACATATGAATTTTCTGAGAAAGCTTTTTGGAAGCTCTCTTTTTAACCACAAAAATCTATACATAAATAGTATAAAGATATAACGATATATTGGGATTAAAAATATTATAATATTAATATTCTTATTTAAGTAAATTGATAAGCTAAGAATTAGCAGCATAAGGTTATCTGCTTCTTGATCAAATGCTATGCCAAAACTATTAGATTCTTTATATTTTCTGGCTATGAATCCATCAGCTCCATCAAGTATCAATGCAATAAAAGCTAAAAAAATAAATATATTTAGAAAGTATAATTTACCATATATAGAAGTATCAAAAAATGAATTCAATGCTAAAGATAGCATTACAATTGATAATATTATTCGAATAAATGTAATATGTGAAGCTCTTGTAAACTTATGCATATTATA
>MDTB01021986.1_pt1 | contig 20750 bp, 16 predicted proteins | sample 811161 | NCBI WGS metagenome assembly MDTB01 (sample SAMN05326650, study PRJNA326480) | marine metagenome | isolation source: seawater | place: Mediterranean Sea | collected 2009
GATAGCTCAGTTGGTAGAGCAGAGGACTGAAAATCCTTGTGTCGGTGGTTCGATTCCGCCTCGGGCCACTTTTAAACCCCGTCAAACGACGGGGTTTTTTATTTTCTATAAAAAATTACTAATTATATGTATCATATAACTCTAGACAATTAATTAAAATGTTTAATAAAAAACCCTCTATAAATGTATTTGGTAAAAAATTAGAAAGCTGTTGCGATAATCCAAAAACAGGTTTCTTTAGAAATGGTTTTTGTGATACATGCAATGAAGATCAAGGCATACACACGGTATGTGTTATGGCAACAAAAGAATTTCTAGAGTATTCTAAATCTGTAGGAAATGATTTATCAACACCTAATCCTCAATTTGAATTTCCAGGAGTAAAGCCTGGAGATCGATGGTGTCTTTGTGCAATAAGATGGAAGGAAGCTTATGATAGCGGTATGGCGCCTCCTGTATTCTTAGAGTCTACACATATCGAAACTCTAAAACTCATAGAACTAAATATTCTGCAAGAGTACGCTGTAAACTAATTTTATAAATCTAAAATAATATTAATAGTAATTATAACATCTAATATATTAAGCTCTCCATCACCATTTGAGTCTGCTGAAAGAGCTTCTACTATAGTTGGCTCCATTATATTAAGAATAATATTTACAGTCAATATTATATCAGATATATTTACATTTCCATCTTGATTAACATCCCCTGGATTTACCGAAGCTCTTCCTGTAGTAATTAATATAGCATCACCATCACTTAAGGATTTCGCAGCTCTAGGGTATTGATTTCTATAGCTATATTGAATCCCCTCATTGCCAAGATGATTCTCAATTCCAATGGTTGCATAATTACCATGAGAAGGAGTCTCTCCTGCTCCGTAATCACCAAATGATGTATTATTAAAATCTTGATACTGAATTTTGATTTCATTGTCACCTGTAATTGTTGGTACAGATGAGCTATTATAAATAATTATCTGAAATGTTTGATCATCTCCATCTGAACCATCACAATCTCCAGCATAGCCCTGGATTCGGCCACAGGTTCTCATTTCATCCCATTGCAAAATAAAATATTCATTGTCTGGATCTACAAAAGTATAAATGTTCCCATAATCAGCAGAATTTCCATACCATCCACCTGCACTCTCTGTCATTAAATCATCCCAAAATGCAGCTACCATTGGTGAAGGTCCTCCAGCACCAGGAATAGAATAATTCCTAAAAGATGGAATATAGTCATTCCCTGAAAAAGTGCCGTGATCGCCAAAACTTATCCAACCATCAGCACTAACTAGCATTTCATTATATGTAATACCATAAAAAGTGATTGGAAATGGAAGTTGAGTAAGTTTTCTAGTTCTATCTGTACCATTACCATTCCCAATATCATTAAGTCCTAAGAGATTATTTGAGCTTGCAATTTCGATCCAATCATAATCAGGCGCCAATAAATATCCCACATCTCCAGAATCATAAATTCGATAACCGTATTCATCTGGACCAAGAGGATCTGTAACTGCCCCTTGACCAAATGTTGCATTAATAAATTCAGTTTGATTATATCCAGCATTACTGGTTATTTCTAAAGGTAGCGATATTGTACTTCCTGGAACAAAATAGCTAGTCGTATTAAATGTAAAAGAGATTTCAACACTTTCATTTGGGTTTAAACCTGAAACTGATTGAGGTGCAGAATTAAAACTTATCATATCACTATTTGAAGATATAAACAGATCAACATCTTCAATAGAAACTGATCCATCATTTACAATTGATACATTTATTTCACGACTATTGAGATTTACACTTGAAGATTGTGGAACTACTAATGCACCTGAGACACTAATTGGAACATGACAAATCACATCTCCATTATTTGATGAATTTATATTTAAACGTAATCCTAAATCTTGACCATCTATCACATTTTCTGCAATTGAAATCGAAAAAACTTCTCCATCAGAAGAAGAATTAAATCCTATGTTACCATAAGATGAGAAAGACTGCACGACATTCACTGAGCTTGATATGCTAGAAAGAGTGGCCGAAACAGATGATGCTGTACTTCCATTATAATTTCTTATTGGCAAAACTATATCAATTGTTTCTCCTGGATTAACTTGACCATTCCCACTAATATCTACTTCTACTGAGCTACTATTCAAACTCAACAAATTATTTGAAGAAGAAACACTAATTGTTCGTTGAAGAGGTCTGTAGTTTCTTTTTCTTATTGTTACAATTATATCTTCACTACTATTAATGTTGCTCCAATTAAACGAAACTTTCCCAGAACTATCGCTTAATTTAGTAGTAAATATATCATCATTACCTTGAAGTAAAGTAACAATAGCATCATCAACAATATTATTATTAGTATCGTTTATAGTTAAATCTAAATTAGTAGTACCTTGACTTATTTGAGATGGAATATCAACATTAAAATCTTTGGGTGTATCAGTCCATAAATGAATAGCAGGATCACCCATCAAATTAGTCCACGCCATAAATGTTTTAGCGGCCTCAAATCCTCCATTTGAATTTGATCCGTATGTTCCATAAATTGATAACTGGCCATTAGCTACTGCTGCACCAGTATATTGTAACCCTTTAGAAAAGATTCCATCATACATGCCCATATCCATAATATTATTATAAGCCGTGTGTGTTCCTTGTGTAGCTACACCAACAGCTGCAACAGCTCCTCTAGGACTATTTTGGCTACCAGCTCTTAAAAAAGTCTCTGATTGACTTTCACCACCATAACCATAATATCCACCACCACCAAAATCACCAGTACCACATGTTAAGCTAGTAACAAATGGTGTATCATAAGTTACAGGCATATCATTTTCTCCAATACCACTGATACCTCCACTAATCCAACCCCTAAAATTAACAAATGCTACACCATCATCTAGCCTATCTTCAAGCCAATTTATGTAATTTCCTTGTGCATAATTTGTATATATCGCTTCAACTCCATTGTTTAACATTATATTTTCAACATACTGATTTGTTATTATCGTAGATTGACCAGAACTATTGTTTGGATCTGCAATTAAAGCAGCAGAGTCAAACATATTATTTGTTTGATTTATGCCCTTTTCATATTGAATTGTTTTATTGATTATAGTATTTAAATCATTATTGTTTGCGGCAGATATTCTACCAATCAAAATACCAGGGAGAGGATTATTTTCATTGGCATACGTATAGTAAAGGTCAGAGGAACCACTATAGCCACCCCAAGAATGATAATTGCATGGAAGCTCGAAATCTCCACTAGTATCTCCAATCAAGCCAACAAACTCAGGAGGATTTTCCCAGCTTAAAGCATCTTGAATATATGTTTTTAAATTCCCTAATGAGGTATTTGTACTTGCAATTTGAGATTCTTCTCTTTCATAAACAATATAGCCTTGCTGATGCCTCCAATCAAAAAGACTTTTAACATAATTATTATCACATGCATTATCATTACCATCTTGACCACAAATATACAATATAGCAGGCTTTTGGTAATCCTCATCTCTATCAGAACGCTCAAAGTTAACAATCATATCACTATATAAATCCTCAAAGACTCTTGAACGTTTCATGTTTATAGGCTCTCTAAATGTATTTGAATTGCTTTCATTTACAACAATTTCAATACCTGTAAAAACCTCTAGATTTTTTGATTGAGGATTATATGAAAAAGGTGTGACTGATACTGTTACCAACTCCATATTTCTAACTTTAAACCTTTCAGAAACTAAAACATTATTAAAAGGATACTTTTTAGAACTGCTATAAATATCACTATTTTTTACAGAAATTTCATTTTCTTTATAATCAACACCTTGATATGGATATAAATCAACGTTTTCTATAACATAAGAATCCTTTGCTACGAAATCAAAACTATATTCCTTAGAAGTGTCAACAAGGTATAAAACCTTATATGCTGGGAGCTCTGGCATGCCTATCTCTGAATCAGTACCTTGGTTATCTTTAATAGCTTTATGATAACCAGATTTACTTTCTAATTCAAATTCTTGTATTTCAAATAGTATGTTTTTTCCATTTGAAGTAAACTGTTTAGCGAACAAGCCACTGAACAAAAAAGATACCAATATTACTATAAAATTGTAACGCATATAAAACTCCCCCAAAAAATTTAATCTACAACTAATTTATCGTTTAATTTATATACTATTGAAAATTAATTTGTTACATATTGTAAGAAGATTAATTTATTCGTAATGGAAAAGGATATTATTATCTCAATTGATGTTGGAGGAACCACTTTTGAATCCTCTATTTTAAATAAAAATTGTTTAGATATTATAGCTATATCAGAAAAATGGCACGTAGGAGATTACAGTACTTCCCAAGAACTTTTTGACGCAATAAATTCTCAGATAAATGATTTACTTAATATAAAAACCATAGATAAAAAAAGAGTTTTTGGATTATCAGTTGCATGCCCAGGACCAATAGATATTAATAGCGGTACTATTTTAGATACACCTAATTTAAAGCTATTTAGAAATTATCCCTTAAAAGATAAGCTAGCTGAAAAATTTACTTGTAAAATATGCATAGAAAATGATGCTAATCTATTTGCACTAGGTGAATGGTTTCTAACTCATCAAAAACATAGTTCTTTCATTGGTGTGACAATTGGAACAGGTCTCGGATTTGGAATTGTCATTGATGGAAAATTATTTAAAGGAGCTAATGGTATGGCGGCAGAATACGGACTATCTTCTTGTGAATGGGGCACGTGGGAAGACAAAGTTTCTTTAAAATTTATAAGAAATGACATCAAAAAAACTTATAATAAAAATTTGAGTCCTAGAACAATACAAAAATATGCTTCAGATAAAGATATCAAAGCTCAAAATATATTTAATCGTTTAGGTCAAAATTTAGGGCTTCCAATCAGCCACATCATTAATATGCTTGATCCAGGTGTAATTGTATTAGGAGGAGGATTATCTAGTGCATTCAACTTATATAAAAAAGAATTAAAACAAACCATACACAATAATTCTGTGGTTTATAAAAACAACCCCTGCACAATATTAGAAAGTAACTTCAAAAGTAAATCTCAAATGGTTGGTGGAGCCTTAAACTTAATACAACCATGAAAAATCGAACATCATTTGGATCATTTCTTCGATTTTTTAAATATGCTAAAAAATGGCGTCTTAAAATATTATTAGCTACTATTTATTCAATAATTAATAAAATTTTTGATATAGCTCCTGAGATATTACTAGGAATCGCTGTTGATGTTGTAGTCGGTTTTGCTAATCCAGACTATTATAACTTTTTAGATTGGCTTGGCTTCCACGGTGCGAAACAACAGGTTATAATTCTTGCATTCTCAACATTTGGAATATGGGTATTTGAATCTATCTTTCAGTATCTATATATGATAACCTGGAGAAATATTGCTCAATCTATTGAACATGAAATGAGATTAGATGCTTATAAAAATGTTCAGAACCTTGATGCTGAATGGTTCGAAAGTCAAAAACTTGGGAATATCGCTTCAATTTTAAACGATGACGTTAATCAATTGGAACGTTTTTTAAATAATGGAGCCAATGAAATCATCCAAATAACTGTATCATCAGTATTTATCAGTTTAGTGTTTTTATATATTTCTCCTTTAATTGGAATAATTCTAACTCTTCCTATTCCTTTAATACTATTAATATCCATGTTCTTTCAAAAGAATCTCTCTCCTAGATACTCTAAAGTACGAGAATCTGTAGGCGCCTTAAGTTCATCTATATTTAACAATTTACTTGGAATTATAACAATCAAAAGCTTCGCATCTGAAGATAAAGAAAATAACCGCTTAAATACTTTAAGTCATGAATATTTGAATAAGAATAAAAAAGCTATTAGTCTTAGTTCTGCTTTTGTTCCTGTTGTAAGAATGGGTGTTTTAAGTGGATTTTTAGCAACAATGGTTTTAGGCAGTTTGAAAACAATGAATGGAGAAATCATGCCTGGCTCTTTTGCTATGCTTTTATTTTTAAGCCAACGATTTTTGTGGCCCTTTACTCGTTTAGGTGAAACGGTAGATTTATTTGAGAGATCGATGGCATCAGCAAAGAGAATTTTAGACATTTTAGATGTTAGGCCTATTATTAAAAATGGATCTAACATCGACTTTACAGAATATTACAATGACATAATTTTTAAGAATGTATCATTTTCATATAATCAAGAAAGTAATGTTTTTAATAATCTTAATTTTAAAATTAAGAAAGGACAATTTGCTGGAATTGTAGGTTCTACAGGTATAGGTAAAACTAGTTTAGTAAAATTACTTTTAAGATTATATGACCCCCAGAAAGGGGATATTTTTATTGGTAATGAAAATATTAAAAATTTAGAGTTACAAAAACTTCGAAAAAATATTGGCTTAGTAAGTCAAGATACCTATTTATTTGATGGGAGTATCATGGAAAATATTATTTACCCAGATAATAATATTGATTTAAAGAAAGTTGAGATAGTTTCAAAATTAAGCCAAGCTTCTGAATTTATAGAAAACTTACCCCATAAATTTGACACTTTAATTGGCGAAAGAGGAATTAAATTATCTGGAGGTCAAAAACAACGGCTAGCAATTGCTCGAGCCTTATATAAAAATCCCTCTATATTAATATTTGATGAAGCAACTTCTTCTGTTGATAATAATACAGAATTTCTTATCCAGAAATCAATGAAAGATATTTGTAAGAACAGAACAGCTATTGTCATTGCTCACCGTCTATCTACTATTAGAAAAGCTGATATAATTTTTATTCTTGATAATGGTTGCGTCCAAGAAAAAGGCACTCATGATGAATTACTTTTAAAGAATGGGCTCTATAAAAAATTATGGGATATTCAAACAGGCAATACAGTAAACTAAGAATCAAAAATCATCCTATCATCATTGAATGCTTTAAACTCAATATAATTATCTGAAGGATCTTTAATGAACATAGTAGCCTGCTCTCCTTTCTTACCTTTAAATCTAATATATGGCTTAACAATGAAAGTCACTTTATTAAATTCTAAACTCTTAGCTAAAGACTTCCATTCTAACATAGTTAAAATAATGCCAAAATGCCTTGTTGGAATATCCTTAGAATCAACTTTATTTTTTACTATTTTTAAATTATCCTTTGAATCAATAAGATGAGCGCTTATTTGATGGCCAAAAAAATTGAAATCTATCCATTTTTCAGATTTTCTTCCTACTGTACATCCTAAAATAGTCTTATACCAATCCTCTGTCTCTTTTAAATTATGAACAGGGAATGCTAAATGAAAGGGTCTATTTGGGCTCACACTCATCATAACTAATTAATTATTTTTTTCAAAGTATCTAATAATTGAAAAACATCGTCATCTGTATTATAGCCATTCAATGATATACGAATCAAAGTTTTATCTTGCCATTTAATTACAGGTATTTCAATATTGTACTTATTCAATAAAATATTTTTCAACTTAACATTATCTTTATAATCAACTTCAAAACTATACATTTGTCCAAGCCATTTTGATGCTTTATCATAAATCATAGATTCTATATTTGTTATATTATGGATATCCTTTCGAAACTGAATAATTTTATCTTTACATTGCTGAGAAACTGCCTCCCAATTATACATTTCTCTAAATTTTAAAGCATCAGTTATCGTTAAAAATGAACTTGCGTCTCGAGTTCCTTGCCAATAATGATGCAACTGAAAATCTGAATAATTATAATTAATATCTGATTCATAGCCCCAGCTAATAATAAGAGGATCAATTATTTTTTGATGTCTTCTATCAACATATAAAAAAGAAGTTCCCTTAGGACAAAGAAGCCACTTATGACATGCACCAACATAAATGTCTACACCTAATGAATTAATATTAAGAGGTAAATGTCCAGGAATATGCGCACCATCTACTATTGTTAAAATATTATTTTTTCTAGCAAACTTACAAATATCATCAATAGGGAAAAAAAGAGCCGTAGGACTTGTCATATGACTTAAAAAAAATACTTTAGTTTTATCAGTAACTCCAGCTAAAAAATTATCAGTAAATATTTTAGCATTCTTAAAAGGAATGTCAATCGTTGACTTTACATGCCTTGCACCAGTTTTCTTACATATAAAATCCCAAGTTTTATCCATTGCACCATATTCATGATTTGTTGATAGTATTTCATCGCCTTTTTTTAATTTAAGACTTCTCACAACTTCATTTATAGCTGTTGTTGGATTCTGAAAAAAAACTAAATCCTCTGAATCGCATTCAATAAAGTTTGCTAAAGCATTTTTGTTGGTAATCATTAATGCTTGTAAATCTTGATCTAAGAATTTTACAGGTTGATTTTCAAGCTGCATCTGCTTACTTATAAGCGAATCAAAAACAAGCTTTGGGCAGGCCCCAAAAGATCCATGATTTAGATAAGCCACACTACTATCTAATAAAAAAAGTGACTTAATAATGCTATTATTAATACTTTTAACTCCTTATTTATTTTTAATTACTATTAAGAAATTATAAATATTATAATAATAAAAAAAGGGAAGCAAGCTTCCCTTTTTTTATACATACTATTTTAATAGATTAACTTATAGCTATTTTCTTAGCTTTAGTTTTAACCTCTTTTTTTCTTGGAAGAGAAACATCCAGCACGCCATTTTTAAAATGTGCACCAATATTTTTTTCCTGAACATCTTCTGGTATGTTAAATTGCTTGTAAAACTTACCATATTTTAAGCTATGATAGCCATCGGATATACTCTCATTCACTTTTCTATCCCCTGATATAGATAGAATTTGATCTTTAATTTCAAGATTAATTCCATCTTTATCTAAGCCGGGTAGATCTATTGTTATGATATACTCTTTATCTTTGGTAAATACATCATACGAAGGCTCCCAGAAATCAGAGTACAATTCATTATCAATCAACCTTCCCATTATGTTATCCATGCTATTAAAAATAGATGGTATTGTATTCATATTAATTAAGTTCATTTTATTATCTCCTTTTTACTTAATTGTTATATTAATCAATTAATACTAAGCAAAATAAGGACCACAATATAAATCATGATAATACAGCATAAATTTAATGCCATATTGTCATCTATAGTGACATAATGTCTTATGTTCTTAATTTTATATGCTTTTAAATTTTTGATTTAATGTAGTTAAGCCTAGACTCAAAAGAGTTTTTGCTGTATGAAAGAAGCCCTTCAACTCCAAAGCCCGAAACTGTATACGAGGCCATAGCTGTTGCATGAACCAAAGCTTCTTCAAGATTTTTCTCGCCAAATTTAGACATATATCCAATAAAGCCTCCTGCAAAACTATCTCCGGCTCCAGTAGGGTCAAGCAAATCAATTTTGTCAAATACGGGCACTTCTAATACTTTATCAGATGTGAACAACAAAGAACCTTTTGCTCCTTTTTTAATGACCACAATATCGGGCCCATGACTGATAAATTTGCGCCCTATATCATATAAATCTTTTCCATTAGTCAGCTCAAAAGCTTCTTCGTCATTAAGAAAAAAAATGTCTGATTTTTCTACCACTTTCCAAACACCGTCAGGATCTAAGTCAATCCATAAGTTCATCGTATCACTAACAATTCTTTTTTTATTATCAATTTTTTTGATTGTTTCTAATTGAAGAGCGGGATGTATATTTCCTAGATACAAATAATCTGTAGAAACAGACTCACTTATTATAGGACTAAAGTTCTCAAAAACACCTAAGTGAGTATAAAGTGTTTCTCTTTTAGAGTAATCTTCTGAATACTTGCCTCCCCACCTAAATGTAGATCCTTTTTCAACCGATATAAAATCAATGGAAACACCGGTACTTTCAAACAAGTCCCAACCTTTCTGAGGGAAGTCTTCGCCAACTACCCCAATAAGCTTTACATCATTGTATTTTGATGACGCCACAGAAAAATAAGTTGCAGAGCCCCCAACTAAATCTGATTTAGAACCTTTTATTGTTTGAATTTCGTCAATCGCTATTGAGCCAATCGCTACTATTTTATTTTTCATATTTTACTTCAATTATTTAGATATATATTATAGCAATTATTAATCTGATTTTTATAATTAATTAACTAAACAGAATGAAAAAAAAATTTATATTAACGACTTCGCTAATTTTATTTATATCTATATTTTACTTTATAAAAGGAGACTCTATGGCTAGCATAGCTAAAATACCTCTCGAAGATTTTTTCAAAAACCCTGAAATGTCATCTTTTCAATTATCTCCTGATGGCAAAAATATATCTTACATGAAGCCTTGGAAAGAAGGAGATCGAATGATGAATGTATATGTAAGACCAATTAATTCAGATACAGAAGTACGAATAACTAGCGCTTCTAAAAGAAGCCTGTATGGTTATTTTTGGCTAAACAACTCTAGGATTGCATACATTCAAGATGAAGGAGGTGATGAAAATATCCATATTTATGCAGTCAATATTGATGGTAGCAACAATATCGATTTAACACCATTTAAAAATATACAAGCTCGAATTACAGATGACTTAGAAGATAATCCTAACTATATCCTAGCAGCTCTAAATAAAAGAAATCCTCAAATTCATGACGTATATAGATTAAATGTAAATTCTGGAGAGATGGAAATGATTGCTGAAAATCCCGGGAATATACAGGGATGGATGACTGATAACGATGGTGCTCTAAGAATTGCTACTACTTCTGATGGTGTAAATACTAGTCTATTATATAGAGAAAATGAATCTGAAGATTTTAAGCATATTCTGACTACTAATTTTAAAGAATCTGTTTCTCCTCTATACTTCACCTTTGATAACAAACAAATTTATGTATCTTCAAATAGAGGTAGAGATAAAAGCGCTATATTTAAATTTGATTTAAAAACAGCAAAAGAACAAGAGCTGATTTTTGAAAACAAAGAAGTTGATGTATACGGATTAATGAGATCAAAGAAAAGAAAGAAAATCACAGGAGTCTCCTATACAACGGACAAACTCCAAACACATTTCTTTGACGAATGGAGAGAAACCTTACAAAATAAACTCGAATCAAAACTAAAAGGCGTAGAAGTAGCTCTCTCAGATCTAAGTAAAGATGAAACTAAAGCTATAGTTGTAACCTACAGTGATATATCTCGCGGAACATATTACTATTACGACATAGAAAAGGATTTATTGACGAAGCTTGCAGATTTAAGCCCCTGGCTTAATGAAGAAGATATGGCTTTCATGAAACCTATCTCTTACAAATCAAGAGACGGGCTCACTATTCCAGGATACCTAACTTTGCCACTTAACTATAAAAAAGGAAATAAAATTCCAGTTATAGTTAATCCTCACGGAGGACCATGGGCCAGAGACAACTGGGGTTTTAACTCACAAGTACAATTTTTAGCAAATAGAGGCTATGCAGTACTACAAATGAATTTTAGAGGGAGTGTCGGATACGGCAGAAATTTTTGGGAAATTAGTTTTAAACAGTGGGGCAAAACCATGCAAGATGATATAACTGATGGAGTCAATTGGCTTATAAATGAAGGTATTGCAGATCCAGACCGCATTGGTATTTATGGAGCCTCTTACGGTGGATATGCTACGCTTGCAGGACTTGCATTTACTCCAGATTTATATGCTTGCGGAGTAGACTATGTTGGAGTATCAAATATATTTACACTACTCGAAACACTACCTCCATATTGGGAGCTTGGAAGACAGATGATGTATGAAATGATTGGAAACCCTGAAACTGAGAAAGAATTGCTAAAGTCTGCATCTCCTTTGTTTCACATAGATAAAATAAAATCTCCTTTATTTGTAGCACAAGGTGCAAATGATCCCCGAGTAAAACAAGCAGAGTCAGATCAAATTGTTAACGCCCTAAAAGAAAAAGGAATCGATGTTCCATACATGCTTAAAAAAGATGAAGGGCATGGATTTTACAATGAAAAGAATCAATTTGATTTTTACAGAGAAATGGAAAGGTTTCTCAAAAAACACCTACTAGACTAGCTCTAAAGCTTATACTGAAATTTTATAATCTGGGAAGTGACTTTTGCTAGGCTCTTGAGGCCTCGGCATTAATTTAAAATCAGTAACTTGACCTAAATTATTAAATTTATATACAATAGGTTCGCACCAGCCAACCTCAGTCTGTAATATCTGTTCAGAACTATAGTTAAATAGGTTCATTATTATAGATCTAATACTATTACCATGAGCTGATAACAATACATTTTTTCCATCACGCAAATAAGGCTTGATTTCTGAATTAAAATAAGGAATAGTGCGATCTAAAGTCATTTTCAAAGACTCTCCTTTAGGAGGAGGAGTATCAAAACTTCTTCGCCATATCTGAACCTGCTCTTTACCAAACCTCTCAACTGCTTCTTGCTTGTTTTGCCCAACTAAATCGCCATAATCTCTCTCGTTTAAAGCTTCATTTCGATGTATTTCAAGATTTTTGATTTTCAATTTATCTAAAATTATAGATAGAGTCTTTTGAGCTCTTAATAGATTAGAGGTAAATGCAATATCAAAACTACAGTCTTTAAGTAAATTAGCAGCTTCTTTAGCCTGCCTCTCACCTAAATCAGTAAGATCAACATCTTTCCAACCTGTAAATCTATTTTCAAGATTATAGATTGACTGTCCATGCCTCACTAAATATAAATTGCTATTTTTCATAGAATAAAAAAATTTCTATATTAAAAAACACCTTTTCCATTACACGAAGAACAGGATATATCTCTTTCTATGCCTGAACCATAGCATGATTCACATATTTCTGAAACAGCAATATCTTTAAAATTTTCATCAAAAGCACCTGATTTTATTGGTGCCTCTTTTAACACTACAAGCTTCATATGATTAGTCCTCAATTTTAACAACCATAATGAATTTAATCATTATTTTAAATTTTTATTATTAATTTACACATATAAAAATTTACAGTGTAAATTTTACAAAAATGAAAAAAACTCTTAGAAATACACATTTTATAGGTTATAAAATAAGAAAAATGCGCAAAAACCTGGGCATGACCTTAGAAGATTTGTGTGTAAGATGTATTCAATTAAATTCTTCTACAGCTCCATCAGTATCATATCTTAGTCTAATTGAAACAGGTCACAGAAAACCTTCAGCAAAACTAATCAATATGCTATCATCTATTTTTCAAAAAACCCCTAAATGGTTTCTAGATGAAACAATTAAGATTGATGAATCTAAAAATGAGTCTGTAGGGTTTTCTTTGGAGCCTAAATTTCTTTTTTCAAAAGAGCTCTTATCAAAATCAATTCCTACGCTACTATCTCAAACAGGAACCTCTGGAAGACATTTTGCTCATCTGCTAATAAGAGCTTACCAAGAAAAGAACAACAATCAATTTCACAATATTGAAAAAATAGCGGATAGCGTCGGTAAAAAGATTTTTCCTATAACATTAGATGAAATCTTCAAAATTTGCAAAAACCTTAATCTTGAAATCGAATTCTTTAATAAAAGCCCTTTAAGAACAATCAATCATTCAGGAAGAGAAATCACTACATTAATAAGGTCTTTTTACGAATATCCAAACAAAATATACATAAATAAAAGACTTGAAAAAGAACCCGATCGACTCAAATATGATTTAGCAACAATGATAGGGCATAAAGTTTTGCATAATGGAGATGGCATATTATCAATTAATGCTTCTGGAGGAGAGATTGGAGGATCACCTCAACCCTATGAAGCAAAAAGCGGAGAGATTCATCAAAAAGATATATTATATGCCTGGAGAGACTTTGAATCAAGTTATTTTGCTGGAGCTTTACTTTGCCCTAAACTTCCTTTTAGATATTTTTTGCTTAGAGAAGCTTATAATATAAATAGCTATAAAAAAATTAATATCACTCCTGGAGTTTTTATGAGAAGAATTACAAGTGTATCAAATCATAAAGAATGGCATTACTTCGATGTTTATCCCCCTGGATACTTAAGAACATCTTACAGAGGAGACAACATATCTTCGCCATGGGCAAACATGAGACTTGTCACTAACCCTTGTAAAAATTGGGCAATGTTTGGACTTCTATCAAGCTCAGGGAAAAATTTAAATCAAATTTCTATAATGAAAAATAAAAACCAAAACGAATTATATGCATCAACAGCTTTAAAAATTGAAGATGCAGCAAATAATAAACATGTGTTATCTCTAGGCTTCAACATAGGAAATCTTCTTGATAAACATAAAATAGATTCTAAAGAAATAATAAGTAGCTTAAAGAAAAAAATTAAAAAATCTAAGTCTCCTTATAAAATGAATGGAGCTATAAAAAAAGAAATGCTAAAAATAGGAAATTTAGTTAATATTTCATGGTTTCTTGATGCTGTCAATAAACCCATTACTATCATTTGCCCTACAAGTGAAGACTGTCAGTGTAATCAAAGCAGAAAAAAAAGAAGAGAAAAAATATCCTGGCTAAATGAGGTTAAGGAAAATATTATAAAAAAAAATATATAGATATACGAATAAAAATTTACTGTTTAAATCTTAGTAAAATACTTATTAAAGAATAACTATTCAGAGTAATCTAATTGAAAAAAACCTTTATTCTATCTCTAAACTGATCTTTATAATAGTCAAAAATTTCTTTAGGTGTCATTTTTTTATGCTTCTCATTAACTTCTTCATTTAACTTTTGACGTTCTGCCATTATTGATGCAAGACTATCAATAATATTTGAATTCTTATCAATTATACTTTTTAAAGCATCTTTAGGGATTTTAATACACTCTAAATGATTTATAGCTTTTACAGTTGCCGACCTCTTGTCTCCAGTTAGCAAAGAAAACTCTCCAAAAGCATCACCGTTAGATAGTAACCCAAGCTTAATATCTTTACCCTCTTTATTTAATATAACACGTGCATTTCCAGATAAAATAACAAACAAAGATGAGCCCTCATCTCCTTGCTTAACAATATTTTGGTTTGGTTCATATTCAGCAGTAATTGAATTAGATAAAAGTAGGTTGATTTCATTTTCACTGAAATCATTAAAAATATCAACTTTTTGAACTTGATCATATTTTGTTACATTTTCAATTTGAATTTCATCCATTACACCTCTTTTTGAAACCTGCCAATCTACAGCTGTTTGAGAAATTCCTACCTTACTTAAACTTTTACTGACATTAATAAATAAATTATCTCTACCAAAATAACTAAACTCATAATTTTTCCACCAAACTCTTATATTATATCTAAAAGGCTCTGAAGTAGCATCTGCTAAGTAAGCTCTAGGAGCAGGATCTCTGACAATATTTTTAGCATCTTGCATTCCTAATATCAATTGTCTTTTAACTAAATCTGGAGGTAGTGTACTATTAATTGAAATCAAGTAATTACAAGAATAAATCTTATCTGGTCTAGAATGATTATGAACAATCATATTACCACAACGATTATTTGGAACCACAATCATACTATTATTTCTAGATAATAATCTCGTAGTCCTCCATTTAATATCAATAACTTTACCTAAATACGTGCCATTTTCAAGCTCAATCCAGTCTCCAATACTATAAGGCCTTTCTATGGATAAAGAAATACCATTAATTATATCTGCCAAAAAATCTTTCATAGCAAAACCAATTATAGTAGCAAAAACACCCGTTGAAACAAGTATACTCGTAATTGGCTTATCAAAAATAAAACCCAACACAAATGAAATTGTTAATAAATATATTATTAATCCAAAAAAGTTCTGAAGAAGCTTAGGTGCTTTGGTTCCACTTTTTTCAATAAATTTTTTATTCCAAAAAAATATAACTATAAGCCTATTAACAAACCATGAACCACATACTAAAAACAGAGATACCGATAAATCAAAAGCACTTTCTTCCTGAATTTGAAGTGAAATGATATAGAACAAGAAAATCATAATAGGAAAGATTACTGCATCTGTCGCCAATAGTAATTTTGTCCTATCTTTAAATTCTGCAATTTTAGCAATTCTTCTTGATATAAAAACAATAACAATAAAACCAACAAACACCCATATTAAAAGGGATGTATCTGTACCATTCCACATCTCATTATATATCTTCTGAAGAATATCCATCATTTATTCATTTATACTATTAATTAAAGGGTTAATTTCTGCATTAAATTTATTCTCAAAAGCTTCATAATATGAATTTATTTCATAATAATATTGAGCAATATCCTTATCAATAAAAATATCATTGTTAATTAATGCATCTGATGAAGGAAAAATTATTTCCAAGCCAGTTTTAAAAGATTTGACATTCAAATTAAGATCAGGATTTAAAATTAATATTTTCTTTAAAATAATAACTTCGTACAATCTTCTCAAATGTTTTGGGCTAGATATTAATATAGTATTACCACTATCCTGATTTAATTGATTTAAAAGATTTTTAAAATCTTTTTTACTGTCATCATAAATATCTATTACATCAACTTTAAAAGCAGGCCTTACAAATGGCTTGCTAATATCATAACTATCATTAGTTACAAACTTCAAGGCTAATGCTCTAAAATGCTCTGATTTAAAAATATTGTAATCCCTTAACTTTTCTTTTAAAAACTCTATACCTGAGCCATCTTCCGGGAATATAACTTTTTCAGGATTAATGTATTCAAAATACTTTTCTCTCTCAATGATTTCATAAATCATTCGCCTAACCAGAATATCTTCTCCTGGCAAAACACCTTCCTTAAGCTGTCTGTATGATTTAAAATCTAAGTCTTCAAATTTACCATAGGAATCATTCTGAACCATATTTAAAACATCTCTTACCACAGGGCTTTCATAAATAAATTTTAAATCAAATATGTCATCATCTTTCAACCTATAACTATTAGGAAAAAGCTCATTACCAAATGAATCAAACAAATGTGAATCTTGAGGAATAACCCTACTAAAACTCTTGTTTTCATTTGAAATGATATGAGGTGTTAAAACTATAATGACTTCTTTTTTTATATTATTCTTACCTTCATGAGAGAAAACTTTGCCAATTAAAGGTAATTTTGACAAAATAGGAATACCTCCCACACTATCATATTTTTTATCACTAATAAGACCACCAATAATAAAAGGGTTGTTATTTTCAACACTTATAAACGTCTCAACTTTACGATTATTTATTATAGGAGTAATCAATATTCCATCTGAACCATAAGATAATTTTTCAGGGTCTGTTATAATAGTTTCAACCTGCATCAGAATATCATTTTTGTCATTGCTTATTCTAGGCCTAATGTTTAAAATAATTCCTGTGGGTATATATTCTACATCTTCAGATGTGTATGCTGTTCCTGATGTTGTTCTGGTTATAGGAATATGTTGACCTATTTGAATACGAGCTTGTCGACCATCCATAACCATAACAGAAGGTTTTGATAAAATTTCTCCACTTGATGAATTTAAAAGAGCTTCAATATTTGCATTAAACATACTTTGCAGCACTTCACCTTCTGTATCAATAAGAGCTTGGTCAGAATACTCTATAGACAAACCTGATAAAACTTGCGAGCCATCTAAATCAGAAGACATATCAGGAGTTGTTGCTGTAAAATTCTCTCCTTGACCATAAAGATTGATTCCTAATTCTTCAAGTTCTTCACTGTTTATTTCAATAACTAAGGCTTCAATCATAACCTGATCAGCAGGAACATCTAATTTGTTTTTGATAAATTCAAGTAAAACTCTAAAATCAGGCTCACTACCATCTTTATAACAAGCCATAATTTTTTCTGGAGGTTCTCCAGAAATAATATCTGGCATTGAACTGCCTCCTAGATAAGAAGCCATACCCTCAAATGCAGAACCATCAGACTCTCCACTTGAATTATAATCTAAGTAACCTACATTTTCATATGGAAATTTAAAAATTGTTAACCCTGGTGCTTTTGAATCAATGTCATCAAAAGTATCTAGTTTTGGTGAAAAAGAAAAATCAGATTCATCTTGAACGTAATCAACGACAGAATAACCCATTGCTTTTAACATTGCGACAGCACTTTCAGAATTTACATAATTAAGAGAGATAACCTTGCAATTATCATTGATGTTACCGAATAAAAAAATCGGTAAACACATAAGTAAAATTAGTATATTGTTTTTCATAATATTTTATATTGATATAAACCTAGGTAGATAATATAGGGTACTACAATAAATATATATAAAAAAAAAATCCCTCAATTCAAGGGATTTTTTTTTTTTACTTTTTAAAAGCTACTAAAGCTGCATTTAAATATTATTTTTCTTTAGATGCATTTTCTTTAAAATCTTTCAAAAACTTAACTAACTCACCTTTTTCAGCATCTGATAAATCTTTAAAGTTCTTACTAATAGCCTTATCAATAAGATCAACATCAGTTTTCTTCAACTGTATTTTACTTTTCTTTGACTGAGTAAAATATACCTTTTTAGATGTTTTAGCCTTTGATTTTACTGCTTTTTTCTTATATGTCCCCTTAGCAAAAACAACAGATGAAAGAGCAAAAAGAGATATTAAAGCAATTATTGAATATTTTTTCATAACCTTCTCCATTTTATTATTAAAAAACAATTAAGTTTATACACGTATAATTTAACAATAAGTGATATAAATCAAAAAAATAAAATATGATTAACTATAAAAACAATAAAAATGCTCACATAAAAGATTTAAAGAGCTATAACATTAAATATAAAGAATCTATTAGTAACACCAATCGATTTTGGGAGAAACAAGCAAACCAAATCGAATGGATAAAGAAGTGGGACCAAATCTCTAATGTTGATTACAAAAAAGCTAAAATTGAATGGTACAAAAATGCAAAACTTAATGTTTCCTATAATTGTATTGACCGTCATATAAATAGAGGAAACGGAAACAATTCTGCTATTATATGGGAAGGAAATAATCCTGATGAATCTATAACCTTAACATATAATCAACTTTTAAAAAAAGTATCTACGTTTGCCAACGTTCTTAAGAAACATAATATTAAAAAAGGTGACAGAGTTTGTATATATATGCAAATGATTCCAGAACTAGCTATTGCTATGCTTGCATGTGCACGAATTGGAGCTATACACTCTATTGTATTTGGAGCATTCTCGTCAGAATCATTAATAGATAGAATAAATGACTCTTCATGTAAAGCTATCATCACTCAAGATAGCGGGGTAAGAGGAACTAAAACAAATATACCGATGAAAGATAATGTTGATAAAGCACTTGTACAAACTCCAAGCATTGAAAAATGTTTTGTAGTTAAAAGAACATGCTCTGAAATTGAAATGCAAAAAAACCGTGACTTTTGGTGGGATGATGAAGTTAAAACAGTACCCAATGTATGTAAGCCTGAAACAATCGATGCTGAAGATCCTTTATTTATATTATATACTTCTGGTTCTACTGGAAAGCCTAAAGGAGTTCTTCATACATCAGGAGGATACTTAGTATATGCTTCCTATACTCATAGAATTGTTTTTGACTATCAAAAGAATGATGTCTACTGGTGTACTGCTGATATTGGGTGGATTACAGGTCACTCTTATATTATTTATGGACCTTTATGTAATGGTGCAATTACTATGATGTTTGAAGGAGTCCCCAATTATCCAGATTACGGTAGATTTTGGAGAATTATAGAAAAACACAAAGTTAATATTTTTTATACAGCACCAACAGCTCTTAGAGCTTTAATGAAAGAGGGAAACAGTTATGTTGAACAATATGATAGAAGCTCACTTAAACTACTCGGAACTGTAGGAGAAACCATTAAAAAACCTGAATGGGAATGGTATTATGAAACTGTAGGAAATAAAACCTGTCCTATTGTTGATACCTGGTGGCAAACTGAAACAGGAGGAATATTAATATCTCCTATACCTTCTGCAACTTCACTTAAACCTGGTTCTGCAACTCTACCTTTTTTTGGAATTCAACCAATATTACTAGATCAGGACGGTAATGAAATTAAAGGTAATCCAGCTGAAGGACTTTTAGCAATTAAAAATTCATGGCCAGGTCAAATGAGAACAGTTTATGGAGACCATCAAAGATTTTTTGACACATATTTTTCTCAATTCAAAGGATATTATTTTACAGGAGATGGTGCAAAAAGAGATGAAGATGGTTATTACTGGATTACTGGAAGAGTAGATGATGTTTTAAATGTTTCCGGTCATCGCTTAGGAACTGCTGAAATTGAAGGAGCTATAGGTGCTCATAAGAATGTTGCAGAAGCAGCTATTGTTGGTTACTCTCATAACATTAAAGGAGAAGCAATATATGCCTTTGTTACCTTAATGACTGGAATCAATCAAAGTGAAGGCATAAAAAAAGAAATCAAACAAAAAGTACGAGATATTATAGGTCCTCATGCAACTCCTGAAAAAATTCAATTTACAAATGCACTTCCAAAAACTCGATCAGGTAAAATTATGCGTAGAGTCCTTCGAAGTATAGCAAAAAACAACATTGAAAAAATGGGTGATATATCTACTCTAGCAGAACCCGGTGTTGTTAAAGATTTAATCAGGAATAGAATCATATAACGAAGAAAGCCCCACCAAATATTTATGATGGGGCTTTCTTTAATATCACGTAATGTGAACTTTAATTATTTCATCAACATTACTTTTTGTGTAGTCACATTACCTGCATACTCTGCAGTAATTA
>MDTB01201750.1_pt1 | contig 20750 bp, 15 predicted proteins | sample 811161 | NCBI WGS metagenome assembly MDTB01 (sample SAMN05326650, study PRJNA326480) | marine metagenome | isolation source: seawater | place: Mediterranean Sea | collected 2009
GATACAGCTAATAATCCAGAAAAAAATTATTTAAAAGATAAAGACGCAAGAAAATCTATAGCAAGTGCTTATGTTAAAAGAAAAAAATTTAGAAGCTTTGGGAGAAAAATACCACTTATAGGATCTAGGTTCTCTGATGGTTTCATTCCCAACTTTAATAGGCTAGCTGTTGCAGCTCAACAAAGAAGAACTCAACAATCATACTTAAGTAAAAAAGACATTAAAACTCTTGAAAGTAAAAGAGATGATATTCTTTCAATGGGTGTTAATATAGGAACTAGACCAATAACTTCAACAAACATGCCTTTTGGCAAAAGACTCAGCGACGCAGAACTTGATCAATTGTCAGCTAACATGAGATCACTGAATATGGATAAAGGCTTAATTGGTAGAGTTATTAATAGCCATAAGATGACTCCATCTGAAATTAATCGCGCAAAGTTACAAGACTTTATATATAAAAATAAACAAGCTAGAGATGTAGGGGGAAAACTAGCTAATGTTAAAGCCTACAAGCCAATGAATGAAGAGAGGTATGATCCATTTAGAACTTCTAGGCAAAATAAAACTGCTTCTGGTGGGCTTGTTCCAAATTTTGCTCGCCCTGCAAGAAGATTTAAAAAATTTAATAAAAAGAAATATCTCAAAGATTTAAAACAAGGCAAAAGTAGAAATGAACAATCTAGAATTGATGGTTATGTGAAAGCCGCAGGGGGCGCTGAAAAGTTTCAAAGGTTAAATGAGAAATTTGGTTTTGAAAAAATTGATGATATATTTCAAATGCTTGGGTTTTCTGAAGGATACATTCCCAACTACAGCCGAATAAGAGGTAAGATGGGGGACACGGGTTTGCACACTTATAGAGTTGATAATATTAATAAGTACAAGGGTATATGGAGAGAAACTAAGAGTGGGCTCAAGTATCCCCTTGATAAATATTATCTAGAGGTAATGAAAAATGTAAATGAAAGAGGAATGTTTATTAAGGCGGGTCAGAAGGCAGCTATGCAAACAATGTTTAGTAAATACGGACATCTTTCAAGCATATTTTCAAAAACAAAATTTAAAGCCGTTGGCGCTGGAGACGCATTTATAAAAACAAGTAATGAGCCCCTACTTACAGGAGTTCACGCGAAAATGGCGCAGCGTGGTACGATGAGTGAGGGATATATTCCTAGTTTTTCAAGCCCACTATCTGATGCCATAGCTAGAGAATCGTCGGCATTAAGCGATAGAGGAGTTTCCCCAAGTACAATAAGGATAGAGCGGTCAAACTCTCTTAAAAGCTCAAGAAACCCATCTGGGCTTGCTGTAACAAATACCGTTGATGAACCAGCTGGAGTTCAACAAGGAATAAATCGATCTAGATCTATGGGTATAAACCCAAAGTCTCACGGGGCGGCAACAGGCTTTGTCCCTAGTTTTGCTCTAGGTGCAGGTATCTTAAATGTTCTAAGCAAAGTTCCTGGAGCAGGTTTAGCTAAAAAAGGATATGATTTTACTAAAAATTTTCAAGGAATGGGAATGAGACAGGGTTTCTTTAATGCAGAACAAATGAATGCTGGTATGATGGCTAGTTTTCCGCTAATGATGTTAGCAGAACAAATGAGATCTTCTCAGGCACAAGGCGCTGCTAATCCATTAGCGACAATAGGTACAGAAATGGTTAGTGGTGCATCTTTCGGTGCTATGGGTGGAGTTAAGGGTGCTGCTATTGGAGCTCTCGCTGGTGGCGCATATGGAGCCACAAAAGCTTGGAATGGAGACGCAGCTATCGCAGAAGAGTTTGGAAAACGATTAGAAGAATCCTTGGGAAAAGTACAAAAAAGGGCTGGAGATATTTCTGGGCTTCAGTCTTATGCAGAAGCTTTACATAATTTAAACCAAGCTACAGAAGAACATGATGTTGAAGGAATGATCGACGCTCAACAAGACTTACAAAGAGCTATGCGAGATGTTCAAGACACAGAATTACAAAGTACAATGAGAAATATAGCCTCTTCAACTATGTCTTTTACAGAAAAATTAAAACTCCTCAAAAAAGAAATGGAAGATCAAGTTGCAGCTAAAGATATTATGGAGGCCGAAGCTAAATTTACTGGCGGTATGCAAACTAGATTGGCAAAAAATGAAGAGTCTATAAATGAAGTGGAGGGCCTTACTGGGGCTCAACAAGACGAATTATCAGGAATAATGTCTAGCGCTTTAAATTTCGCTTTACCAAAATTTGATAGACAAGAAGCAATTTCCGATATGGCTAAAAGTCAAGGTTTGAGTGAAAAAGAAGTAACAGAAAATTTTGATTTAATGACTCAAATTTCCAAAGACGAGGCAAAAACTAGGATAGATTCACTAAAAGAACTTAGTAAAATAGTTGAAGGTAGTGCTCAAGATGTGCTTCCTGGTATATTTGGTGGTGGAAAAGGTGGAGGAGGTAAAAAATTTAAAAATATGAATCTTGAAGATTTAGCTGCGCTCCGACTTGGAGGCGATGATAATATAGGCGAGCAGGCTGATAATTATATCGATACTGATCTGACAGACGAGCGCATGAGAACAGCTTTAGAGGGCTTTTTAGTAAAACAAGGTAAAGATCCAAATGCGCTTGGCGCAGGATCTCTTAGAGATATTCTTGATTCTCTTGACTTGAACGTTGAAACTGGAGTTGGGGACGATGATGATATGAGTGACGATCTTAAACAAGGAATGGAGATTCAAAATTTTATAGCGTTCGTAAAAACCTTAAGTTCACAATTAAAATCAGCGGAAGAAGATTTAAAAGGATTTGATGATATTGCTGAATCAGGAAAAAAATTAGTTGATGCAAATAAATCTGCCGAACAACAAGTCATTGATTTGTTAAAATCAACTAGAGATTTAGAATTAAAATTTAAAACATTCGCAGAAGATCTTAAGTTTGAGCTTGATATGGCTATGCGAGAGATTGGATCGCAACAACAAAATCTTCTTCAATCCAATTCTTTACTCCAACAAATTGGTGGAATATCTGAGCCAGAATCAAGAAGAAGAGAAGGTATTATAAATGAAAAAGCTATTATGACCCAATCTAGATTAACTGGAGCAAAACAATTATTTGAAGTTTTAGAAAGTATGTTTGACGTTGGATCTATAAATAGATTAGGAATAGAAGGCATAAGAAAAACTGCTGATGTGGACGACAGAAAAGCTAAAACAGGTTTTGAGAAAAGAGCTGGGGATGAACTCCAGCGCCAAGATGATCAAATTTCGTCTCAAATAACTACTGGCCTTAGTATGATGGCGGCATCAATGTCAGGTGGTGATATGACTTTAAATCAAGGAATAAAACATTTAGAAGATGCTATGAAAGGTAACTTAGCAGAAAGTTATCAATCGAAACAATTTTTATCCAGGTCTCAATCTATATTAAAAAGAAATCAAACTCTTCAAGAGCAACAATTAAAAGAACTTAGGAGACAAACTCACCTTGCAAAAGTACAATCTGCCGCTCAAAAAGCTGAACAAATAGGGGGTAGGATATTTAGTCCTGACGAACTAAAGCAATTTGGAGACGCAATCCAGCAGGGAGCTGGGAATGAAATTTTCGTCAATCCAGATAAAGGGGCATTGAATACAACCTTTAATTCAAATGACTTACAAAGATATGGATCACAAATAAAAGCAGAAGATTTTATTGAAGGGTTAACTGGGATTAACCTGACAGCCCTCACGGGAAGAAGTGAATTAGATAATAAAGAGCTTAGGGCTAGTATAAATATACAAAAGTTAATGCAACAAATTCCTGGAGGCGAGGGAAATCAGCAGGCTATAGGAGAGCTGATGATGAAAAACGCAAAAGAAGCTTTTGCGATATTAAGGAAGTTTGAACAAGAACAGCAGGAAAAGTTTGAACAAACTGGAATCGATAAACCTTTATACGATTTGTTGAGCGAAGAACAGAAAATTGTATCAAATACTCTTAATATGAGTAATACTCTTAATGATATAGTTAAAAATGGTCTTAGTGTTCATTTTGACCCTACGCTTTTTAAAGCTTTAATGCCAAGTGATAAACCTGATCCTTCTGTTGATCCAACACTACCTGATCCTTCTGTTGATCCAACACTACCTGGCTCTACTGTTAATCCAAAACCAGGAGATCCAGTAAAACCAGTAGTACCAGAAATAGACCAAGGTAGAGATTCTAGATATAAACTTCCTGCGTATTCACAAGGAACAAAATCACCCATTACCGAATTATTGAAAGGCAATCCTGAAGCTACGGTAGATTTGGAGGCTCTTCTAAACTCAAAACCCGAAAGAAAAAATTCTCCTATAGATGATTATTTCGTAGACTCTAGATATAGAGATAATCCTGCGTATTTAGACCCTTCGCTTTCTCCTGGACCAGCTATCAAGACAGAAGCTCCTGGTGAAGAAGAATTAATAAACACCATTTCTTTTTTAGGTAAAACTATAGAAGAATGGAAAACTGCGGAGACTCAAAATGCTGGAGCTTTTGAGGCTGAAATAGCCAACCAAATGAAAGAAGAAGGGGTTGGAGATGAGGAATCGAACCTTAAACTTATTGAGGGTATTATTAACTCAGTTCTTGAAAAAGACGCCGAAAATCCTGGAGGTAGTGAAACTGAATATCTTCAAAATATTTTTAAAGAGTTACAAGAACAATTAGGAAGTAATCTCGATGTAGAGTCTCAGCTTTCAAGCGAACTAATCAATGCGTTACATCGAATAGAAGCTATTCTTAAAAGACCTAACAAAGAGGTTCAAGGGGGGACGACAATTCCAGATTTTGGTGATGTTCCCTCGGGAGAAATTGGTAATAGTGTAAATAACATAGTTACAGGTGGACGCCAATTTAATGAAGCTACCAAACCACTAGTCGAGGTAACTAAACCAAATATTTGGTCGGCAGAGTCTCCTACTGCCGCTCAGTTAATACAAGAATCTGGTGGTAATTTAAATGCGGCGGGTAAACGTATAAGATCCGCGACTGAAAAATTTATGTCTACATCAGAAAATTTTGGTTCAGATTCAAATTCGACGGATGCAATGACTGGTAAAATGGCTGGTCCACGAGGCGAAACTTTTAAGTCAGGCTCAATATCAAATCTTGCATCAATTGATGAAATAACTAAAGACCCAACATCAAAGGCATCATTTGCGAGGAATGTAGCACAGGATTTGGGCTCAATTCAGAATTTGTCAGCAATCAAACAAGAACTTGATCAAAGAAGTCTTAGCAATAATAGTGCTTTTGCAAGACCTAGTGCCCCTAATCAGTTTCAGCAAAATGATCCAAATCCTTTTTTGAGGCCCATACCTAAAGATGCGCCACCACAGGGGCCAATAGAAGGTGGTGTATCTGAATTAATTCCAGTCGCAAAAGAAATAGTTACAGCGGTAAGAGAGCAAACGGAATCTTTGCCAGAGCAAGCTTTTGCAGATCTTGCGTCGGTAATGGAATCAATGGGTGGGTTCGCTGAGACAATAACGACGATACCAACATTAATAGCTGAATCTGTTGGAGAATTAGTTATGACTCATGCGGTAAGTGGAAATATGACATTTGAATTTAATAATGAAGTTATCGAAGGTTTACTAGGACCAGTAGTACAATTAGCCATACAGCAAGAGCTAGCGAGACCAATGATACTTGAAGCTATAGCTAAAGGGGTTAAGGGTTATTTAGATCCTAGTGGATTCTTGGATGGTAATTAATTATAATATATTATATATATGAACTTAAATTTTGATAATGTTGAAGTTCTTGGTATTTCTCAGGAAGTAGAAAAATTTGATAGCAGCTTTAATTTTACCAAGATTAAAACTGTAAGTGTATCTGGATTATTTTTAGACTTACAAAATACAGAAGGAGTTAAAGATATAACTGAAGCTTCTGAGTTGTTTATAAAATCAACAAAAACCAGTAGGGGGACAGTATTAATAAATGGAGTTAGTTATGGAGATGGCTTTGTTTCTAGCTTTGATTTGGAGGGAGATCAGATTAGCACTGCAAATTACTCTGCAGAAATAATAATAAGAGAAAGCGGAAGTTTATCTGATATTATAATTAAACAAAATGAAGGAGGGGATTATGATCTATCTACAAACTCAAAAAATATAGTCGATGAAGATCTAAAATTTTTAACATCTTTCTCAGAGGAGTTTGATTTTTCGGTTAGCGAAGAAAAGGATATTTCTTTTTCTCATGATGTGGAATGTTTGTTCGGTTATAGAGAATCAATAATAACAAATAACAACACTAGCTGGATCGGATCAGTGGTCGGAGGAAGGTCAACAAATTTAGGTAATAGAGGAAAGGGATCAATAAAAGTAAATGCAGGGACAGATTCGTATTTGTCAGCTGGTCAATTACAATCTGGAACAACATATGTTGTTGAGTTTGAGTATCTTGGTCAGTATGTAAATGAAAGTTCTTGGGAAAATGCAAAATTATATGCATTGACAAATGTAAATAATAAAAATAATGAAATAGCTGTTAAAACTGTAAGCTCTAGGGCGGTGCATAAATTAGAATTTACCCCAGATGTTACTGGAGAAGTCTTTCTTCTTTTAGAAACCTTAACAAACGCAGCTTCTTTTGATAATGTCAGGTTGTACAAAAAAAATGAAATGCCACTTGAAAAATCTAAAGCTCTTTCAGAATTGTTATTTGATTCTTCTCCTTATTATGCAGTATTAGAATCTAATATTGGAGAAAGAGAAAGCGGTATTAATTTATTTGATAATTTTGTTATTGATCAATCTTTTGACGAAATAAACTTAGACTTTTCAGCCTCAAAAAGTATAGATTATGTAGAAGTAAAAAGCGGGGGGCAAAAAAAATATTCAACAAAAACAAGAACATCCAAGTCTTTTCAAGAAAGTGGGGTAGTTTTAATATCTGAAAATGTAGAAATAAAGGCGATGAAGGATAAAACCGAGTCAGCCTTAAGAGAATATATAAATTCTGAAAAAAGTTTAGTCAGAAATAGAATACAACAAAGTTTTTCTAATTATGAAAACTTTATAGATTATGGTTGTCCGACCCCAACAAATACTCAAACTCCAGTTAATTTTTCAGAATTTTCATTAAATCCTTTAAGTGAATCAGAAAGTATAGATATAAATTCTGGCACAGCGTCTCTGGTTCTAGCATACAGTAATGATCCAAATTTAGAAAATGTAAATTATTTTAATGAAAGCTCAGTGAATATAACTGAATCTGAAGGCAATAATTTTATAGAAGTATCTGGAGCAGTAAGAGGAATAGGGAATAGTAATGAAGATAGATTTAATAACGCAAAAACAAAAACACTTAATTTCGATAACGAAGTTAATAAAGCTAAACAAAATAATTCTATTTCTGGAACGTTCAATTTGTATTCTAAGTCTATACAGTCAAATAAAAAAGAAGGTTCAATTCAATATAATTTTAAATATTCAGATGGAGAATCTCTTGAGTATAGTGATTCGGGAATCGTTAAATCATATGATATAGAAGTTTCAACCGTTGAAAGTGGATTATTGTATAATGAATTTTCATTGGGGTGCCAGCAGGTCGCTCAGGTTTTTAGAGATTTAAGAACTCCCGAACAACTAACTGTAAAAATTTCAATAGAAGGTTATTTAAATACAAACCCAAAACAGTTGTTTGATGAAGCTAAAAATATACTGTCAATTAAGAGTTTATTATTAGGAGAAGATTCGAAACAAGATAAAAATCAAAATTTTGACAATGTAAATGATTTTTTAATTGGAGAAAAATTTTCTTTTTCAGAAGAAAATAAAACTTTAAACTATAGCAGAATTTCACTATCGATAGAATGTCCACATACACCTACGCAAAGTTTGCCAGCAAATTATGGAGGGGAATTTACTTACCAAGTAGTAACACCAACAGCGGTTCCTACATATGTAGATTATGATGATGATTATTTTATACCAGTAACACTTACGCCAGAAACAGAAACGCCGCTGGTTTTTCCAACTCCAACTCCAATACAATATATAACCACATCATTTACGCCAATACAAACATCTTCTTCAAATCCACAACCGACTCCAACTCCAATAACTCCACAGCAAACACCAACACCACAACAAACCCCCACAATAACATTAACCCCAGCTGAAACTAGATTAGTAAGAAGATTGATACCAGAAAATTGGAATAAAACTATAGCGGAACTTTTACCTGGACAACAAGTGTCTTATGGAGTTAGGTGTCTTGATGATAATAGCCAAGCTTTAACAATGACAACGAGTTATGCAGAGAGTACTTTAGTTAGAGATTGCGTTAGAGCGGGTAACCAAAGCCACCAAAGTTTTAGTGAAATATATTTTACAGTTCCAATTGATTATCCAGAACCTACTCCTTTAGTAACCGATGATGGTTGCACGTTTGAATACATAAATTTACCAAGTTTTTGGGGAAGTCAATATGGAGGACAAGAATACGATGAAAGTTTAAGGAATGCCTGGGCTGATATAGATTCTACTTCGTATGAATTTACGCCAAATCCAAATGTAGAATTAATAGGGTATGAATTACCAGGTGGTCAATTCTCATATATTCAAAGCGGCGATCTAGACTTGCCAATAATTTTATCATCTGAATATAATAATTACCATCCCAATTATGAAAAAGAAAACTCTTTAATTATTACAGGAAGATTATATTACAAAAATTGTAATCAATCAATATACCAACCTTATTATTCAATTACAGAAGTTGATGTTCCTAGAAATCATAATAATACAATAGGGTCATTAGCCCCCACTGGTAACTGGTCTTATTTTGGGGTAGAATCTTGCTCTCTTGACATAGAACACTATTACGGCCCTCTAGATGAATTCTTCGCTCCCACACCAAGATCAGATCTAACTGAAACTACCTTGGTAGATGGATGTGAGGCTGATTTAAGTTCTTTAACGCAAATTAACAAAGTATTTTTTCAACAATTACCATAATGAATACTCTAATAAAATATAACAACAGGAATATATTCGATGAATTAGATATCCCGACCCCAATGTTCTCTAGATCTTCTAGTGAAATTATATACGGAGAAAAAAGAGGCATTAAAGATACTTTATCTTTAAATGGACAAATTTATATTAAAACCCCACCTGTAGATTGTGATTATTTTACGCTACTCACGCAAAAAAGAGATTTGTTAATGAATTTCTTTTCTGAAGATTATGGAAGTTTTTTAATAATTGAAGACGGAACAACAATATTAGAAAAAGAATTTTGTGAAATAATTAATATAGATTTTCCTTCCTCTAATAATGTAAAGATTATAGAATATTCTGTAACCATAGAATGTATTGATGAAAATTTACATAATGATTTTTTTGGAATCGAAGAGCCAGGCAACTCCACAAGTTTTAATCTTACAGAAAACGGGCAATATTCTATAACTAGAAATATTTCTGCTACTGGAATTAAAACAAGTTCAAACCAAGCAATTAAAAACGCTATAGATTTTGTAAGAAATAATTCTGGAAAAGAGTCTGTTAATTTATCAATAATAGAAGACGGCTTACAATTATATCTAATATCTAAAAGCGAAAACATAAATAGATTTAAAAATTCTTTTTCAGTAACGGAGCAATATATAGCCGATAAAAATAACAAAAATTTAAATCAAGGAGTTTTAACTTATAACATAGATTCAAATAAAAACTCAGCTCAAGTTCATGAGGTGACAGTTAGTGGGGATTTAAAATTTGGAATAGATGAAGATTTTAATAAAGCTAGAAATAGAATTAAGGAAATTGACTTTTATTCTATAGCTACAAAATCTGAAATACAAAATTTAATAGAAAAACCTTTATCTGTAAATATAAATGAAAATGAAAAATCTGGAAAAATAGAATTTTCTTTTGTATATAATAATGATACTTCTTTTGATGAATGCGGAGTATCTAGAGAATATAATTTTGGAATATCAGAAGTGGGAAATAAAATAACAGTATCTGTTTCAGGTTTAATAAGCGCTAGAGGTCCAATAGGAAAAAGATGGAACATTATAAAAGACAAGTTTTATTCAGAAGAGATAACTAATATTTTTAATAAAGCTCAAGAAAATGTAAATTTATATTTTAGTGGTATAATCTTAAACCAAAATTATGAATCAAAAAGTATTGTAGAAAGTGAAAAACTGGGCTCAATTAAATTTGATTTAAGTTTTTCAAATAAAAATAAAATTGATAATTTTAAGAGTTTTAATTATAATTTAGATATGGAACTATCTGTACCAAACATATCAGTTGATATGAATTTTGGAGGCGCCCAAAATCATTATTCAATTTCAAGAGGGGGTTTTACAAAACCTATTTTATCAATATCTGCAAATGGAGAATATACAAATATAACAAAATCCCAAGCAGAAACAAAAATAAAAGAAAAAATAAATAGCGTAATAACAGATATAGAATCTAGTTTTAATTCTGATTTATCAGGTCTTTCAGCTATAGTTAAAAGTGAAAATTCAAATTTTTCTAAAAACAAAAAATTAATCTCTTACAGTAAAGTAGTTGAGTATTTTAAATCACCCCAAATTATAGGTAAAGCGACATGAGTAGTTGTGTAACAAAATATATAGATGAATTTTGTGAAAACTTTTTATCTCTAAATGTTAGCTTTGGCCCAGAAAGTGATTTATTAATAGAAGTAGAAAGCCTGGGAGATAAGGAAATACCAATTAATTCAGATGTTTTTCAAAAATATTTACCAGGGACAATTAAATTTGAATTATTACAAAAAACAACTAAAAAAAGTTCTGGTGGGGTTGTAACCTCTTGTAGATATGGAGATCCAGTAGCAAGAGAATTTAAAACACACACCATTGGAACACTTGAGGCTGGTGGAGATGTGATAATAGGGCAGGAATATTTTATGGTTACAGGCATGCCAAATGTAAATAGTCGTAGTAATCGAACCAACCTAAACTTTTTAAAAAGAGCTTTAGACTATAGGCGTATTCACGCAGTATTAGACAGGAAGACAGATGTTCTTGTCAGAGCTTTAAATGAAGCTGGTCGAATTGTGTCAGTGGAAAAAGGTGGTGGTGCAGAAAAACTCCATGTTCCTGGTTACCCAGATCCAAATATAGAATTTGGGCAGTGGCTTTATGGATTTGCCGAATTTCAAAATAAGACAAAAACACAATTTTATAATTTTAAAACAAATGTACTTGGAGCTACTAAAGAAGCTGCTGGATTACCTAATCTTCTACTACCCCCAGGATTATATTCAGATTCTGGAACGATACAATCTGTTGGAAATTCTATACTTGGGGGAACTGGAGGAATAATGGTTGCGTCAAGTTTATTTAGCCAAATTGGGCCTGTAATTATTGACGCTTCACAAGATTTAGGCAAGATAAAAGTTTTAGATGATGCTGGAATATATATACCAGATGAAGCAGAGTCATCATCTGTTTCAATAAGTTACACAGACTCATATTCTTCTGGCGCTCAGGTACTATCTAAAACAACAGGTAGATTACCTGATAATAGGCCAGAAGAAATGGGAGCCATGTCTGGGGATTTTGAAACGATACAAACAACTTCTCAAGTATATCAAGACAGTTCGGAAAGAGCTGGCAGGGGATACACAACTACCGTTTTTAACCCATTGAGAGTTGAAAACGAAGATAGAGAAACTTATGTGTGGTTAAATATTAGAGACTTAGGTGTTGTTAGAGAATATGGTTTAGCTTTAGCGCTAGAAAATCATGGGACACTAGTAGACGACAAAAAATATATTGAAAGTCTTTTTGGAGAACCTTGGACCAAAGACGGTCGAAAAACTTATTCAGATGCTGAAGTAGCAATAACAGAAAACGACCCCCTGACAGCAGTAAGAGAAGAAAAGCTTTCGGACGCTGATGAGAATGTAAATGAAACTTTATTTTCATTTAAACTCAGTAATTATAATAGATATCATTTTGTTAATGAAAGCTTCGATCATTTTAGTAGCGAGGGGGGTACGGAAGAAGACCCAGATTTAATTGGTTTTACAAATTTTGGCCTAGCTAATGACCCGAGAGGAAGTAAAACTTGGGCTTCAAAAAGTGGAGGAAATATAAGCTTTATTGAATTTGACACTTCGTTTCAGGATTCTCCTTTTGGGGAATTAAAGGTTTCAGAAGATTTTCAAGGAGTAGGGTCTTTTTACAATTTTTGTCAAAAAACAGGGGTGACGAGTTCGGATAAAGCTACAGCGGGTAAAATTATGCTAGACTTTGGGCCAGTTATAGAACCTACTTTTGCTGGATTAGATGAAGACTATACTAAATATGAAAATTTAATAGATTTTTCTCCATCTAATTTTGCAACAGGCGAAACAATTTTTGGAGGGCTAGCTTCTGCAGCCACTGAAAAATTAGGAGAAATTGTTGATAGAGTTATTGCAAAATACGAAAATATATACGATGATTTATTAAAACAAAATCCTAGTGAAACAAGTGGCGTAAAGGCCAATGGACCTGAACAATATGAAAAAATTGGTTCAGCGAGAATTCCATCTCAGAAACAAGGAGAAGTTTCAGGATATTGGTCTTCTAGAAAAATTCCAAGAAGAGGGCCGTATATGAGTGGGTGCAGATCAAATTCAGCAAGATTTAATAGAAGCGACTCTTTTTCAACTGTTAGTTTCACGACTGAATTAACTGAAGACGGAAACGCTATATATTATAATGGGGGAGACCAGGGAGTTAGCCACTTAGCTGTAGATAGAACTTGTAAAAACCAAGTTGACATACCATACTTAGAAAAAAGATCATTTACTTTAATAAATCAATTATATGATTTTGAGGCAAATCCACATCATTTAAGATTTTTGGAGTCAGCTTCTATTAACGTAAACAATGGAAAATTAATTGCTAACTATACATTCTCTCAAAAAATATACATACCAAATTTTACAAAACTGGGAGAGGGAATGGCATCTAGGAGAAACCTTTTTAGATAAAAAATTATGAGAACGAGTACATCAAAGGGATATAATAAAATCCAGGTAGAAAACAAAGGGTTCGCCTTGTGGTTAAACACTGAAGACAGTGTCGAGGCAGAGGGTGGATCCAGTAATAAAAAAGTAAAGTTTGACATAAACCAAACTGAAATTGAAGGAATGAGCTCCGCGTCAGGCGATCTTACAATAGCGTTAAGAGAGGTTGATTATTGCGATAAAGATGGAAATGAATTTAAAATTTTAGTATTATGCTCAGAGCCTTATACCACATAACGATTGTAATTATGGGTATTGGATTATGTTGTTGCGGTAGGAAGGGTGGTGATAAATTTTACCGATATATAGGAAAGTCATGTTTTAGTGCGAATGTCTCAATGAATCAATTTCCTGGTAACCAAATTAACCCTATTTTTAAAAATAAAGAATCTAGTAATTTTTACGAAAACTCAACTAGGGGTTTTATTAGTAGGTCAACTAGGCATTTTAGATATGGTTATGATATTGAAGCTTTTGATTCTGAAATTGCAGTAGCAGCTGGAGATTCTGGGGTTTTATTTTACGAAAGAAAAGATGACAGAATATCCTATGATACAAAAATAAGTTTAGTTAGTGGCAGAAGTACCGCTGAAACAGCTGACATTGGAATAAAATTTAATAGTTTTACAGCGGGTGTACCTTGTTTTTATGGAGATAGATATGGATCTAGGTATGGATATGAAAGTACTCCATTTAGTGGCGCTTATGCTGTAAGTTTTGGATCTATCGGGGATAAATACAATGCAGAACAACAAGGGCAGTATAAACAGGGATATTTTGTAGCATGTGGAGTTTCTGGCCTTAAGTTTATAGAAAAATCTGACTTTGGGAGCCGTGCTGTGAAAAATTTAATAAGTAGTGATCCCAAAAAAATTATAAGAGAAGTTTGTGATGCAGATGAGTACGTTTTGGTTGGGCAAGCTAAATATGATAAACCTTTTTCTAATTTAACTTTTTCTGATAAATTTGATCAGTTAGATTTTTTTCCAGAATTTGGGATTGAGTTTGCTTCTGATGGTACTCAGTATGACGCTTCACCCCAAGTTCCTGAAAGCTTTGGTTCTGGGGTTTGTGATATATATAAAAAAGATGAATACGGAAATTTAACATTTTCTGAAAAAACAATAAACTGTGGATCAGTAAATGATATTTCATATAATTTTGGTAAAGGGTATATAGCTAGTGAATCAGGATTAATTCAAATTGAAATTTACGAACAATTAAATCAAGAGACTCAACAAACAACGATAGGAGTTAATCAAGTTAACTTAATTAGTGGTCAAAGCGTATACTCTGTAGTTTCTAGTGGAGATCAATGGGCGGCAACCGTTAAGGATGGTATTTACATAAACGGACAATTTAATCCTGTGTCAATGAATAAAAACTTCGTACAAGATGAAACACCAATTGGAGAAACAAAGTATACAAGAATAAATACAAGAACTGAATTTTCAAATCTAACCCGAGAAAAGATTGGATCTAGTTTTGATATAAGAAATGGAAGTTTAACCCAAGGTTTTAGTGGAATGGATAATGATTTAATAATAGGAGCTTTCCCTGTGGCTTTAGCGCTAACTAGCGATTATTTAACAGCCGCTTGCTGGCAGGGCGGCTTAGATATAAATGGGAGGCAGCTTTTTGATATGATTTCAAATGATTTTTCTAACTGGAAAAGTTCAAAATCAGCTTCCCAGAGAGATGGATATGCCAATTTTCAATATACTTTATCAGCTGTGGGCGCTGCCTCAGAAGGTAGTTATACATATATATTAGACTGTCCTCAATATATAGCTAATAGCATGGGGCCAGGATGGTATACGCCATTACATTCACAAGGGCAAAAAATGATGGAAGCCCCTATTGAATTGTACTTAAATAATGAGAACGGATATAGTCAAGCTGGATCTGGAATATTAGTTTTAAGATCAGATGATTAATAATTATTAATTTGAAAAACATATAAGAAAAATTATTATATACAATATGGAAGAAGATTTAAATAGAATTTTAGAAAATTTTTTAAACTCTAGTCAAGAATTAATTAATTCACAATTTATAGAAGAATTAAAGGCTATTAGAATAGAGTATTTACAAGAAGTTGGTAGACCAGGTTGCACTCCGTGTATAGTTAATGCAGCAAAAAGAAAATATTCAGAAAGAGTTAAGAGTATAATGAGTCAGAAAAAAGAATCAGACGATCAGAAAAAAAATGATGATAAAATTTTTGATCCGTTAAATAATGATACAATAGCAAGCCCATGATTGATTTTACAAAACAATTTTTAGAATTTTATATTTGGGGCTTCTTAGCTTCAATGAACTGGATATTCGTATGGCAAACAACAACCCTAAAAGTTAAGTTTTTAAAGGTGTGGCTTTTTATCAGAAGGAAAAAGAAAAAAGTTTTTACCCCAACTGACTTCGAAGAATATGTATACGAAAATTGGGGTCTGTTTGGAGAATTATTATGCTGTCCTATATGTTTCAGTCATTGGACTGGAGCTATATTTTATTCTTTGTTGTGCTATTTTTTTAATGCTCCTTTGTGGGCTATACCAATAGCATTTTTTACATATCCTGTTTTAATATACTTTCTTATCAAGAAGTATATCAACTAAATTCTTCTTTCATTATCTTGAGAAGTATTCTAGCCTCTTTAGAAGGTATATCTTTATAAGCTTCCCAAGATTCAACTTCTGAACAGATATAAACTTTAGCTTCTTTGAGTTGTTTTAAATAGTCTTTAAAGCAATCAAAGTTGTAACAGTTTATAAGTTCTTTAGCGTTTTTCTCTAAAGATGATTGAATATCAAAAGATGGGCTAGAAGAGGCTTGTTGATTTAAAGCGACGGGCTTACCGTCAGAGGTGTCCATTTCATCTGATCCAACTATGTGTACATTTAGGAAGTTTCTAACAGCTCTGACAAACGCTCTGTTACAAGCAATAGTTTCTAAAAACTTTACAGCAAAACTACTACAATTATTTATTGTTGCGTTAGCCATATCTTCATAAACTACAGAAGTATCTCCTGTCTCATAGTTTGATATAAATTCAATTCTACATCTAACGGCAACATGATCATGCTCACACTTTACAGTTTCATACGAAACTGAATTAAAACCTCTTAGTCTAGCTAGCTCTTTGATGCCAGATAATTTAATTAGAAGTTGATGATCTCTCAACCCATCAATTACTTTTGGTACAGGTTTGTTAAATCTTTCAAAAAAAGCTTTATTAGGAAATAAGTGCTCTTCCTTTACCATAGCTCGCCAATTAATTGAACCACCTTCATCGAAGGTATATTGAACATTTGTTAATAGTCCGTTTTCATCTCTCTTAAATATAGATGGTCCATAATTATTATCTATTAATATATCTTCACTCATATTTCCTCCTTCATTTGATGATTTAACTGTTGTAGAATTCTCGCAAGTAGTTTCTGAAGAAACATTTTTTTTGGGTCTTCCTCTAGGCATGACTATATATTACTATAAAAATTTAGATAAGTCAAGCTTTTTTAACGTTTTCTATCTGCTTTTTAATTCTAAAGTTAATTATTCTTGTTATTATATTTTTAACAAGCTCTTTCACTACTTCAACTTCACCTGGTTCTAGGGGTATTTTAAATGTATCAGAACCATTTCTGGTAATAGAGATTCCAAATGCAGGAACGGTTTGTTTCTTTTCTTCAAATTTTTTAGTTTGAGGGTTTAGTGAACTAACTTTAATTTGTTTATCCCAGGGGGAGAATTTTATAGTAGTTTTATTATCTTCAAAGTTATGGAATGTATTGTATTCATACCTATTTATTAAGGCATTGATAATTGATCCACACTCAAATTCATTAAATTTTATAGAAAGATTCTTAGATGGATCATTAGAATTACCAGAAAAGCTTCCTGTTTTACTATCTGCGTTCCAACTAAACTGCTTGATCGCATTAACGAAAAGGCAAGGTTCACCATCTTTTTGAACGCCGTATCTAAAGCTGAAGGCGCATCCAGCATTTTTTGAGTTTGGTTTATATATTGATGTGCTCATAATTAATCGTAGTCTATTTTAATGTTTTTGCTTTCAAATCCTTTTTCTCTTAGTTCGGTCACGTGTCTCGCACCCTTTCTTTCTTTTGCATAATTATCATAGTACGTTTTTTTAACTGGGTCTACACCTCCATTCATTGAGGCTCTTTTTTGAGAAAGTTCTTTTGAGTAGTCTTGCATATCTCCATATGTACCTTTCATATTCCCTGTTTTTTCTATAAAAGCTGTATTAGAGAAAGGGTCAATGTTTGATTCGCAGTTTAATTGCGGATTAGTCCATTCCCTTTTCCATTCCACACCGTCTTCGTCAAAGTATACATGCTCTTCGTTCATTGTTTGGACAACTTCTTTATATTCTTCTTTTTTTGGATGTTTGTAGATATAAATTGGCATTATTTTATACATATATAATAACCAAATACCTTAAAAAATCAAGAAAAAGTGTATATAAAGTTATGATGTTTTCATTTATATTGACATTGTGTTCTGCACTAGCTATATCTATAGTTGGTGCATATTTCAGCATAATTGGACTTTCGACAATATTCGTTGGTTCTAATTTATCTGTCATAATAATGGGTTCATTTCTTGAAATTGGAAAAGTAGTAACAGTACTATGGCTCCATAAGAATTGGAAAAAGAGTGGGATAATGCTTAAAACATATTTTATTTTTGCAATAGTAGTTTTAATGGGTATAACAAGTTTAGGTATATTTGGTTTTTTAAGTAAATCACATTTAGAGCACCAAGCTAAAGCTAATACTGATATAATGTTGATTGAAACAGCTGATAAAAAAATAGAAAAAGAAAACGCATTTATTCTTCAATACGAAAAACAAATTAAAAATTTAGAATCTAGTATGGAATCGGGATCAAAGGTTTCTACTGTAGAACTCGATAGAGAAGAGTCTAGATTAAAATCGTTAAGGGAAGAATTTAATGAAAATATATCTTTAGATTTAAAAAGGATAGAGCAAAGTAAAGATAGATTAAAAGTATTAGATAGTGAATTAAATACTCTTAAAGATTCCCCTGGAGGTTTGTTTTCAAATAAAAAGAAAAAAATTGAGGAATTAATTAATTCTCAAAAAGAAGAAAGAGAAGAAGTTAAATCTAATATAGCTATGTATAACTCTTATATAGAATCATTTAGGGAAGATTTTGAACAAAAATCTAATTCAATAAATAAAAATATAGATTCACTTAGGGGTTTAAATTCAAATCAAAAAGGTGAAACTTTTAAGAATATTCAATCATTAAATGATAGAATAAAACAGTCTATGGAATCTATAGAAGAAGCTCAAATAGAAAAAGCTCAAAGAGGTAAAAATATAAGAGAAATGGAAGCTGAGATAGGACCACTTAAATATGTAGCTGAGGCAGTTAAGGATTTTGGTGGTAATGAAATTAGTACGGATACAGCTGTAAGAATGTTAATAATGATAATTATGGTCGTATTCGATCCTTTAGCTTTGCTTTTAGTGGTAGCCGCTCAAATAACTTTCTTTAGTACAAGAACTAAAGAAAAAAAGGTTGTTACGAAAACTAAGAGTGAAAGCTTACCTGAAGCGCCTAAAGAGAAAAAAACTATTAAAGATAAAATTAAAAAAGTTTTTTTACCAACCCCGCAAAAAGATTTTAAGGTCTTAATGGACGACGATTAAAATTCAAAATCGGGGTCAAATTCTGAATAGGAGTCGTCTGAAGTTTCTTTGGGCGACTCTTCTTCTTTTACAGTTTCTTCCTCAACTTCTTTTTTCTTTGGTCTACCTCTTTTGGGTTTAGATTCAGATTCTTGATCTACTTTGGGACCAAATTGAACTTTACCACAGTAACCATCTACATTTACTGTTACGCTATTGCAGGAAATTTCTTCTCCATTGCTGAGAGTTTTCTTATACTGCTTAGGCATAACTTGAGCGTTTGAGATTAAGACTTGAGCTCCTTTCTTGAGCAACATACACTTTTCGCCTTCTTTACCCCAAACGTCTACATAAAAGAATAATGCATTTTCGTTATGAGGATTATTAACGGCGATTCTGAATTTACAGACTTTTGTTTTACCAGCGTCTTTAAGTTCTGGATCTGCAACTAGATTTCCGATGCAGTGGAATTGATTTAAATAAAAAGCCATAATTTATTTTTCCTTTCTAATTTTTTTTAAGTATTTATCGTGAACATTAATGCATCCTTGGACGCTTAAATTTATATCTTCCTGGCAACAGACGTCTTTCCAAGGCATAACATTGTTATTTTTACCCTCTAAATATCTAAATGCAAAAATTTTATAAACTCTTTGATCTTTTTCTTTTTTTAGCATTTCAATTATTTCTTGTATCATCTCTGTGTTTATTGACTCTGTTTTGTCTGGGCAATTTTTTAAAAATTCTTCTGGGTAATTAGATTCTTTTTTCTTTTTTTCTTTATTGTAATCATTTATACATATCCACATTATCCTATTTGCTAGATAAGTACTAAATTTTGTATTTTTATTTTCATCAAAACCTATAATAGCTTGGTATATATAATACTCCTTATCTCCAAAGAAGTCAAGTCTTTTTTCTCTAAATTTTTTAGATATATATTTAGAAGCCATTTTAAAAAAAATTCCAGAATGCCTAGAGCATATTTCGCAAAAATTTTCAGCAACGTTTATTTCGGACTGTATTTCCTTCACTAATTGATTGTCTGTTTTGTTATTAGAGTCTTGCATGTACAAATGATTTTACTTGATCTTCCCCATGATTAATGTTGCTGTTTTTAAAGTCATCCCAAACAACAATATAGTCGGCGTTTTTTTTGAGGCTTGGTAAAGTTTTACTTTCTTCTTCATTGGCTGGTTTATTACCCAATCTTTGAATAAATACGTTAATAGAATTTTTAAAATTTTCCTTCACCCATTTCTGTTCATTAGGATATCTAACATCAGTGATAACTGATATTATATTCATTTCTTGTTCTTTTTCAACTTTTTTTGATATTTTTTTTATCCAAAAGTTTTCATCAATAGACCTGGCTAAAGTTCCATAAGATACCATTAATGGCCTGACGGATTCTTTTTCCTTATCTGAATAAGAATTTACATCAATGTTAAATTTTTCTAACAATAAAGGTCTTATATCACATTTTAGCTCATCAGCAAAAGCTGACCTTTCGATTATTACATCTTCGCTTATAATTTTCCTTAATAAAAGGTAAAAAGAATCTTTTCCTGATCTTGCGGCTCCTGATATTCCTATTAACATTATGCGTCTGGTACTATTTTTTTAAATTTTTTAGCTAAAGAATGCTCACCAATATCAGATAGAACCATAGATGTTGAGAAAACTTTGGTGTGATCTTCTGAAAAGTTTATACAATAATTTGTCGTATCTACGACAATTATAGCAGGTGAGAGTTTAAGATTTTTTCCATATTCCTTAAATAATTTTGATAAAGCTTTTGAGACCGCCTTATCGAATGAAGTTGATACTACACAAGCTTCCCAATCGGCAGAAGTCACAAAATACATATTTGATATATCGTCTTCTTTAATTCTTAACATAATAGCTGGATTATATCATATATTTTAATCAAAGTCAAGGTTTTTAAAAATTTGGTATAAATAATATCTCTTTAAATTAATATATAAATATTGATAGTTATATATAATCTATAATTATATTAATATATATAATATTATAGA
>MDTB01215484.1_pt1 | contig 20747 bp, 15 predicted proteins | sample 811161 | NCBI WGS metagenome assembly MDTB01 (sample SAMN05326650, study PRJNA326480) | marine metagenome | isolation source: seawater | place: Mediterranean Sea | collected 2009
ATTCATATTGAGCTTCCCGATGGGGCAAATGTTGTTGCTTCTCAACCGAACTTTTATCGAATTCAGCTTCCGAATGCTTCAAGACCTATTGAATTTATTGGCACCGGACAGCAAGATGTTGGGGCTATTTATTCTGGAGTGATGATCTACCAATATCCTTATACTGATGCGGCACAATTGACCCATAAAAATTTACTTCAGGCGAGAGATACCATGCTTAAATATAATGTTCCTCATGAAACCTCGCGTCTTTATATGGGGACGCAATATACAGACTTGGTTTATCCAGAATCTACGATGAGCTCTAATTATAATGGAAGTATCTCAGGTGTCGAAATGCGTGGTATGTTTGTTTTTAAAGGAAAAGCCATTCATACGACAGGTGGAGCTTTTTGGTCCTTTCATTTTGTACACCCGAAAACGAATAAGCTAATTTGTATTTCGGGGTACGTTGATGCCCCGTCTACCACGAGTTGGACACATTCCTTGAGGGAGATTGAGGCGATTTGGAAAAGTGTTACCATTAAGTAATAAAATTCCTTTTATTTAGGCCCCACTTTTATTTAGCTCTTGAAGTTTTCTGTATTTCATTCGTTTAGCAAAAGCAGAGTTTTTACAAACAATAAATCCATAGTAACCATCAAGAAATCCTAATTTTAGGATATAATCCCTAAAAAATTTAAATGCAGATTTATAGATGATTTTGAAACTTGAGCTTCTTTCGCCTTCGTCAAATGCTGCTTTTGCACTTATGTCAGTGAAAAAGTCAATTTGTTTTAAATGTTGGTCTATGGTATAAAATGAGTAATGAAGAATATCATGGTTAAGATGAGTAATGCGTGTTCCCTTTTGCATTATTACTTTATCATGAGGGTTTGTTCCTCCCCAATCACCAAGCCGTGTATCCCATAGACGAAGCTTTTTGTCCGGGTACCATCCACAATGCTTAATCCATTGACCACAATAATTCGTGAGTCGATTCATCGTGTAGCCATCAGCAGTCCAATTTTCTTTTATTGAGTTCACCTGAGATTTAAGCTTCTCATCAAGTGCTTCATCTGCGTCTAATGATAAGACATGTGGATATTTTGCTTGCTGCAAAGCCCAGTTCTTTTGTTGTATGTGTCCTTCAAATCTATGCTGTATAAAGCGAACCTTAAATTGTAAACAAATTTGTTCTGTTCTATCTGTTGAAAAAGAATCCACTACAACGATATCATCTGCAATAGTCTCGATGGAAGCCAAACATCTTGCGATATTTTTTTCTTCATTGAAGGTAATGATGACTACAGAAAGGTTTGGCATTATCGAAATCTTTGATTGAACTTCAGGTTAAAAATAGTAATTAAATTCTCTTTTGGACTTTCATGATTTGCCTCAGATTTGATCTTTTTACTTCAAAGATGACTAACTTTATATGAAGAAACGCAATGTATTATTCCTTTTTTAAATCCAACGTAATTAGTCACAAATGAGCAAGGTAATGGAATACGCAATTCGTTCTCACATTCATTTGGCGATTTTTAGTTTTGTTTATATTCTTGGGCTTTATAAGGCAAATCAATACGCACCTTATTATGCCTTGATGTTTGCATTTGGCATTTTGAGTATTTATAACTTTCATCGACTATGGAAGCTGAGGAGAGGAGATTTACCTGGAGTTATTTTAAATTGGTTAGAGGCCAACAAGGCTTCTGTTATATTTCTTTCCACCATTTCTCTTTTGTTAGCCGGCGTTTTATATGCGCGTTATTTTGCCCAGAATTATTTGATTCATTTATTATGCGCTATCTGCGTACTTGTTTGTATTCTTTATGTATATAGAATCCGAAGGTATAGTTTACGGGAAATCCCATATCTTAAAATTTTCTTAGTATTTGCCATTTGGTACTTTTTACTGCACATCATGCCCCATATGCTATTTAAAAGTCTCCTTTTCCCTGTTGAGGGCTTCTTACTTTTATTTGCCGTACTGATTCCTTCAGACATGAAGGATATCGATTATGATCCGGAAGAAATGAAAACGATTCCGCAGCTCATTGGGACGAATAATTCTTTAAAGTTAATGCGTTTCCTTTCTATACTTGGTATTTGTTATTCAGTGATAATACAAAGCAACTTTACATTACCCTGGATAATGAGTTTTACTTATATGTTCTTACTTACCTTTTTCCATTCTAGGATCAACAAAGATTATTATTTTGTTTGGGTAGATGCTTGCTTTTTAATCGTTGGAGTAGCCTTGTTATTATCTTGACGCTCTATAAACAAAAAGCCCGGAAAACTTCCGGGCCATCTGTGTTAAAAACATTGAATTATGAAAAAGTAAGTGTTAAAAATTAAAAAATATAGAAAGTGTATTTCTGTATTTTATCTTAACAATGCAACTTTTGTGCCAAAATAAAACCTATTAATTTTTTACTAGAAACAAACTTTAGTTCATGACTTTATATCATGAATCACATTGACTATCTTTACATTCTTAAAAATAGATATGGAGTACAACTTTAGGGAAATAGAATCGAAATGGATTTCATTTTGGAAGACTAATAAGAGCTACAAAGTTTCTGAGGATTCAACTAAAGAAAAGTACTATGTTTTGGATATGTTTCCATATCCATCTGGTGCAGGACTTCATGTTGGTCATCCTTTGGGATATATCGCCTCTGATGTTCTTGCTAGGTATAAAAAGCTACAAGGTTTCAATGTCCTTCATCCAATGGGTTATGATTCATTTGGTCTTCCAGCTGAGCAATATGCGATTCAAACAGGCCAGCATCCTGCGATCACAACAGAAGAGAATATCAAACGATACAGAAGTCAGCTTGACCAATTAGGATTTTGTTATGATTGGGACAGGGAGGTACGTACATCTTCTCCAGATTATTATAAGTGGACGCAATGGATTTTTAAGCAACTTTTTGATTGTTATTACAACGAAAAATCTAACAAAGCTGAGCGCATTTCACTTTTGATAGAGCAGTTTGAATCAAATGGGAATAGGGGCGTTCAAGCGACCCATGATTGTGAAATTGAATTTAGTTCAGCTGAATGGAAATCGTTTGATTCTTCGAAAAAAGAAGCTATTTTACAGCATTATCGATTGGCTTATTTGGCCGACAGCTGGGTAAACTGGTGTCCTGAACTTGGAACCGTTCTCGCTAATGATGAGGTCATCAATGGTAAGTCTGAGCGAGGTGGATACCCTGTAGTTCAGAAAAAAATGCGTCAATGGTCGATGCGTATAAAAGCATATGCTGAAAGGTTGCTTCAGGGATTAGCGCAAATAGACTGGACAGATTCCCTAAAGGAGCAACAGAAAAATTGGATTGGAAAATCTGTTGGATGCTCTGTTATATTTGGCATAGAGGGGTATGATAGTCCAGTGGAGGTTTTCACAACTAGACCAGATACCATATTTGGTGTTTCCTTTATGGTTTTGGCCCCAGAACATCCATACGTTGAACATATTACAACGGAATCAAATAAAGAAGCTGTTTTAAACTATCAGCAGGCTGCTGCCAAAAAATCTGAGCGCGATCGCCAAAGTGATGTTAAGTCAATTTCTGGTCAAAACACGGGTGCATTTGCCATCCATCCATTGAGTGGAGAGAAAATTGAAATATGGATTGCTGACTACGTTCTTGCTTCTTATGGAACTGGTGCCGTAATGGCTGTACCTTGTGGAGATCAACGAGATTATGATTTCGCATGTCATTTTGATATACCCATTAAAAATATATTTCAAGATGTTGACCTTTCTGAGGCCGCACATACTGAGAAAACAGGAATACTCAAAGATTCTTCTTTTTTAAATGGCTGTACTGTTCCTGAGGGGATAAAAAAATCCATTGAGACTCTAGAGCTAAAGGGTTTTGGTAAAGGGAAAACAAATTATAGACTTAGAGATGCTGTATTTTCTCGCCAAAGATATTGGGGTGAACCTTTTCCCATTTATTATAAGGATGACATTCCTTATGCTATTGAAGATCAAAATTTACCAATTGAACTTCCGAAAGTCGACAGCTATTTGCCCACGCGAGAGGGAGAACCTCCCTTGGCTCGTGCGGAAAAAGCTTCGTGGAATTATTTTGCCGGAGATCGAATGGAATTTAATACGATGCCGGGGTGGGCAGGCAGCTCTTGGTACTTTTTAAGGTATATGGATCCTAGGAATGAAGACGAATTTGTGTCTAAAGAAAAATCGGCTTATTGGAAACAAGTGGATTTGTATATAGGGGGAGCCGAACATGCAACAGGTCATTTACTTTATTCAAGATTTTGGACTAAGTTTCTTTTTGATCAGGGCTATATATCTTTTGAAGAACCTTTTCAAAAGCTCATAAATCAGGGAATGATTTTAGGGAAAAGTAATTTCGTTTACCGTGTTACGGAAAGCAACACTTTTGTTTCTAAACCTAAAATTAAGGATTATGATACCACTGCGATACATGTGGACATTTCATTGGTTGAAAACAATAAACTCAACATCGAAGGCTTCAAAAAATGGCGCAAGGAATATGCGGATGCCTCTTTTATTTTGGAGGAAAATGGAGATTACATCTGTGGCGATGAGATCGAGAAGATGTCAAAGTCTAAGTTTAATGTTCAAACACCTGATGAGCTTATTCAAAATTACGGAGCGGATACGCTTCGGCTTTACGAAATGTTTTTGGGACCTATAGAGCAGAGCAAGCCTTGGGATACAAAGGGTATTTCTGGGGTTCATAATTTTTTACGCAAATGCTGGAGGCTTTATTGTAACCCCGAGGGAGAATCTATTTTACAGGAAGGCAATGAAGCGCCCAAAGCAGCGCTAAAAACCTTACATAAAACAATAAAAAAGGTAACGGATGATTTGGATCGATACTCCTTAAATACTTGTGTTTCCACTTTTATGATTGCAGTAAATGAATTTACAGAGCAAAAGTGTAAAAACCTTGAGGTATTAGAACAATTTCTTATTCTACTTGCGCCATATGCACCTCATTTTTGTGAGGAGTTATGGATGAAAATTGGAAAAGATGAGGGGAGCTTGTTTTCATCTAATTTCCCAGTCTTTAATGAAGATTATTTAGTGGAAGATTCTTTTGATTATCCCATATCATTTAATGGGAAAATGCGCTTTAAAGCGAACCTTTCGTTGTCTTTGGATAGGACAGAGGTTCAAAAAGAGGTTGAGGATATGGAGCTTACAAAGAAATGGTTGGATGGAAAAACGCCCAAGAAAGTGATTGTAGTTCCGGGTAAGATCGTAAATATTGTTGTTTAGAAAGTAAAATATTAACGCACACTTTCGGAGCCTTTCAAAACTATTTCTCTAGATGCTCTAATAATTCGGGGATGTTTTGCACCTCAATGATATACTTTTCGAGTTCTTTACTGTTGGATTTTATCTGAGCTCCACCAGCGAACACTTTCAAATCAGGAAGGTCTTTCTTTAACTGCTTGAAATAATTAACGACAAATTTCTTGTCAACGGCTGTCAACCAAGAGGAAAGAATCGCATTCGGCTGAAGCTTCTCGATACTTTCTAAGAGCGAAGGATAAGGTAAGCTTTGTCCCAGATAAGAAGTGTGAACTCCCTTTTCCCTTAAAAGAAACTGATAAAATAAAAGACTTATTTCATGCCACTCATGCTCCGGAAGATACATTAAAATAGACTTGCTATTTGGCTTTGGAATCGGTTGTTTGTCTATTTCCGAAATAATCTTTTGTCTTATAAGGTTCGACATAAAATGTTCCTGAGAAGGATTAATGGAACCAATCAACCACATAATACCGATTCGATCTAAAAAAGGAATAAGATGTTCTACGAAGGTTTTTTCCAAACCATATTTTTCTATAAGCGTGTTCATTGTACCTTTGAACAGTTCTTCGTCAAGGGAAACGAGAGCTAGGATTAATTTATCCATGCTATATTCAGGCTTCTTGTTTACCTTAATGTCCCAAAGCAGCTTATTCATATCGTTTTGCTCAAGTTTGGCAATTTTGGATATTTTAATACCATTTCGGTTTAACATACTGACGGTCAATAAGTGTGTTAATTCATCATCTGAATAGGTTCTTATCTTAGTGTCTGTTCGTTCTGGAGATAAAATACTATATCTCTTCTCCCAAATACGGATCGTATGAGACTTAATGCCTGTAAGGTTTTCGAGATCTTTTATTTTATATTCTGCCATTATCGTAGAAGTCGCAAAATTAAAACAACTAAATGGTTTAATTGTTCGCTCGAGAACAATATATCTTAGATTTGTAAAATGGATATAAAAAGCGCTTCTTTTTTGGTATCAAATACTACATTTAAAAAGTGCCCGACGGATGGTAAGCCGGAGTTTGCATTCATCGGTAGATCAAACGTTGGTAAGTCTTCTTTAATTAACATGATTACCGGGAAAAAGAAATTGGCAAAAACTTCTTCAACGCCAGGAAAAACCCAGCTCATTAATCATTTTGAGATCAATGAGGATTGGTATTTGGTTGATTTACCAGGATATGGTTACGCTAAAGCTTCAAAAAAGAGCCGTCAAAGCTGGGAAGTTTTTATTACGGAGTACTTACTTCACAGGGAAAGTCTAATGACCACCTTTGTTTTGATTGACGCGCGCCTTCCTCCTCAAAAAATTGATCTTGAATTTATGAATTGGTGCGGTGGTAAAGGAATCCCTTTTTCCTTGGTTTTCACTAAAACCGACAAGCTGTCGAGTTCTGCTTTGCAAAGAAACCTCACAGGCTATAAAAAGGAAATTCTTAAGTTTTGGGATGAGCTCCCTCCAGTTTTTGTTACTTCTTCTGAATCCAAATTTGGTCGTGAGCCTCTACTAAATTATATCGATGTAATCCTAAAGGCATTTAAGGCATCCTAACTTGACCATACACAGGCAATTCCCTATTTTTGTCAAAACAAATTATGGGAAGAGCATTTGAATATCGCCGAGCAGCAAAAGAAAAGAGATGGGATAAAATGTCCAAGATTTTTCCGAAGCTAGGAAAAGCTATTACGATGGCTGCGAAAGAAGGAGGAATCGATCCGGCAACCAATGCTAAGCTGAGAACGGCAATTCAGAATGCAAAGTCTGAAAATATGCCTAAGGACAATATTGAAGCGGCGATTTCTCGCTCGATTCAAAAGGATACAGACCTTTTTTCAGAAATGAATTATGAAGGAAAGGGTCCACACGGAGTACTTGTTTTTGTTGAATGTGCAACGGACAATTCAACTAGAACAGTGGCCAATGTCAAGTCTTATTTTAATAAGGCTGGTGGAAGTATCGTTCCTACAGGCTCATTAGAATTTATGTTTCAAAGGAAAAGTGTTTTTGAAATAGAAATGACAGACGAAATGGACCTAGAGGAGCTTGAGCTTAATTTGATTGATGCTGGAGTAGAGGAGCTTGAAGCTCAGGAGCAAAACTTGTTTATTTACGGAGATTACACTGCTTTTGGTACAATTTCAAAAGGGCTCGAAGATATGGGGATATCCGTTCAGAAATCTGGACTCAAAAGATATGCGACCTCACCTGTAGAATTCACTGAAGAACAGCTTGTTGATATAGAGAAAATGCTTGATAAGATTGAGGATGATGACGATATTCAACAGGTTTTTACAAACATCGCATAGAAATCTTGATTTTATATACTAAAGTTCATTAAAACAAGTTATAGTAAGACATTGACTCTCATGAAATCAGGTTTATACGCTTTATTGTTTGTTTTTCTGTTGTTCTCTTCTTGTTCTACAGAGAATAACGCGTTTTTGAATCGGACCTATCATTCAGCAACTGCCAAGTATAATGGCTATTTCAATGCAAATGAGCTTTTGGATCAAGCGTTAAGAAGCTTTTATAATTCCAATAAAGACGATTTTTATTCAATTTTAGATGTTAACCCTCTACCTGATGAGGAAGAGGCAAAAGCAATGCATTCGGCGATTGATACGGCTATCGTAAAATGTTCAGAGGTCATTAAAAATCACAGTATGCCTAGTACTGAGGATATGTACTACAAAGATGTGGAACATAATAAATGGATTGATGAGAATTGGATTACAATTGGTAGAGCGCTGTATTACAAGAGAGAGTATGAGAAGTCTTTGAAGAATTTTCAATTTGTAAAGCGCTTATTCGTAAAAGACCCTTCCTTTTATGTTGCCAAATTATGGATGGCAAAAATTCATATTGAGCAAAGATCCTATGCCGATGCCAAGCTTACACTTGATGATTTAAATGGTATTTCTCTAGCACAAAGAAAAAAGACATTCAAAGACTATATTCCTTTTGTAAATAAAAAGCCAACGGGAGAGGATATTATGCCTGAGATTAGCAAAAGCCTACAGTTTGATATTTATAAGTCCTACGCTGATTTAGCGATTAAAAGAAAAGAATATCCTGAGGCCATCAAAGGTTTGAGTTCTGCAATTTTAAAATGCCCTACCCTAAAGGAGAAGACAAGATTAAACTTCATTTTGGGTCAGCTTTACCAGAACAGCAATCAGCTAGACTCAGCGGCACATCATTTTTCTAAAGCACTCAAATCTGCAGCACCCTTTGAAATCGCATTTAATGCCCGCTTGAACCGAGCTATATGCGGCGGTGGAGAGCGTTTGAGTAAAGACCTAAAAAGAATGCTGAAGGACGCGAAAAACGCCCAATATAAAGATCAGATTTACTTTGCTATGGCGAACCTCGAGTTGAATCGTGGCGAAAAAGAAATGGGCATAAGATACCTTACTGAATGTGCATTTTATTCGAATGGAAATGCACGCCAAAAGGCAATGGCTTACGAGAAGTTAGGTGATATAAGCTATACGGATCGTGATTATGTCTCCGCGCAGAAGTATTATGATTCATGCGCTCGTTTTATTCCTGAGGGATATCCAAATGGAGCACTAGTAATTGAGAAAGCTACTAAGCTTTCTGACCTCGTAGTGGCCATTGAAACTGTAAATTTCGAGGATAGTGTTGAGCGAATTGCACTCATGCCTGAAAAGGAGCGGGAACGTTTTCTTAAAGAAACCTTAAAGCAGTTAAAGAAGGAAGCCCAAGAACGAAAGGAACGCGAGGCAGCTAAACTTCTCGCCCTTCAAGAACAGAGCAATGCTAATTCCAATGCCAATTCAAGTAAATCTGTTTTTAGCAATCCTAAATTGCGAGAACAAGGCTTCGAAGAGTTTAGAAAAATCTGGGGAACAACACGCGAGAACGAGGACCATTGGAGACGAAGTGAAAAAATGAGTTTTGAAATAAGTGAGCAATCGGATTCTACAAATACAGATTCTTTACTTGCTGAAGATGCTGATTCAGACTCTTTGACGATAGATAACCTTAGAAAAAATATTCCATTGACGGACAGCTCTTTTGCTGCTTCGGAGCTTCGTTTATTTGAAGCGCTGTACACGAGCGGCGTTTTATATAAAGAAATCTTAAATGAAACGGAACTAGCTCAGGTTCAATTTGAACGGGTTCTTGCGAAAAATAAGCGCAATCTTACTGATCTTTCTTCCGCCTTTCAGTTATATAAAATCAATGAAGCATCTGGCAAAAAACAACCCTTTATAGACCACATATTGGATTTTTATCCAAAATCGGATGCAGCGAAATATTTGAAGGATCCAGATTTTTATATCAAACAAAAGGAGTCTGAAAAGCTAAATGAGCAGGCATATATTGAAATGGCTGAGCGATACTTTGCTGGTAAATATAAGGAGGTAGCATCAGCGTCTCTAAAGGTCATTGATGAAGACCTTACCAATGCATTTCGCGCTGAGTATTTGCTTTTACATGTTTTCGCCATGGGTCAAATCACAGAAGATAAATCCTTGCTGGAGCCTTTAATTAATAGGGTGATTGATGAGAAGCCAGGAACGCCCCAAGCCGATGTAGCCACGGATTTATTAGATATTTTGAAGAATGGGTATTCAGAAAATATTGAGCTTTCTTTTGAACCCGATTACATCTATAAAAGGGCATTTTCTGAAAAACACTTTGTCATTATTTTTGTGGACGAAGAAGATGAGGAGATTGAAGATTTGAAATCAGGAGTAAAATCCTTCAATAGGAAAATTCATCGGGCCAAGGCATTGAAAGAGAGCATAAGCAAAACAGCAAAAAAAGATCCCTTTGTGGTGGTTAAAGAGTTCGATGATTCAAAATCGGCACAAGCCTATATTAACTCTTACAAAGCTGGTTATGAGTACTTGGAGGAGTTTCAGGACAATAAAATATATTCGATTGGCAAAACCAATTTGAAATTATTGATTGAAACTTCAAAATTAGATGAATACAAATCATTTTTTGATGATTTTTATTAAATTGAACCATGTTTAAGCGGAAAGAAATAGAAAATACAACTATGGCAAATTCACACACTCAAGAAACGAATTTAATTATTGCAGGAACCAAGCTGATCGGAGATATTGTTACCGACAACAATATTCATATTGAAGGAGAAATCCATGGAAATATAGCTTGCAAGGGTAAGGTCACCATTGGCAGCTCAGGTCGCGTTAAAGGGAATCTAAATTGCCTAACCTGTGAGATTCATGGTAAAATTGATGGAGAATTAAAAGTTGAAGACTTACTTACCTTAAAAGAGACTTCGAGAATCCATGGAAATATTGAAACACTTAAGCTAAAGATTGATGAAGGCTCCTTCTTTGAAGGAACGTGTAAAATGTCATCTGCTTTGCCTGATATGAGCGTCGTATCCGAATTAGAACTGAATGAAGAATAATCAACCCTCGCTTAAGCGGAAAGCTAACAAGTACGTTAAGTTTTCATCCTTAGGAATTCAAATGGGTTTAATTATTTATGCTTTTACCTGGGGAGGGATGTTTTTAGACGAGCGTTATGAAATGTCAACTCCTTGGTTCACAGTTGCTTTATCTTTATCAGGAGTGATAGGTTCTCTTACACTTGTTATAAGAGAAGTAATCAAAATGAATAAAGACGATGATTCGCAAAAGGTCTAAAGGCTTACTTTTTTTGTATGCTGCACTTCTTTCTGTCTTTGTGGTATCACACTTGTTCCTTCCGGATCTTTCTCAATCTGACAATATCTTGAATTCAGTTTTCTTGATGGTGCTTTTTACCTGTTCGTGGTTATTTGTTCATATTGGGGTGCAGAACAATCCAAAGAGATTCGTTGTAAACTTTATGATTATGACGGTCATGCAGTTTCTAGCTTTTTTGACTTTTGAGCTCATTTTGGTTATGAAGCATGCTCCTTGGATTCAAGTTGTCCATGCCTTGGGGCTTTGTGTTATACTCTTGATCATTCAATCCATTGGACTTGTTCAGTCGGGTAAATCATAGTTGGCGTATAAATTTCTCAAACAGTATTGAAAGCCCTTCGAATGAGGAAAAACTCAGGGCTTCATAGGTGTCATAAACGTCATGATAGTTTTGGTTATCGCCCATGGTGTAGATGAAAAACCCGGGTACGCCTTTTTCAGTAAAATGATGGTGGTCTGAATTTGCGGCTTTTCCGCGCGCTTTAACAGTAGCAACAGCATGTAGTTTCTTGTTTAGTTTTTGAAGCTTTTTGAATTCTTTTTTAAAGACCTTTCCATTTACTGCTGTAATTCCTTTTTCTCCGCTACCCATTATATCCATATTCAGCTGAAATTTCATTTTATTTAGTGGCATGACTGGATGCTCGGAAAGGTATTTTGATCCCAATAGTCCAATTTCCTCGCCAGCAAAAGCAATGATCAGTATATTGGTCTTTCTCAAGGGTTTCTTTTTAAACTTTTCAGCTACGGAAAGCATCATTGCAACTCCACTTGCATTGTCATTACCACCTGGGAAATAGGTTTCTGTACCCAGCCGTCCCAAATGATCATAATGGGCGGTTAGCATAATCGTTGATGTTGCTTTTTTACGCGCTTCAATCATGCCAATTACATTTAGCGCTGTATGCTTGTTTAGAAGTCTACTCTGGATATTTATGCTAAGCTCCGTGCCATCTATTTGATTTTTCAGTGAAGAGGATTGTACCTGAAGATAAATTGAGCCATATACCACAGGACTCACGGACCATGTGAATTTTTTATTTACAAGTTCTATGATCGGTTGAAATTGCGCATATTGGTTGATGAGGTAGCTGATTTTTCTGCTGCTGTCCAACGAATAATTTAAGTTTTTAACCATAAGAATATCATTTTCTTTTAAGCTAAAACCCTTTACACCTTCTTTACTTATAATCTCTAAAAATTCTTCTCCAGAAACAAATTTTGAAAAAAATAATGTTGGGCTACATGGAGTTTTAGTACAAGTTCCAGAAGATGCAGCTGCAGCTATATAGTCTTTTCCTGGAATGAGCTTTTGTCCCGAAAAAAAAACATCACAGCTACCAGGAAATGTGTTGACGTTGAAGCTAAACGGCTGGTAGTAATTGTCTAAAACAGGTGATATTCCCATTTGCGCAAAGTTTTTTGCAATATAGGCTGCCGCTATTGAATCTCCTCCTTGAACATATCCTCTTCCGTGAAATTCGGGAGCGCACATGGTTTTTGTAAATTGCTTATAGTCAAAATCACCTTGTGCATTAAACTGAAATGATAATACAAGGCATAAAATAGATAGGTACTTATTCATTCTTTAAATCAAAACATATTTCATCTAATTTACGTTAAATAGTCTTTCTTTTTGAATTCATGCAGACCCTTTATTTACCTAAAAGTTGTTATCTTGCTCCTTATCTAGGGTTAAAGATTTGCTTTTTGAGAAGTAACCAAATAGATTAAATAAACACCTATGTTTTTAGAGCAATTTCCAATACAAAATAGATCCAACGGATGGATTGAAGTTATTTGTGGTTCAATGTTCTCTGGCAAAACTGAGGAGCTCATACGTAGGTTGAGACGTGCGGAGTTTGCAAAGCAAGATTTAATTTTATTCAAGCCATCAGTGGATATAAGATACAGCGAGAAAAACGTTGTTAGTCACAGAGGTACGGAGTTTAATGCGGTGCTCGTTTCAAGCTCGAAGGAAATACTAGATACTGTAAAAAATCAAAAGGTTGTAGCCATAGATGAAGCACAATTTTTTGATGACCAGCTTGTTGAAGTCGCCTCTGAATTAGCTGGACGTGGAATTAGAGTAATCCTTGCTGGTTTAGACATGGATTATAAAGGCACCCCTTTTGGTCCAATGCCCGCGCTGCTCGCATCTGCAGAATATGTTTCTAAGGTTCATGCTATATGTGTTTCATGCGGTAACCTAGCTCAATTTTCAAATAGGTTAGTGTCTGATACCGATCAGGTAATGCTCGGTGCAGTTGAGGAATACCGTCCACTTTGCAGGTCATGCTTTAATAAATCCTCATCGTGAATCTACAGCTTACAATAGGTCAGCTCCGAAAAATTTTTGAACTTGAGGATAGTGCTCAGGATGACGCTTTACTCGTAAATGAAGTTGTTTATGACACCAGGACCCTTGTCCAAGGTGATGGTAAAATGTTTTTTGCTTTACAGGGTAAATATCGCAATGGAGCTTCATTTGTTGAAGAAGCTTACCAAAAAGGTATACGGGCCTTTGTTGTCAAAAAAATACCTAATAAAGCCCACTTGGACGCGGTATATCTGCAAGTCAGCAAACCTTTAGATGCTTTAATGAAGCTTGCGAAATGGCATAGATTACATTTTGAGATTCCGATAATTGCGATTATCGGAACCCATGGAAAGACGACAATTAAAGAATGGCTTGGGTCTTTATTAAAGCGAAAGTATAGACTCGTAAAATCTCCAAAGAGCTATAACTCTAAATTAGGTGTTGCCCTTTCGATTTTGGAGCTCCATTCATCCGCAGATGTAGGTGTTTTTGAACTTTCAATTTCTCTTCCAGATGAAGGAAAAGCATTCAATGAAATGTTGGCTCCCACTCATGTTTTAATCGGTCACATAGGTGATAAGCATAACGAAAATTTTTCTGAAAAGAATGGCAAAAAGATAGCGTATTTCAATTTCATAAAAGGTTGTACATCAGTTTTTCAGCTTCAATCTAAAATTGATGATTTCTGGTCAGGAAATAAAGGGTTAATAAAGCTATCATCATCGGACTTTCAATCATCGCTTTCCGCGTTGGGTTTTATAGATCAACTTAAAGAGGAAAATGCCATCATGGCCTTGGGTGTAGCGCGCTATTTTGAAGTTGAGATACCTGAAAACATCGAGTTTTTAGATGTGGCAATGCGACTTGAAACTTTTGATGGGATTCATGACTCACTTGTGATTAATGATACCTATAGCTTGGATAAAGAATCCTTGGAGGCAGCACTGCAATACCAAAGCACACTTGCTAAATCCAAAAAACGAGTTTTATTGTTACCAAAAGAGGTGGCAATCCCCAAGGATGAGATAGCAGCTTTACTTCAACGCTATGCGCCTTTGAGCTGTCATTTTTCAGATGAATTAACACTTGATGATTCGTCTTTAAAAAATGCGGTCATTTTAGTAAAGGGAAATGCAAGTTCGTCAATGAATAACATAGCGCACCTGCTTAAGCTTAAGCAGCATAGAACCCAAATCAATGTCAACTTGAGTGCCTTAAGGAAAAACATTCATGCCTTGAAAGACCTTATTCCCGAACATACAAAAAGTTTGGTCATGGTAAAAGCCAATGCTTACGGGACAGGAATGAAAAGAACGGCTATGTTTATAGAGGAGTTGGGTGTTGATTATTTGGGGGTAGCATATACAGATGAAGGTGTACAGCTTCGAAATTACGGGGTTCAATGTCCGATTTTGGTCATGAGTCCCGGCGCTGATGATTTTCATGATTGTATAGAGTACGACTTAGATCCGGCAATTTTTTCATTAACGCTTCTAGATGCTTTAGTGCGCACTTTGATTTTGAAAAAAAGAATGGCTTTCCCAATACATCTAAAAATAGATTCAGGAATGAATCGTCTGGGAATTAAGCCTTCTGAGGTCCCGAGCTTTATAGATATCCTTCACTCCCAACCAGAGCTTCATTTGAAGGGGGTTTATTCTCATTTTGCTGAATCAGACAACCAATTAGATTCTTCTTTTACTGAATATCAGTTGGATGTATTCCTTGGTGCATGCGAAATGCTAAGCAAGCATATTTCATACCCCTACATCAAACATATGGCGAATTCTGCAGCGATCATCACCCAGCCGAAAGCTGCATTAGATATGGTTCGAATGGGGCTTATTGTTTATGGAGTGGCTGAAAATTTAAGGGCTAAAAAAGTCCTTCAGCCAGTGATTGAATGGCGAAGTGAAATAACGCAAATAAAGCACCTTAGTAAAGGAGATACGGTTGGCTACAATAGATCGTTTTTGGCAAAAAAAGATACGACTATTGCAATTGTTCCAGTGGGTTATGCCGATGGCTTTCGACGATCTTTAGGGAAAGGTAAAGGGACTGTTTTTATTGGTGGAAAAAGCTGCAAGACCGTTGGAAACGTATGTATGGACATGGTAATGGTTGATGTAACAGGATTAAAGCTTCAAGAAGGAGATGCAGTAGAGATTATAGGTGAAAATCAATCTATTCTCGATTTCTCTGTGCAGTTGGATACAATTCCATACGAAGTTTTAACTGCCCTTTCATTGAGGGTTCACCGGAATTATATCGTAACTTAGCACCTTAAATTTCTTTTTATGAAAAATCTCCTAGCGCTTATTTTTAGCTCATTTTTAATTTCATTTTCTTCTAATATACACGGGCAAGTTGAATCTATAGATTCTACGTTGCGATTAATAGAAAAAAATGATGGCACAAAATATATTGCAATTATTCTAAGCGATGATGCCCGCGAGTTATTAATTGAAACTGAAACAATCGGAAAAATATACATTCTCAAGTCAGAAGTTAAAAGAATAACCCTGATTGAAAACCAAGATGAAATAAAAAATGGAGAGCTTCTCGAGGAAAGTCCATTTTCAACGCGTTATGCTTTTACAAATAATGCCTTACCGCTCAAAAAAGGCAATCATTATGCAATGGCAAATTGGTATGGTCCTGAGGTTCACTTTGCCGTCACAGATAAGCTAAGTATTGGTGTGATGACTACATGGATCGGAAGCCCCTTTGTGCTAGTGGGAAAGTATAGCTTTCCGACCTCTAACCCAAAAGTTAATTTTTCCATAGGTACAATGTTAGGGTCCAGTAGTTATTTAAACTCATTCCAAGGATTTGGCGGATTGCATTGGGCGACTTTTACCTATGGTGATCGCAAAAAGAATATTAGTTTGTCTGCTGGTTATGGTTATGTTTCTCCAGGAACTCAACGAAGTATTTATACTCCAGGTGTTTATGTGGGAGATTCAACAATCTATATCGATCCTAGTGGCAATACCACTACCTATTATGATTATCCTCAAATTCCGAGGGAAGATGATACTAGAATTTTCAAGTCACCAATATTCTCTGTCGGAGGGATCTATCAAATAACGAGTAAAACGAGTCTTTTCTTTGATTCGATGTTTGGTTCTGTTTCTGGTTCGATAAATAATAATTATCCAAACTACACAGGGGGCTTAAATTCGGCCGTTATAGCGACAGTTTTACCTCTTTCAGAAACAAACAACAATACGACTGCACTATATTTTATGCCTGGTTTACGTTTTCAGCGCAAAGATAACACGGCATTTCAAATTGCTTTAGCAGGTGTCAGCGCATGGGACGATTCGGAGAGCTATACTTTTCCGCTTCCAATGATATCATGGTTTTTTAAGATGTAATCAATAACTTTTTTCAATATCATTTGTTATCTTGAAACTTAAATACGCATAATTATGAACAAAAGAGTAGAAGCAGCATTAAACGACCAAATAAAAAAAGAGGCATCGTCATCTCAATATTATCTATCCATGGCTTCATGGGCAGAGTCCAATGGCTTAAATGGAACCGCTAATTTCATGTATACACATTCAGATGAAGAACGCTTCCATATGCTGAAGCTCGTGAAATTCGTAAATGAGCGTGGTGGTAGAGCAGAAGTTCCTCAATTGGAAAAACCACCGCACGAATTCAAGAACTTAAAGAGTGTATTTGAATCACTTCTTCAGCATGAAATAGGCGTTACGGCAAGTATCAATAATTTAGTAGATATCTGTCTTCAGGAAAAAGATTATACGACCCATAACTTTGTTCAATGGTATGTTTCAGAGCAGCTTGAAGAAGAGGCTTTGGCCCGAACAATTCTTGACAAGCTAAACTTAATCGGAACGGATTCAGGAGGGATGTATATGTTTGACCGCGATATGGAAAACTCTTTAATACAGGTCAATAATGCAAGTGACTCTGCAGAGCAATAGCCTTTAAACGAGTGAAAAATCTTGTATTTCTCGTCGCGTTTCTTCCCTGTTTTATAGGAGCACAATCGGTTTACCGCTTTAACAACTATACGATTAATAACGGGCTTTCTCAAAGCACGGTGAATACAATTCTTCAGGACGATAATAGTGCTTTATGGATTGGTACGCAAGATGGACTCAATAGATTTGATGGCGACAAATTTGAAATCTTCAATTCAGATGAGGAGGAAGGGATTAATAATCCTTTTATCACAAGCTCTGCCAAAACACAGGATGGTACGTTGTGGTTTGGAACGCACAATGGTCTTACTGAATACAATCCAAATAAAGAGAAATTTCAAACATACACACCCAGCAATAAAAAAAACTTGGACATCTCATCTATCTCGATTGGTGAGGGAGATGACCTTTGGATTGCTACCTTAAACCAAGGCGTATATAGGTTTGATAGGGATAAAAATTCTTTTGAGTTGCTTAATTGGGGGAACAGTGCTCTTGAAATTAGCTCTGCAACATATGTTGAAAATAGTTTAATTATTCATTCAGGAACTGATGAACTATTTATTTATAATTTTTCTTCTAAAACCTTGAAGAAGGTAAGGACTGATGTTTTAGGTTTTGATGATTTTACAATTTTGAACATAACTGTTGCTTCAGACAGTAATATCTATGTAGGTTCAAATGTCGGTGTATTCCAGCTAGACCTAAAGGCGAATTGTCTGCTGCGGGAATTTCAAAATTATCCTGAGCTTCAGAATATTCAGGTCAAGAATATTTGCTTGTCCCAAGGCCAGTGGTTTTTTGCCTCAATTGGTAATGGGCTTTATACAATTGATGAAGGAGGGGAGCTAATTAACAGTACCCAGGATATGTTTCAAAAGAGTGCTCTCATGTACAATGACTTGAATGTCCTTTTTGAGGATAAAAACAAAAAATTGTGGATTGGGAGTGAACGAGGGATTTCCAGTTTTGACCCTAAATATTCTGGTTTCATAGGTGTGGGGCCTGGAGCAAATCTAAAAAAGAGTTTGCCCTCGTCAAATGTTTGGACCTTTACAGAGGACAGTAGCGGAAATTATTTGTTTGTGGGGACGGACCTAGGGATGTCTCGACTGAATAGAAAAACAGGTCTTTTTACCCATTTCAATAGGAGGAATCAAAATGCTGAATCTGCTACTAAAGAGGCTAAGTTTAATGTTATGTCTTCTTATTCAATTGATTCAAATACAGTTTTAGTTGGTTTTGAGGACGGTCTTTTTAAATTAGAAATTAAGGAAGACCAAACGTTTGGTTATACCCGTTTAAATTACGTTAATCCAATCATTTTACCGAAATACAATCGGCTCTACGGAATAGAGAGTCTAGATGCAGACAATTATTTATTGGCGACTAAGGGAGCAGTATTCTTGTATAATATAATAACGGGAGTTTCCAAACGTTTTGAGCACAATATAAACCGGCCTGAAGAATCACTTTCGCCCGGTACATGCAGAGTAATTTACAAAGACAGAAAAAGTCGAATATGGTTTGCAACCAGTTCAGGAGGGATTAATATTCTTGTCAAGAATGATCAGGGCAATTATACGATTCAGCCGCATCCAATAAACGATAATATTCGAAAAGTAACGAAAGATTATGCTACAGCTTTGTGTGACGATGATAAGGGTAATTTATATCTCGGAACGTATGGCTCTGGAATGTTATATGTAGATTTCAACTCAGGAGAAATCAAGAAAATTGACAAAAAAGGCGGATTACCAAATAATATTATTTACGGTATCCTCAATGATGGCAGGAGAATATGGATCAGTACAAATAAGGGCATAGCTTCTTACAATCCATTAAATGCTGATGTTAAGTCATATCTCGAGGTAAATGGCCTAGTCAGCAATGAGTTTAATTCCAATGCCTTTTTCAACTCCTCTAATGGTGAATTGTTTTTTGGCTCAATATACGGGTATAACGTTTTTAGGCCAGATGAATTGAATATTGAGAATACTGAGCAAGAGGTCATTATCACCAAGTTCAAATTGAATAAAGAATGGCTTAAGCCTGGGCAGGAAGGTTCGCCTTTGAAACAACCCATTTCAAAAACATCCTTTATAGAGCTTCCATATACAGACCGTAGTTTCACCATTCGATTCCAAACCAGTGATTTATCCAATCCTGAATTGACCCAATTTAGATACGAACTTATTGGGTCTTTGTATAATGAAAGATTCATTGAAAAAAATCGTGAAATCACTTTTAATTCATTATCCCCTGGAGACTATCAATTAAAGATTTATGCGAAACTTGGTGAGGGGTCGTGGAGTAAAAAACCTAAAGTTCTTGAAATATCTATTTTACCTCCTTATTGGGGTACATGGTGGTTTTGGACCATTGCCGCATTGATTGTTTCAGTATTGGCATTTTTATTTTTTAAGCGAAGAATTGAATCCGAACGCAGAGAACAAGTGAAGCTGGAGCTAAAGGTTTCTGAAAGAACCCGAGAGATTAGCAATCAAAAATCAAGAATTGAAGAACAAAGTAAGCTTCTTGAAACGGAAAAAAACAATGTAGTACGTCAACAAGAGCTTTTACAAATTGAAAAAGACAATGCCGAACGTTGGTTGGCAAACGCTCTGCCTGAGGAGGTCGTAAGAGAGCTGAAGGTAAATGGAAAGGTGGAAGCAAATGCTTTTGATAAGGTGACTGTTATGTTCACTGATGTAGTTGGCTTCACCAATATTTCAAGAAGAATGAGGCCGAGTAGGCTTGTCAAACGTTTGGATATTTTATTTAGAAGATTTGATGAGCTTATTCAGAACAATGATCTTGAGAAAATAAAAACAATAGGGGATGCTTACATGTGTGCAGGTGGCATACCTATAGATAATTCCATTAATCCAATGAATGCCTGTATTGCTGCATTGCAGATACAGGATTATATGTCGAAACTGAAGTTTGATGCAATTGCCAATCACAGCGATTATTGGGAAATACGTCTTGGAATCCATACAGGACCTGTTGTAGCAGGTATAATTGGGGATTTAAAGCTGGCGTATGATGTTTGGGGTCCAACGGTGAATCAGGCACAGCAGATGGAAAAGTTTGGTGCTCCCGGAGATGTAACGATTTCAGGAACCACTTTTACGTTTATAGAACCTTACTTTGAGTGCATACCGAAAGGGAAAGTGAAAATCAAAGGTGGTATAGAGGTCGATACTTATGCTGTGCTTAAAATCAAGCCTGAGCTCTCTGAAAAAGGGGAAGGACTGTTTCCAAATGATAAGTTTAGTGAAATTGTACAGCTTCATCATTTTAGCTCGATCAAATATTATAAAACGGAGCATTTTGTATTGGATTATTTAAAGGCTGGATTGTCAGATAAATTACTCTATCATTCTGTGCACCATTCTATAGATGTTGTCCAGGCTGTTGAGCGTATTGCGCTCTCCGAAGGGGTTACGGATGA
>MDTB01006727.1_pt1 | contig 20742 bp, 11 predicted proteins | sample 811161 | NCBI WGS metagenome assembly MDTB01 (sample SAMN05326650, study PRJNA326480) | marine metagenome | isolation source: seawater | place: Mediterranean Sea | collected 2009
CCAAGCCCTCAAGTGTGAGTGGCCATACAGCAGGCCAAACCAAAGCATTGGCGATACCTAAAGCAGCAACAAATAAAACAGATGTAAAGCCATCAGTCATTAATATTAAAATACTAAAAACAATCCCCAAAAGAGCACTGATCTGTAGTGCCTTTTGTTGGCTGATAAATTTTGGGATCAATACCACCCCAAGTGCATAGGTCGCAACCATTGCCATGAGGGTAAAGGTGGTAAAAAACTTGGCTGTTGAAGCAGAGATGCCCAAAGCAATCCCATAGGCAATGATGGAATCTCCAGCAATCACTTCAGCACCGACATATACAAATAAGGTTAGCATTCCAAGCCATAAATGAGGATATTGAAAAATTGTTTTTTTGCGACTTTTCACTTGACTGTTCATTGTCATCCATGGCTGCATCTACGTTTGGCAAAGGAGCCTTGCGCATAAGTAAGCCTAAAACAAATAATACAATTGCCATCATGACATAAGGTGTATATACACTATCAGCCATTTGATCGAGCAATAAGGCTTTTTCACTCGCAGAAACACTGTCGAGTTGAGCGTTGACCTCATCGATACCTTTGAGTAGAATGGCACCAAAAATGAGTGATCCCAAAGCACCAGCGACTTTGTTTGCAATGCCCATGATGGCAATGCGTTGAGCACCACTTTCGATGGGACCAAGAATCGTGATGTATGGGTTTGCAGCAGTTTGTAGAATTGTCATTCCAGTGCCTTGAATAAAAATTCCAGTCAAAAACATCCAGTAGGTTCTTGCTTCGGCAGCTGGAATAAAAACCAAAGCTCCTGCTGCCATGATAAAGAGTCCGATAGACATTCCTATTTTATATCCTACTTTCTGCAATAGATATGAGGCTGGTAGTGCCATGACGACAAAAGAAATGTAGGATGCAGAAGCAACAAGATATGACTGTGCTTCAGTGAGTTCATTGATGGTCTTCATAAAGGGAATTAAAGCCCCATTGACCCAGGTTACAAAACCGAAAATAAAAAAAAGACCTGCGATTATGGTAATCGCAATTTTGTTGTTTGTGTTGGTATTCATTGGTTATTTTTTGTCAAGATAAATAATTGATTTTGAAACGTAATATTATATAGAAAATAATAGCAAACTAATTTTATTTATATCAACTTAAATGTTCTTCATTCTATTATATCAACAATTTAAACATAGAAATATGAAAATATCGCAATTTATTGAGTGATATTTTAAATTGCAGTCAAAATGCAGCATCTTTTGATTCGATCTATTTATTTGCAGAATTTATTTTTGGACTATGAAACAAACAACCCGAGTCACACTCATGCTTTTGAGTGTTTTTTTAGCATGTACAAAAAATAGTACTTCTGAAAACACAGATTTAATTTCATATGTAAATCCATTTGTTGGTACAGGTGGCCATGGTCATACCTACCCTGGTGCAACCATGCCTTTTGGGATGATGCAACTCAGTCCTGACACAAGACTTGAGGGTTGGGATGGGTGCTCTGGCTATCATTACACAGATCAACATATCTACGGATTTTCTCATACGCATCTTTCTGGAACAGGGATTTTAGATTATGGAGATGTCTTGCTGATGCCAACCAATGAGGTGGTTTTCAATAATGGTGCTGATGGGAATAAAGGGTATCGATCTTCATTTTCTCATGACAATGAGGTGGCATCGCCAGGGTATTATGCAGTACATCTGGATGACACAAAAATTGATGTTTCCCTAACCGTTTCAGAGCGCAGTGGAATTCATCAGTATACATTCCCCCAGGGTTCTGAGCAAATTGTAATTCTCGATTTGGTTCATCGAGATTTGGTGATCGACTCAGGTCTTGACTTGATCGATGAGGTGAATGTGAGGGGTTATCGATTTTCAAATGCTTGGGCGAGAGATCAACGTATATTTTTCGATATGGTTTTTTCGAGACCCTACAAGGATGTGGTTGTTGAAGATGATTTGTTGACTGGTAAATCAGTGAGGGCTGCCTTTATATTTGACCCATCAGAATCGAATGAAGTTGAAATTCGTGTTGGAATTTCTGCTGTTGACCAAAGTGGAGCTTTGCAAAACAGAAAACACGAATTGGATGATAAATCCTTTGAGGATGTTCTTCAAATTGCTGAAAACACCTGGGAACAGCAGTTAAATAAAATTGTCGTGGAGACCTATGATGAAGAAGATAAATACAATTTTTATACGTCCTTATATCACACGATGCTTGCACCTAATCTCTATCAAGATGTCGATGGGCGATATAGGGGTATGGATATGAACATTCATCAAGACAAGGAGACCGATTATTACACTGTTTTTTCGCTTTGGGATACCTACAGGGCCACCCACCCACTCTATACACTAATTGATCAAGACAGAACAAATCATTTCATCCGAACGTTCATCAATAAATATGAAGAAGGTGGAATCATGCCCATTTGGGATTTGGCTGCTAACTATACAAATACGATGATTGGATATCATGCTGTTCCTGTGATTGCAGATGCCTATCAGAAAGGGATTAGAGACTATGATGTTGCAAAGGCATTTGAAGCGATGAAACACTCTGCCACTCGCGATCATCATGGTTTGGAGAGCTATAAAAAATATGGGTTTATCCCAGTTGAAACCGAATCAGAGTCTGTTTCAAAAACACTTGAATATGCTTATGATGATTGGACCATTGCCATCATGGCCAAATCATTAGGCAAAAAAGAAGACTACAAGAATTATTTGCAACGTGCGCAGTACTATAAAAACCTTCATGATCCCTCAACCAATTTTATGAGAGGTCGTTTTCACAACAAATGGTTTGAGCCTTTTGATCCTTACGAGGTAAATTTTAATTATACCGAAGCCAACTCCTGGCAGTATAGTTTTTATGTCCCCCAAGACATCTCAGGGCATGTGTCTCTTATGGGCGGAAAAGCATCTTATGAAAAATTGCTCGATGATCTTTTTTCTGCTAGCACAGAAACATCTGGCCGAAATCAATCCGATATCACTGGTTTGATTGGACAATATGCACATGGAAATGAACCGAGTCATCATATGGCATACTTGTATAATTTCGTTAATAAGCCGCATAAAACACAAGAGAAAGTTCGTCAAATTATGACAGAACTTTACGCCAATGAACCTGATGGGATTTCGGGTAATGAAGATTGTGGTCAGATGAGTGCATGGTATGTGTTTAGTGCACTAGGGTTTTACCCTGTAACGCCAGGCTCAAATGAATATATTATTGGGTCTCCAATTGTCAAATCAGCAACCATAAATTTAGAAAACAGAAACACTTTTCGCATCAATGCTCCCGAAAATAATCGCCGTTCTTATTATGTAAATGAAGTCACACTCAATGGAGAAAAATTAGAACAGTCGTATATCAAACACAGCGATATTGTCAATGGTGGAACCCTGGACTTTAGTATGAGTAGACGAAAAGCAGAATGGGGCTCTACTGATGCTTCTATCCCATCAACTGAAATCAATGAGTTTTTGATCACATCACCACCATATATTTCAAAAGGTGATTTAGCATTTGATATGTCCACTACTGTCGAATTTGAAAGCACACAAGATGAAGCCGAAATTTATTATTCCACAGGTGATGATTATGAAAAATACACAGAACCTCTCACAATTGATGATAACACCATTATAAAAGTTTATGCAGACATCAATGGGCAAAAAAGTGCAGTCTTAGAAACCACGTTTCGCAAAAAAAATCCTGATGTAAAAGTCACTCTACATACAGATTATCATTATCAGTACACTGCAGGCGGGAACGATGCCTTAGCAGATGGAATCATTGGAGGAGAAGACTTTCGTACTGGGGCGTGGCAAGGGTACCATGATGTAGATGTAAATGCTATCGTCAATTTATCTACACCCACAACAATTCATGACATTACGATTAATTTTTTAAGTGATCAAAGTGCTTGGATTTTCTTTCCAGACAGCGCCGAGTGCTACGTTTCTGCTGATGGAGAAAACTATACATTTGTAGGGTCAAAGGATTTTAATAATGAGGAATTGGACTCTCCAAAACTCAAAACAATATCTTTTACCCCTGCTGATGAACAATATCAATATGTGAAATTAAACGCCAAAAAAGTTGGTCCTGTTCCAGAATGGCATATGGGTCATCAATATGAAGGAAAAACTTGGATCTTTGTCGATGAAATTCAAATTGATTATGAACCAAAGTAATCGCATCATCCACAATATTCAAGTCGGATTTGTATTCTTATTTATTTTCGTTCTTTCTTCTTGTCAAACGTCGAAAAAAACATTGTCGTTACCAAGTCTATTTTCGGACAATATGGTCTTGCAAAGAAATGCAGATGTACAACTTTGGGGAAAGTCTTTTGCAGGAGCTGAGATAACAATTGCAGTGCCTTGGGGGGAGTTCAAGTCAGTAGCCAACAAAGACGGCAGCTGGAATATCGCCGTGCCAACAGCTGATTATGATCGTCCTTTTTCAATGGAGGTCTGCGATGATACATCATGTATAAACATTCAAAACGTTGTACTGGGTGAGGTTTGGCTTGCTTCAGGGCAAAGTAATATGAGTATGCCACTCAAGGGATGGTTGCCTACAGATCCCATTGAAAATTCTTCTGCAGAAATTGCTCAATCTGATCAATATCCATTTCGCTTTTTTAAAGTTAAACAAACAGTTAGTAAAGTTCCCAAAACCACAGTACAAGGAAGTTGGAAGGTGAGTAACCAAATCAACGCAGCTGAATTTAGTGCCACAGCCTATTTTTTTGCAAAAAATTTATACGATGAACTCAAGGTTCCCATCGGCATTATCAATAGTAGCTGGGGTGGTACTCCTGTTGAATCTTGGGCTGACCAAAGCGCATTGCAAAACGTTCCAGCATATAGAGAAATCTTTAACAACACTGATACAACAGAGGACAAGAAAAAAAAGTATGAAGAATGGCTACAGCCACTAGACTCATTTCCAGAGACAACTGAAAAAACCACTTTTGAAGAGTGGAGCAAATTGGCATTTGATGACCTGCGTTTCTCAACTGAAGAGTTTGACGATACCCAATGGCTTGACTTATCAATCCCAGGAAACTATGCTGATGTATTCAGTGGCTATACTGCTAGTGATTTTGATGGGATTGTTTGGATAAGAAAATCATTTACCATTGATAAGCTTGTCAAAGATTACAAATTTAAACTTGGTTTGGTTGATGATATGGACTTTACTTTTATCAATGGTGAATTCATTGGTGCAACTGTTGGAGAAGACAGCTTCAATAAAAAGCAATATGAGATTCCTTCTGGATTACTCAGAGAGGGGGTGAACACCATCGCTATTCGACTAATCGACACCATGGTTGATGCCAGGATTTATTCTCCGATTAGTCTTAGCAGTAGTGCGGGTGAATTGTCACTTGAAGGAAATTGGAAAGCGATGCCTACTGCAGAGTTATATAAAAACAACTTTTATGTACTGAGCCCAGCATATATTACTTCCAACCCAAGGCCAGATTATATTAAATCTTCAGCTTGGGCACCAACAGCACTTTTCAATGGTATGATTAATCCTTTGATTCCCTATACGATACAAGGGGCAATATGGTATCAGGGAGAGGCGAACGTTGGTTTTGAAGACGAATACAAAATCGTTTTTAGAAATATGATCGAAGGATGGCGTTCGAAATGGAACAATGACTTTCCCTTTTATTTTGTGCAAATTGCCCCATTTAATTATGGAGATGGACTTTCTCCAGCTCTCCGAGATGCCCAGCGCCATGTTGCTTCATTGGAAAACACAGCGATGGTTGTGACCCTCGATATTGGAAACCCTGATAATATTCATCCTGCGAAAAAAAATGAGGTGGGAAAACGTCTATCTAATCTAGCAATAGATCAAACCTATGGTGTGAAAAACACCAATCTTGCTTCCAAGCCAATCAGTGTTGTTGGCAAAAAAAATATTGTCAGTATTCTGTTCGATTGTAAAGATGGTGGTAGTTTGCAGCTCAAAAATCCTTCTTCCGATCAGATCGAAATTTCTGAAGACAACATCAATTTCTTTCAAGCAAACGCAGTGGTCGATGACTGCTATTTGCATCTGTATTCCTCAAAAGTAAAACACCCGAAATATGTTCGTCATGCGTGGACAGACACAGGCAGTGGCGCAATACTGAATTCTGAGGGAATCCCAGTCTCAACGTTTTTGGTTGAAGTTGAGAACTGAATGTAACACCTAGGGATGATTAAACAGCTTGAAGTTTTTAAGCCAAAAGACTTTTTTTACTGCGCTGATAGCCATACCATATGATGTAGCCATAACAAACGATTAGTAAAAGAAGGGCCATTTTAAACCCAAATAAATCTGTCATATATCCATAGAGAGGCGGAATGATAGCGCCCCCAACAATCATCGTACATAGTATCCCTGACGCTTGTGGTTTCAAATCATCCAAACCTTCTAAAGATAAGCTTAAAATAGTCGGGAACATTATGGAGTTAAAAAGACCAACTGCAAGGATAGAAATCATGGAAACAATGCCTAGACTTTGGGATGAGATAACAATCATGAGTACTGCACCAGTCGCAAAATAAGAAAGAACAACAGAAGGCCGAATGACTTTGGTGAGATAAGAGCCTACAAAACGACCAATCATAGCACCACTCCAATAGAAAGTGACGAAAGCACCCAAGATGCCATAATCACTAACAACTGAGAGGTCTTGCCCCAATAAAGTCGAGGCAATCGCTGCCATAACTTCATTCTGCTTGACGACAGCAGTAAGACCCATATCATAAAAATAATTGACAAGATAACTGCCAATTGCCACCTCTGCACCTACATAAATAAAGATTCCAAGTGCGCCAAGAAGCAGCGATTTATTTCGCAAAAGAGAGTTGTATCCGCCTTTTGGTGCAGACGAAAGCATTGTTGGTAATTTAACAAAGACAAACACCAATGCAAGAAGAATGATAAAAGATGCAATGACCATAAAAGGAGTCTGCACTGCTGTGGCTTCGCTGATTAGATAGGCTTCACGTGCAGCAGTCGTCATCTCTGAAATCTCATCACTCGAGCGCACTCTATCACTTAGAATAAACGATGCTCCTAATATGGGGGCAATTGATGTACCTAGTGAATTAAATGCTTGTGATAGATTGAGACGACTCGCGGCTCCTGACTCAGAACCCAAAACTGCAACATAAGGGTTTGCAGCAACTTGCAGTACTGTAATCCCTCCAGCGAGTACAAAATATGCCAATAAAAACACATTAAATTCTCGAAAGGAAGCAGCAGGGTAAAACAAAAAACAACCAATCGCCATAGTGATAAGTCCTGCGACGATTCCCCTTTTGTATCCAATTTTTGAAAGCAAAAACCCTGCTGGTATCGATAGGATAAAGTATGCCCCAAAAAAAGCAAATTGTACCAAGCCAGCCTGAAAGAAAGTCAGTGTAAACAAATCTCGAATTCGTGGGATCAAGCTGTCGACAAGGACTGTGATAAATCCCCATAAAAAAAAACAAGGATGTTAAGAAAATAAAAGCTGTTCTGTAATTGTGTTTTGTTTGATTCATAAGATTGAGTTTGTGGTTAAATCTCTGCTGAAATTTTAATCTTTTTGGGATTTTAAGTCCTGATAAATTAAGTCAGAATTGTTTTTTTTTAACTGTATTTTTCGATATATTTAAGTCATGTGATTTTTTAAAAAAAAGACATTTCTTCATTCTTAAATCCTTTAAATATAGACAAAATTTATTGATTTTTCGATTGTTGATGTTATCCTTAAAAATGGGAAAATGGTAGTAGAAATTTGCGCGAATTCTTTCCGTTCAGCACGCAATGCAGAAAAGGCAGGTGCTGATCGAATTGAGCTATGCACTGAGTTGGCGACTGGTGGGCTAACGCCATCCTATGGATTGCTAAAGCAAGTGATTTCAAAACTATCGATACCAGTGTATGTCTTAATCCGCCCACGCAGTGGAGATTTTTGCTACTCAAACGAGGATTTTGATATTATGAAACAGGACATTAGTCTTTGTAAAAAGTTGCATTGCCAAGGGATTGTTTCTGGAGTTTTACACCCCGATATGACCATTGACCTTGAACGAACCAAAGAGTTGGTAGAACTCACAAGTCCTTTATCGTTCACGTTTCATAGAGCGTTTGATTCAGTGCCAAACCCATTGAAAGCCCTAACTGAGTTAGAAAAGATTGGTGTCAAAAGGCTACTAACGTCAGGTCAACAATCGACTGCAGTTGAAGGACTGCCCCTACTTCAAAAATTACAAGATAACTTTAGTGGAAACATCATCCCTGCCGCTGGGATTAACACTAAAAATATATCGAAATTTAAAACGTCTATTTTTAAAGAAATTCATTTCTCTGCCTCCATTCAAGAAAAAAGAATCACAACAGGTTTTCTGCAATTGAATTCTGAAAAACACTTTGACGAAACATACCAAACTTATGCCGATCAAAACATAATTGAACAAATGATATCATTACTCCATGCATAAATTACATCTCACACTCATTGGCGTTGTCGCAATTCTTGTTAGCTGCGAACCAAATAAACAACTTCCTACTGTAGTCACGCTCGACTCTAACTGGTTTTTTCGATCTGCCAACGCTGACGGGTGGCGCTCAGCAACTGTGCCAGGAAACATATATTCTGATCTGATCGATCATCAACTCATTGAAGATCCATTTATTGGAGCAAATGAGACAAAAGTGCAGTGGGTTGCTGATTCAACCTGGGTCTATCAAACCAATTTTGATGTGCCAACAAGCACACTCAATAAAGAAAATATCCAACTTGAATTTGAGGGTCTTGATACCTATGCAAAGGTTTATTTGAATGACAGTTTATTGATTTCAACCAATAATGCATTCAGGACTTTTAAGGTTCCTGTCAAGGACTTTCTCTTGTCTCAAAACAAACTGTCGATTAATTTTGCCCCAACACAAGTCAAAGAGGAAATTGAGAAAAATAAACTCGATTACACACTACCAGAGGGCAATCGTGTGTTTACGCGCAAAGCGCAGTTTCAATATGGTTGGGATTGGGGTCCGAAGCTAAATACCATGGGGATTTGGAAAGATATCTCCTTGCAGGCGTGGGATGATTCTTCTATTGAAAATATCTTTTTGAAAAAGGATTCCTATACGAATGAAAAAGCACAATTCACTGCTGTTGTAACTCTGACAAGCCCGCCAAATCGGGCAAGTACAATTGAGGTATTGGCCGATGGAAAAGAATTTTCTTTGGCAATACCTGCATCAAGTACAATGGATAAATTCGAGGTTTCCGTCACTATTGAAAACCCTACATTTTGGTGGCCCCATAATCTTGGCGATCCACACCTCTATCAAGTTGAAGTTCGATTGGTCAAAAACAAAACGATAATGGATGAGGTCGTGTTACAACATGGCATTCGCAATGTTTCACTCATTGCTGAAGAGGATGAACATGGTCAGTCCTTTTATTTCAATATCAATGGGGAGGCTGTGTATATGAAAGGGGCAAATTACATTCCGCAACACAGTTTGCAGAATCGAGTCACAGATGCACATTATGAAAACTTACTCCAAGATGCTGTTGATGCCAATATGAATATGCTTCGTGTATGGGGTGGTGGTATTTATGAAAATGATATTTTCTATGAGATATGCGATGAAAAAGGAATCCTTTTGTGGCAGGACTTTATGTATGCCTGTGCCATGTATCCAGGTGATGAAGAATTTTTGGAGAACGCCAAGCAAGAAGCAGAAGACCAACTGATGCGTTTGCGAAATCATCCAAGTATTGTCTTGTGGTGTGGGAATAATGAAAACAATGAAGGTTGGCACAATTGGGGTTGGCAAGATGGCAAGACGCAAGCGCAGAAGGACAAAATATGGGGCGACTACTTAAAACTATTTGACAGTATTTTACCAGTAGAAGTAGCAAAACACACCCAACTTGATTATTGGGAGAGTTCTCCTAAATATGGACGTGGGAATCCTAAGTATCAATTTGAGGGTGACGCTCATGATTGGTGGGTTTGGCATGATGCCTATCCATTTGAGCATTTTGAAGACCATGTTCCACGCTTTATGAGTGAGTTTGGGTTTCAGTCTTTTCCGAGTCAAGAGGCGATGAAATTCATCAATCAGTCTGATGATATTCAAATCGATACGGAGGGGATGAAATCACACCAAAAACATCATCGTGGATATGCGCTCATTGATCTGTATATGGACAGGGATTATATGGTGCCAGAGAATGATGAGGATTATGCCTATGTGAGTCAACTGGTGCAGGCGCGTGGAATGCGATTGGGAATCGAGGCACACAGAAGAGCAAAGCCCTATAATATGGGTACCCTTTACTGGCAACTCAACGACTGTTGGCCAGGGATTTCATGGTCGAGTATCGATCATTTTGGCAATTGGAAAGCATTGCATTATGAGGCAAAAGAAGCATTTGAAAACATCCTCATTTCATTTAAACGAGAAGGTGATCAGGTTGATGTTTATATTGTCAATGACTTATTGAAAAATCTTGAAGAAACCTTGGTGTTACAACTGTATGACTTCAAGGGAAATGTATTGTGGAGTTCCTCTACAGCAGTAGAAGTCGATAGGAATAGTAGCGTATTGGCGCAATCGTTTTTTGTTGAAAATATGGGCGATCTAGATGGAAATGAGGTCATGCTCGAGGCTAAGTATGGGGATCATACCAACACTTACTTTTTTGAAAAGCCTAAGAATTTGGCGTTGGGTGAAGCTGAGATTCACTTTGAGATTCAAAAAGTAGAGCAAGGGTTTTCCATTGATCTCACTTCGCCTGTATTGCAAAAGAACATCATGCTCATGGCTGCTGTTAAAGGACAGTTTTCTGACAACTATTTTGATTTGAAAGCGAACGAAAAGAAAACAATATTATTTCAGACTTCCTCCCCATTAATAGGAGAGGTTACTTATAAGAGTTTAAATCAATTGATGAAAGATTGATTGGAATTTGCTTTATTATTGAAAACAAAAAAAGCCTGCAAAATGCAGGCTTTTTTTCAAACTAACTAAATATGAAAAACCAAATAAATTATTTAGCATACCATAATTTTGTAGCCATATTATCAGGCCCTTGAATAGAAACAGCAGCACTTACATTATCTCCGTTTGTATTATACGTGTCTGTTCCATATCTTAACCTCTGTGCTTGTCTACCATTCAGGTCCCCAGCAAAAGAGATTATGTCGTTATCATCGGATGTTATGACTGCTGCTGTAGGATACCCAGTATCTCTAACAATAGCCCAACTTTCGTATCCATTAGTGTAATTAACTAACCAACGTTGTGTTGCTATTTTCTCTAGTTTTTCTTCCATTGTACCAGATAACGAACCCATGTCAGAAGACAAAAAATCTGCTGAAGGGGCTGTACCCCAAACAGCCATAGCTTTTTCTAAGCCTAATTGATAGTAAGTATTTGCATCTCCACTAGCGAGTCCCTTTACAATTGCTTCTGCTATCATAAAATGTGAATCAGCCGATGCCATTACAACTTCCGGAAATTGCTCCTTCCCTTCATCGTTTCTAACTTGAGTTATAATATCTGCAGGCTCAGAAAACATTGTTCCTGGCATGTACCCTTTAAGCTTTGGGCTTATTCTTGAGGGCATCCCTATATAATTAGTGTTTTCTGGCATAGTGATAGTCAAATCAGTAGCTGTTTCTGTCCACGTATAATCTTGATCTTGAACAAGACCGGCAGCATCAAGTGTGCTTTTAACGAAAGCAATATGAGCACCGATTAAGGCAACATTTTCACCTGTAGTTGGTTTTGTTATTGTCATTGTTCCGCCTACAGCAGGTTTAGTCATTAAAGGCAACCTTGGATCATCATAATCTTTCATTGCATTATTCAAAGCCTGAGAAACTCTCCAATCGCTACCTCCACCTCCAAATGTATATACATCTCCATAGCATGCAGCGGAAGAAGCTCCCCATATGTTTGTTTCAGCAGGAAAACTTGCAAACATACCATCAACATCAGCCAATACTCCGGATGCAATTGCTTCTGAAGCAGCAGTAGCAGAAAAATCTTCTCCTGCAGCTCCATGGGCTCTTAGCGCTAATCGTAACTTTAAACTGTTTGCCATTTGTTTCCAGTTTTGCATATTACCATTAAATATTACATCATTTTCTGCAAGCTTCCCAAAACCACTACCAGCTTCTGTTTTATCACCAATAATTTCTATTGCTTCATCAAGTTCAGCAATTATTCCTTTATATATGGTTAATTGATCATCGAACTTAGGTAAAGCTATATCTGGATTAGATGCTTCTGTGTATGGGATCATTCCATAGGCATCTGTAAATTGTTGGTAATAGACCCCTTTCATTATAAGCCCTAGAGCATAATACATTTCATCCTCTAAAGAGCCCCCTTCTTTGACATTATTCAAATATGAAGTTAAGACAGTATTGTAACCCGATAGGTGGTTCCAACAACCAAAGTCTGACCAAAAGCTATTATATAACCATCCTAAATCGCCATCCCAACTAGATCCGGCCCATCCATTAGATGATTGGCCAGAAAATTGATCAACGTGTATTACATTTCCTAGCCAGCGAGGAAACATATTACCTTTTAGAAGCCTTTGCTGAATTTCAGTAACAAAAAACTTGGCACTGATATCTTCAGTAGAAAGTGCATCAGGTTGTGTGTTTATTTCATCAAAATCATCTGTACAGGACAGAGCTGTAGCCATTAATAAACTAGTAAAGATTAATAATATTCTATTTTTCATTTTTTTATGTATTTATATTAAAAATTCAATGTTAGATTTATACCTAAACTTCTTAATGTTGGCATAGCATTGTGGGACATACCTTGTGTACCAAATGATGTTCCCAGCACCATTTCAGGATCTATATCATCAGCACTCTTAGATAAGAAAAATAAGTTTCTTCCCACCAATTGAATGTTTGCACTTTGAAGTCCAAATTGTTCAACACCAGAAATATTGTACCCTATTGAAAGTTCTCTTAATCTAATGTTGTCTTGATCAAAAATATAGTTCCCAGAAACGTTACCCATCGCTGTCCAATATTCTTCTCCAGAAATACGTTCTGTATTAGCAACTCCAGTTCCGGTATTAATTCCGTTTACTAAAATTCCATCACGGTATTGAAGACTTCTTTTAGATACACCTTGTCGATCTAAATCAGCAGAGGTTTGTGAATAAATTTGACCGCCTACACGAGCATCTATTAAAAAACTCATGGAGAAATCATTGAACCTTATCGTGTTAGACCATCCAGCCAAGAAATCGGGTTCTGTGTTTCCTAGGAGCTCTGTAGGAGCAGCAGATGCAGTGGGTATTCCACTCGCGTCAGTTTCACCAGTTAAAACTTTACCATAAATATCCCCAATACTTCCTCCTTCAGTAGCTTTAACAGCAATATTATTATCAGAAGAGGTGTTGTAAGTAAAGTTGTCCAATCCATCTGTTAAATCCTCAACTTTATTTTCATTTTTTGAATAAAAAAGCGAAGTGTTCCAAACAAGATTATTTGAATCCATCAAAGTTGCGCCAAGTGCAATCTCCAGACCCTTATTAGACACTAAACCAATATTTGTTCTATTAAAAGTAAAGCCCGTAGATGCTGCTACTGGGACATCAAAAATTAAATCTTCTGTTTCGATATTGTATAAAGTTACATCTAAATTAAGTTTATTGCTAAGCATACTTAATTCTAATCCAAACTCAGAAGACGTTACTGTTTCAGGTTTTAAATCTGGATTAAATTTAATAGGTGAATTACTTAAGACTGTTAACCCAAGGTAACCTTGCCCAGGAACATTGTATGTTTGATTAAGCTGATATGGATCTGTATCATTACCTACTTCTGCTAGACTAGCACGAACTTTAAATAAATTGAAAAAATTCTGTTCTGGATCAATAAACCTGTTAAGTATAGCAGATAAACTCAAAGAACTGTATGCATAAGATCTATTATTTTCACTTAAAGTAGATGACCAGTCATTGCGTAGAGAACCATCAAGATATAAGAAATTATCATACGCTAAATTAACAGAACCATAAGCGGAATTTACTTTTTTAACAGCCAGTGGTGCTTCAACTGGTGAATTAACAGTCTTCAAGTTTGAAACAAAAAATTTCGTCGGGATTTTAAAATCGGAACCAAAAATCATCATACCTTCGGAGCTTCTTTTAGATAAATTACCCCCTAAATTAGCTATAACATTTAATTTTTCTGAAAATTGATGATTAGCAGTGAATAAAACTTCCGAGTTTAATTCCCCAAATTGACTTTCCTGAATCATCATTTGTCCTTCATCTGAGTAGTGATGTCCAGGTTTTTTGACTTCTATGTCTCTAATGTTAGTTACATCAGCACCAACACGAATAAAAGCACTTAACCAATCCGTAAACTCATAATTTATTTTAGTGTAACCTAAAAATCTATTTCTTCTTACTGAACTTTCATCATGAAGAGCCATCCAAAAAGGATTCCCAATTATGCCGTCTCCATATGTAATAACTATAAATTCTGAAGGAGTTCCAGGATTCTCCATTTGATAATTACGCATGTCATCAATAGCTACGTTTCTTGGCATTCTGTATAAATAACCAATGAGGCCTTGTGCTCCAACTGAAGATGCTCTACCAGTTACTTCTTGAGTAAAATAGGTGGCCTTAGCGTCAACGGTCAATCTATCAGAAAGATTTGTTATTGATCTTAAATTAAAGTTATGACTTTCTAAATCAGATCCCTCAACAATTGACTCAGATGAGTTATTTGTATATGAAAATCGTGTTGATCCACTTTCTGATCCTTTATCGATTGATAGGGATGTTATTGCTCTAACTCCAGCTCTAAAGAAATTCTCAACATTATTAGGTTTAGCGCTGTAAGCTTTATTTGTTCCATCATAATATGGTTGTGAAGAACCATCTAATTTACCACCCCAAGATAACTCTGACCAGCTTCCACTTGAACGATCTAAATTTGGAGCGCCTAAGGATCCTTGCCCATACTGGTTTTGAAAATCTGGTAAAAACATAGGATTATCAACATATAGGTTTGTTTTTAAAGTTACACCTAACCTATCAGACCTTGAACCTTTTTTAGTCGTAATAAGTATCACCCCATTACCTGCTCTTGATCCGTAAAGTGCTGATGCTGCAGGCCCTTTGAGTACAGATATGGTTTCAACGTCATCAGGATTTATATCTGAAATACCCCCACCAGCAATACTTGGTTCAAAACTTACCTGACCACCCTCATTATTGGAACCAGCTTCTCTTTGGCCACCGTCATTACTAAGTGGTAATGATGCATTAATTGGCATACCATCAACAACAATAAGTGCCTGAGAATTACCAGCTAAAGAATTGTTACCTCTTATTGTAATTCTTGATCCAGAACCAAGAGATCCTGCAGCAGATACCTGAAGGCCTGCAACCTTACCTGTAAGAGAACTAGCAAGGTTATTATCCTTAATTGTATTCACATTATCGCCAGCAACTTCAGTGACTGCATAACCCAATGATTTTTTCTCTCGAGAAATACCAAGAGCTGTGATGACAACCTCGTCCAGTAATTGGTCTTCTTGTAGTACAAAATCAATTTGCGAAGAAGAATCTACACTTGACTCTTGTGTTGCATATCCAACAAAAGAGGCAACCAATAGATCGCCAGCAGAAGCCTCTATACTAAAGTTCCCATCAAAATCAGTTGTTGTTCCAGTGTTTGTACCTTTCACAACAATCGTAGCACCAGGAAGTGGCCCATCAGCTGTTGTTACTGTACCAGAAACTGTTTGTTGCGCCATCACATTGGTCGTAAACAACGCAAAAAACAAAACAGTTGTAAAGTTTAATAATTTTTTCATAATTATTCCATTTTGGTTATGCATCAAAAGTACATGGGGTGTATGCAATAATCAAAAAAACACATACTGCAATTTGACTGCAAAAACTATTAATATGGTAAAAAAAAGGTGTAATTATTTAAATACTGAAAATAAAAGCATTTAAATCTTGATTTTTGTCTAAACTCAATTTTTTTGCCAAGCGATAGCGCTGACTTTGAACGGTGCGCAAGGAAATGCCAGAAATTTGAGCAATTTCATTGTTGCTTTTATTCATTTTTATGTAGGCGATCAAACGTAAATCAACTTTTGACAATTTGTAATTTTCGTTGAGTTTTTTGTAAAAATCTGGAAACACCTCAACAAACTTTTTGTCAAACTCACTGTAGGCACTTTCTGAATTAATCAAAGACGAAATTTCTCTTTTCATGCGATTCACACAAGTGGCTGGAAGCTCCTTATCATTCCCTAAACTTTTTCTAAAGTTTTGAAGATACTCGTTGCGCTGGATGATAAAATTGGTTTTGCTAAATAGTTCTCTTTTCTTCGCATTGAGCTCCTCCTCCATTCGATTTCTCTCGAGCTCTAAACGAGTGCTTCTCTCCCGCTGTAAATTATTATTGATTCGAAGAATCACTACCAATAAAATTAAGATGAGAGCAGCACCCGCAAACAATATAATCGCTCTATTATACCTGAGTTGACTCTGATTGATTTCAGCTTGTTTTTCAGACAACAAAATGATGTTCTCAACATTATCAAGCGACTTATAGGGGTCAATTTGTGACTGTTTGCTGTAATGTATGATCGAATCTTTAATTGCTAAAACCTTATCATATTTCCCCAAGTTTTGGTACGTAGTAACCATCGCCTTAAGATTTCGAATTCTATTGTCCCCAGCAACAAATTGATCATGAGGACGTTTAAATGTAGATTTTAAATTATTTACTAATATAGATTCAGCAAGCTCATAGTTTTTAAGTCCAATATGACACTCAGCAATAGATACGTTCAATCCAGGAATTTCTAAGGCGAATGAAGTGATTAGCCTTTTTGCCTGCAAAAACAATTCTAAAGACTCTACATAACGATGATTATTCTTAAGATATTCAGCATGAGTTAAAATGGCCCGTGAGAAGCTAAGTTGAGTTTCTGAGTCACTAGAAAAAGAGGGTTTAGCAGATTCTATTTTAAAAACCTTCTCAGACAACTCTAAATAATTTAGAGCTTCATCAACCTTGTCTTGTAATAGGTATAAATTGATAAACTGTGTATATGATCTTATGATGTCAGAGGGCTTATCAATAAATTGTCTTCGGGATAAAATTCGTTCATAATACTGACGCGATTTTTCATAATCTCCAGTGGTATAACTGATCATCGCTAAATTTCCTTCAACAGTATTGAGTCCAAAAAACTTATCCTCAATATGTTTTTCTTCATACAGCTCAAAGTTTTCGATCGCTTCAAAATAATAATTACGTGCCCTTTCATATTCCCCATAATTAAAATATGAATTCCCAAGAATGACCAAAATCCATGGGGGCTTAGATATACTTTTATACAATCTTTGGTCAACAGGTAAGCTTTCAAAAACTCGTAAAGCCTGAAATAAATAATCAAATGATTCTTTTTCAAAATTAATGTAGTACAAGGTCTCGCCTATCAAATAATTTGTGTCATAAGCATCCCAACTTAATTTGTTAAAATCTGAAGTTGAAATCGCTTGATATCCAAAATCAAGTGCTTTTTTTGGATTTTGAACTAAATACTTTCGAATCGAGTCATTTAAAGAAGATATCGACTGAGCATGAAGCGAATGCATGCAAACAATAAATCCAAAAAGTATAAACTTTCTCATTTGATTAATTCTGATCAATTGAAACAAAATACGATTTAATACAGCAAAAAAATGCAAAAAAATTTGGTAATGCAATTATTTAGTACATGAAAATAGAATTCATAACATAAACACCCTGTAGATTTGAAATTTATAATAAATTAATATTCAGGTTTTTAAAAGGATCAAGAAGCACATCATTTGGGTCAAGTTCTGTCACCAAGGTATCGATGTCAGAAACATTGACGCATTTGTATTTTTGATGGGAGTTGAATTTCTTTGAAATACATAATAGTATCGATTTACGAGATGCTTTGACAATAGCTCTTTTAATCTGTACAACCTCCCAATCAAATTCGCTTAATCCATGTGTTGGATCAATATATCCAGTACTGATAAAACTATAGTCAAAACGAATCTGAGAAAGTTCATTGACAGCTCCAACGCTGACGCTCATATGAGACTCTTTTGAAATTTTACCCCCGATAAAAATCAAATCGACATTTGGTTTCTTTACCATTTCGCTTGCAATCGGCAAACTCAAAGTAAAGCAAGTGATTTTCGTTTTTGGTGGAATCAGTTTTACGAGTTCCATGCAAGTGGTTCCCCCATCGATAAATATCACAGCACCATCTGAAATGAAGGGGATTGCTTTTTGTGCAATGGATTGCTTTTCATTCACATCATACACATCAACTGCTGCATTGTTGGACACAAACCCAAGTGAGATTGCTCCACCATGCACCTTCTTGATCAGCTGCTTTTTGTCAAGCTCCTTGACATCTCTACGAATGGTGTCGATAGAAACATTGAGCTGCGCAGCCATATCCAATAATAGTATCCGGTTGCGAAGCGACACTTCGTCTAAAATCTTCTGATGGCGTTCTTCTTTTAGCACAGGTGTATTATCATCTAAAAATAATATTTTTTGAGAAAATTAACACTATAATAGCATTAAAAGCTTGTAAAGCTGCAAAATAAAGCATTAATTTGCATAAATAAGCAAATAATGTCATGACAAAAGTAACCTTAAATCATCCAACAAAAGAAGCCAATCACCAATACGACTGTGAAAACATCACTGTTCGTGTGTATCAAGATTCAAGTCTTGCATGCCAAAAAATTGGTGATGAAATAATCGATCAGATCAATCAAAAAAGCGCAAGCAAACCATTTGTTTTGGGCTTGGCGACTGGCTCAACACCAATTAAAATATATCAACACCTCATTCAAGCCTACAAAGAGGGAAAAGTAAGTTTCGCAAACGTACATTCCTTCAATCTAGATGAGTACTTTCCCATGGATCCTAAATCGATTCATTCTTATGTGGAGTTTATGCACAAAAATTTCTTTGATCATATCGATATCCCAAAAGAAAATATTCATATCCCTGATGGAACGATAGCACCAGATGAAATTGATCACTATTGTAAGTCATATGAAGAGGCGATTCAATCGCTAGGAGGTATAGACATTCAACTGCTGGGTATTGGTCGTACGGGGCACATTGGTTTCAATGAGCCTGGATCAGCGATTCACTCCAAAACAAGACGAGTTTGGCTAGACCCTATCACGCGAAAGGATGCAGCAAGTAGTTTTTTTGGCGAGCAATTTGTTCCCAAACAAGCCATCACTATGGGTGTGGATACGATCATGAAAGCCAAAAAGGTGTATTTAATGGCATGGGGTGAAGGGAAGTCAAATATCATTGCGAGAACTGTTGAAGGGGCTGTCAGTGAAAAAGTACCTGCTACCTTTTTACAACAACATGATGACTGTGAATTTGTACTTGATAAAGCCAGTGCTTCTGAGTTGAGTCGAGAAAAAACGCCATGGCTAGTGGGGACTTGTCATTGGGATTCGGAACAGATCAAAAAGGCAGTGATATGGCTTGCAAGGCATTGCGAAAAATCAATCCTAAAACTTTCGCGAGAGGATTATGAAAACAACCACCTTCAATCATTGTTGGTTGCCATTGATTACGAAGTTTATCAACTCAATTATAAGGTCCATGAATCACTTCTCGAAGCCTTTGATACTTGGAATAGCACAAAAAAAACAGATGCCAAAAACCCATCTACTGCTCTTGTTTTTAGTCCTCACCCCGACGATGATGTCATTTCGATGGGAGGTACGTTTATACAACTTGTTGACAATGGGTTTGATGTTCATGTGGCCTATCAGACATCTGGAAATATAGCTGTTTATGACGATGAAGTCATTCGATTTATGCAGTTTTGCTTAGATGCATCTCCTGATCAACAACCAATCGCTGATGAATATCAAAAAATTGTAACTGCTTTTGCAAAAAAGAAGGTTGGTGATATTGATTCTTTGCGCATTCAGGAGCTCAAGGGTCTCATTAGAAAAGGAGAAGCCTTGGCTGCCTGTCGCGTTTGTGGTGTGCCAGAAAACAAGGCTCACTTTATGAGTTTACCTTTTTACGAAACTGGAGCTGTCAAGAAAAAACCACACACCAAAAAAGACGTTGATCTGACTGTAAAACTGCTGCGAAAAGTAAAGCCGAAAAAGATCTTTGCTGCTGGTGATTTGTCTGACCCACATGGTACACATCGCGTATGCCTACAAGTGATTTTTGATGCTATCGATGAGTTGAAAAATGCTGGGGATGCATGGTTGAAAGACACTCAGGTTTGGCTATACAGAGGAGCATGGCAAGAGTGGGGTGTCAATGAGATTGAAATGGCAGTGCCACTGAGCCCTATGAATGTGCTGAGAAAAAGAGAAGCCATTTTCAAACATCAATCCCAAAAAGATCGTGCGATGTTTCCAGGGCCAGATGCAAGAGAGTTTTGGCAGCGTGCCGAACAACGAAATACCCATACAGCAAATCAGTATAACTTATTAGGACTGCCAGAGTTTGAAGCTGTAGAAGGCTTTGTTCGCTACAACCCTTAGATTAAAATTTGTTTTTCTATCTTGCTTGTATAAACAAATCAAAAACCCAGATTTATGAAAAAACCTGACTTTACTTTTCGACAAA
>MDTB01124707.1_pt1 | contig 20738 bp, 18 predicted proteins | sample 811161 | NCBI WGS metagenome assembly MDTB01 (sample SAMN05326650, study PRJNA326480) | marine metagenome | isolation source: seawater | place: Mediterranean Sea | collected 2009
AGATTTTTTAACATGTATTTCAGCTGCAGCTTCAGCAATTTCAAATGTTGGGCCAGGTTTAGGAGATATTATTGGTCCAGAAGAAAACTATTCAACACTTAGTGATTATTCCAAAATAATTTTAACTGCTACAATGTTTTTAGGTAGACTTGAAATGTTAACTATTTTAGTTTTATTTCTTCCCTCTTTCTGGAAGAATTAATTTATTTCATTTAGCTTAGAGGAAATACTCTCAAGAGACTTATACATTAAATTCACATCAAGGTTATCTTGATCTTTAATAGTAAAACTACCATCTATTTCACCAAACTCATATGATTTTATATTATAAGTCTTAACGTTAATTGAGGATTTTTTTTCGATAACATCTAGATATATAGAAACAGAAAATTTGTAGTAATCTTGTTTTTTTTCTCTATCAAATTTAATTTGTTTAACATTTACCAACAAATTGCCATCAAACCCATCTGTTTTAATTCTATTATCAAACCAATACTGAATTATATTACTAATAATTTCATGATCAGGGCTGATAGTTGAAAATTCATTTAATAAAGTTTTTGAAACGGTTGCAAATTTTATGACATCATATGTGAATTTTTCAGATTTTATTACTTGATTGCTGCTCGTTTCACAGCCAATAAAAATGAAAATTAAAAATTTAATTATAAATTTAGCCATTTCAGTATGCCCCTTTGAGCAATCATCCTATTCTTAGCTTGTTTTAAAACAATAGATTTTGAGCCTTTCAATACTTCTTTAGAAACCTCTGAGCCAATTTTTGCAGGTAAACAATGCATAAATACTGCTGATTCTGGAGTTTTGTTCATTAATTCTTGATTTACCATAAATTTTTTTAAAATAGTTTCTTTGTCATCTTTATCATTCATTGAATTAAAAACATCAGTCATAACACAATCAGCAGAACCTAAAATTTGGTCTTTAAATTCAAAATGATATGAAACTTTATCAGATTGTAAAAAATTTTTTTTTTTGGATGCAAAAATTTCTTTATCAGTAAATACGTCTATTTTAGTAGAATCAAAAAAATTTAAAGATTCAATCAAACTAAATAAAATATTATTTAAATCACCACACCAAACGATTTTAAAGCCATCTTCTTTTTTGAAATGCTCTTTTAAAGTATAAATATCTGAAATAGCTTGACAAGGGTGTGAAATGTCTGAAAGAGCGTTTATGATTGGCTTTTTAAAATATTTTGACGCTAATTCTAATTTTCTATGATTAGTTGTTCTAAATATTATTGCATCCAAATAGCAAGACATGATTTCAAAGGTATCCTCAAATGACTCTACTCTCTGTAGATTTAATTCCTCAAGTTTAATATCAATATATTTTCCATGTAATTGATTAATTCCGACCTGAAAAGAGAGTCTAGTTCTAGTTGAATTTTTTTCAAAAATTAATCCTATATTCTTATTCTTTAAGAAATCCTCAGCATAAGGCTTAATGGTATTAGCAAAATTTAAAATAGAATTGAAATCATTTTTATTTAAATCTGAAATATTTATTAAATTTTTCATTATATTTATATTTGTAAGTATATCATATTTTTTTAAAGGCTTTATCATATTTAGATCTTTTTAATTTAGAAAAAAGTTTATCTACAAAAAATAAAGACAATATAGACAAAAAATAAGAAGGATTTATTGAACTATGTTTTGGAAAAATACCATTTGAAATAATAAATAAATTATTAAGTCTATGATATTTAAAGTTAAAATTAATGACAGAATTATTTTGACTGTTCCCAATTTTTAAACCTCCCATGTGATGAGAAGAGTCAAAAGATAATAATTTATCATTATTATTTTGATGAATATTAATTTGATAATTTTCAAATAATTTTTTATATAGAAAATTATAATCTGTTTGATATAAATATTTTCTTGAAAAATTTAATTTTAATAAATTATTACCCAAATAATTTTTTTTATTAGCTAACTTTGCAAATCCTTCTAAATTAGACATTTCTAAAAATAGTAAAACTATATATTTTGATTTAAAAAAATTTTTTAAAATAAATGGAATTTTTAAATATTTAAATTCATTTAAAAAACCAAAAAAAATTAAAGATTTTTTAATTAATTGTTTAAAATAAAAAATAATTAGATTTAGATTAAAATTAGTTAACTTATAGAAACTTAAATGTGATTTGTTATTTCTAAAAAATCTAATTCCTTGATAATAATTAAGATTGTTATTAATAGTAAATTTATTAATTTTTTTACATCCCTTAGTAAAATGACCTAAATGAAGAATAGGATGGTTAGTAATTCCTTTGCCTATATTTAAATTATTAATTTTTAAATCTTTTGATTTTATTGAATTTAGTAGTAATTGAATAATAGAGTATGAATTATTACAAAGTATATAGTTCTTTGCGAAAATTTTGGTTTCAAAGCTTTTGTTAGAACTTAATATTCTAATATGTTTTACCTTTGAATAATTTGTATGAATTTTATGTACATATCCATTAATTACCAGATCATATTTGTTAGTATTTAAAAAGTTTTTTATCCTTAGAGGTTTATTGGTTCGAGTGAATAAAGGATTATGATCATTTAAAAATTTACTAAAAAGATTATATTTTTTTTTAAGTTTCTTTTGGTAATATTTAAATTTGTCTAATGTTATTTTAAATTCTTTTAGTTCATCAATGCTTGGTGATGACAGAGTCTGTGCCCAAGTATTAGTTGAACCACCCAAACCACTGATTAAAGATTTATTTATTTTTTTAGTCTCACCAAAGATTGTAGATATAATATCATGATCAAATTTTTTATTACCATACTCTATGATCAAAACTTTTGATTTTGGAAATTTAGCAATTAATTCATTAGCAATTATAATTCCTGTTAATCCAGCCCCAACTATACAATAATCATAAATTTTTTTTTCAATTATTTGTTTTTTATTAAGATCGTGAATCATTAATTAAGTAATTTAAAAAAATTTTAAAACCTAAATAATTATATTTAAGGTATTTATAGTTAATAAATAAGTGATAATAATTTTTTTTCGTTTTATTTGATTCAACTTTTTCTAAAACAAATTCATTATTAAAAAATTTGATTGATTTTAAAGATTCGTATTCAATCCAAGGATAATTTAAAAAAATATCTGGGTACTGTAATAATTTTTCATAAATATTTTTTTTATATATTATTATTGGATACCCATAGTAAAAACCCCCAAATTCAACATTTCTTTCAATTTTAATATATTTAATAAAATTACTTTCATTATTTAAATGATCCATATATTTGTTTAAATTATTTATAATTTTATTCATAGAAAAATTAAAACGGTGATATCTTTTAAAATCATATAACGCTAACACCACATTTATAGGATTAATTCTATATTTTTTTGGAGATGAAAATCTGAGATAAAATTCATTTTTAATATTTAGTTGAAAATTTTTTCTAAAAGGGTGACTGATTGAAATGATTTTATTATATGAGTCCTTGTTATTAGTTAGCAGGACTCCTCCCTCACCTCCAGAAATAATTTTACCGCCAATACTAAAAATTCTATAATCAGATTCTGATCCTACATTTTTTAAATTAATTTTTCCTCCAATAGCATGAGAGCAATCCTCAATAATTTTAATTTTATTTTTTTTTGCAAATTTTCTTAAAATTTCAAATTTTTTAATTATTCCAAAAGGATGAGTTATTATTATAAGATCACATTTTTCTTGAGACAAATCATAATTATTTGGGATTTGAAAATTTTCATCTAATTGAATAATTTCCAATGTTAAGTTATGGGATAAAAGATTTAAATAAAAAGTATTAAATATTAGTTCAGTAGTCAGAACTTTTGCCTTCTTGGGAAGGTTTAGAGAAATTATTAAGCTATCAAAAGCTGCAGTAGCGCTTGAAAAAGTAATAGAATAATCTGATGATAATTGTTTTCTTACACCATCTTCAAAATTTAAAACCTCTTTTTTATATTTACCATAATCATTATTTAAAATTAAAAATTTGAGAACATATATTATTTGAAATATTTTTTTTTTAATTAAGGAAAATAGCTTGATAAAATTAGACGTAAATTTTAAAAATAAATAATATTTCATTCTCATAAATAAATAATAATTATTGTAAATTAATAATACAATTCATAAAATTAATCTTTAATATTATCTAACTGGATATATTTTTTGAATTATCGTTCTGAAATTGATGGTTTAAGGGGTCTTTCTGTATTAATTATAATTTTATTTCATGCAGAATTTGCTCTTTTTAATGGTGGCTTTATAGGCGTAGATATTTTTTTTGTAATAAGTGGATATTTAATTACATCAATTTTAATTAATGATCTTGATAAAAATAATTTTAAATTTACTCATTTTTTTGAGAAACGCATAAGAAGAATACTCCCCACTTTGATATTCGTTGTAATAGTATGTTTACCTTTTGCATGGTTTTTAATGAACCCCATTCAATTGAATAATTTTGGCAAGAGCCTTCTTGCTGTTATTTTCTTTGTCTCTAATTTTTTTTTTTGGAAAGAGAGTAGTTATTTTGAAATCGCGTCTGGAGAAAAACCGTTAATTCATACTTGGAGTCTGGCGGTAGAGGAACAATACTACTTATTTTTTCCATTTTTTTTATTTTTCCTATGGAAATTTGGAAAAAATAAAATTTTTATCATAGTTATAATTTTAAGTGCTTTAAGTCTTTTTTTAAGTGAATGGGGATGGAGAAATAGACCAGATGCTAATTTTTATTTAACTCCAACAAGAATTTGGGAAATTTTATTTGGATCAATTGCTTGCTTTATTTCTTATGCAAAAAAAATAAAAAAAAATGAATTTTTTTCAATAGTTGGCTTTATTTTAGTTATTCTTTCAATTTTTTTATTTAATGATGATTATCCTCATCCAAGTATTTTAACAACTATACCTGTAGTTGGTGTAGTTTTAATTATTTTGTTTGGCGCCAAAGGTACAATTACTAATAAAATCCTAAGTAATAAATTTTTTGTCAATATAGGTATAATAAGTTATTCGGCATATCTGTTGCACCAGCCTATTTTTACTTTTACAAAGATGCTTTTTGTAGATTTACCGTCTTATATGATGTTTATATTATCAGTTCTTACCCTCATTATTGCTAGATTTTCATATTTGTATATTGAGAAGCCATTTAAAAATAAAAACTTTATAAATTTTAAAGATTTAATAAAAATAATTTTAATATCAGTATTATTGATTATATCTTTTGGATTATTGTTTATAACTAATAATGGTTTCGATAAAAGACTTAGCCTTGATCAAAGAGAAATAATATCATGGGAGAATTACGATTGGAAAAAAATCTATCAAGAAAATAATTGTTTTTTAAACATTAACCAAAATGAGAAAGAATTTAGTGATATCTGCCATGATCAATATTCTAAAACTGTAATATGGGGTGATAGTCATGCTACATCTATTTTTATTGGATTAAAAAAATTCATTCCTATTGATCAATTTACTTCAAGTGGCTGTCCCCCAATTTTAAAAACAAATTTTTATAAATTACCAAATTGTAGGCAAGTAAATTCATATATTATGAATATAATAAAAGAAAAAAAATACTCACAAGTAATTCTTAGTGCTGATTGGGTATCACACAAATCTAAATATAAATTAATTAGTAATACAATAAAATATCTTAAAAATATTGGGGTAAGAGATATAATTATCATTGGCGGATTACCTCAATATCACCCCTCTTTACCTAGAAGAATAATTTCAAATAAAATAGATATCAATAAATCCGATTTTTTGATACATGATCAAATAAAAATTATTAAAAAAGATAAAGAAATAAAAAATTTAGCAAACAAATTAGGAGTAAGGTTTATCAGTATTGTTGATAAAATCTGTGATATGAAAAAGTGCAAAATAAGAGCAGGAAATTCAGAGACTTTTACGCCTATCACATGGGATTATGGACATTTTACTCTAAAAGGTAGTCAATATGTTGCATCTCTAATAATAAAAGAGATCAATATAAGTAATTAAATTTTATAAATATGTAAAAAATTAAGAAATAATATTTTTAAATACTTAATTTTCATTTCATATTTGAAGATTTTTCGAAACAAAATTCGACTGTTATTTGATGATTGGCAAGTAAAACAAGATTTTTTATCATTGCCATTAACAAATAATCTTAAAGCTTCATATGCGATACCCTTTTTTCTATTATTTTTTGTAACGTAAATCTGACCAAGAATTATCTTATTTGAATTATTAAAATTAGATAAAATGCCATCTACGTATTTGGTTTGTTTATTGTTTAAGGAATAAAATAAATGTCCAACAAAATTATTAGCAATTTTAAATAATACAATTTGACATTTATTTTTTGATCGATTTAAAAGTTTGAATTCTTCATAGTTGCTTCGCCTTAAATCCAGTAATATATCTTTATTATTTAATGCATGAAGAGATATTTTTAGATCTAATTCTCTTTTCAATTTTTCTTTTTTAAAAACAAAATATAAATAATTTTCATTTATGTAAAATAATTTCTTAATTCTAAGAAAAGTTATCATTTGCAAGATATAAAAATACTTGGTGATAAAATAATATTGAATATTTTGGGTGGGAAATAGGTAATGTCATATGTATCAAAATTTTTTTTACAAATAGTATGAATATTTCTCCAATCAAAGCCTTTATGATTGTTATTATGTTTTAATTTATTTAATTTATATAATGATGCATAAATTGTTTCTTTAAAAGAATACTCTTTATGCCTTTTATACCCCATTAATGCTGATCCAATATTCTTAATAAAAAGAGCTAGACCAATCTCATTAGGAATATTGATATATAGCCATTCAAACAAAAATTTTTTTTTAATATTATTCAAAAGAATATTAGCTTTATTTAGGCTCATATGCTCCAAAACATCAAAACAAATTATAATATCAAAACTTTTTGAAAAATTTTCTTCTAAAAAAATTTGATTTACATCTATGTTATAAATTTTAAAATTTGAATTTTTATTATATCTATCCGATGCTAGGTTATAAATGATTTTCTCATTTTCAACTCCGATATATTCAATTTTAAATAATGTGTTTAAATTTTTATATAGATTACAAGTACCACAACCAATATCTAAAATTCTAATTTTTTCTTTATTTAATTTATTCAAACATTTAATAAGGTGTTTATACTTATTGCTATGCAGATATCTAGTAATAAAATTATAATTTGTTATAAATTCACAATTTTTTTTTAGCTTATAATATTTGTCAGGATATTCTTTTTTTTTCACGAATAAAAACCCCATCATTTTTTATTTCAATTATTTTTCTACATTGATCAATTGTTTTTTTTCGATGACTAATAATAATTATGGTTAAATCAATTTGACTTAATAAATTTTTTAAAATTACTTTTTCAGTATATTCATCTAAAGCACTAGTTGACTCATCAAAAATAATTATTGGTGCATAGTTATATAATGCTCTTGCAATACCGATTCTTTGTTTTTGTCCACCTGATAAATTTATACCCCCTTCTCCAACAATTGTATTAACTCCCTTTTGAAAATCATATATAAAATCGCTGCATGAATTTTGAATAACTTCATTAAATTTTTTAGAATTAAAACTCTTTTCATCATCGCCCAAAATAATATTATTTAATATAGTATCATCAGTTAAGTATATTTCTTGGGGTACATAACTAAATATACCTTTTTTGATACCTAAAAAATTTTTATCTTTTTTATCAATTTTAACTTTTCCATTTGAAGGTTGAAGAAGACCTAATATGATATTGATCAAAGTAGTTTTACCGGATCCAGACTTACCCTTAATTCCAATTAAATCACCTTTGTTAATAGTTAAATTAACATTTTTGAATAAGTAATCTTTATTGTTGTATGAAAAACTAATATTTTCTAATTTAATAAATTCGTTAGAAGAAAATTTTCCCTTTTTTTGATTTTTTAAGTTTGTAATATTTTTAAATTCTTTGACTTGACTTGTAATCAATTGCAAGGAAGGGTTCGAAAATCTTAATCTATTCATACAACTCACTATTCTAAAAGATGCAGGTACAGTCCTAAATATAGCAGCTACAAACAAACCTAAAGTTGCTAAAACATCAGAGTCACTTTTTGTGCTTAAAGTAAAAATAAATATGAATAAAAGAACACTAATCACTGCTAAATATTCAAATAATGATTGAGGCATAAAATTGTAAAAAGATTGTTTTGTTGAAACCTTTGCGAATTTATTATTAGCTTGCATGAAAAATTTAAAGAAAAAAAATTCTTTTTTATATATCTTAATTTCTTTTATGGATTTTAAAGATTGATTAAATATTTTTAATTTTTCACCTTCCAATAATTGTCTTTTTTCTCCTAAATTTTTCATTAATTTTTTAGTAAATTTAAGAAATAAAAAAGAGATAGTAGCTCCAACGATCAAGGCAAACATTGTTTCCAAAGGTTGGAAAAAAAATAGAACTAAGAATACAGCAGTTACTGTAAAAAAATCAGTTAAGAGAAGTAATATAGGGAAAATAGAATTAATAGTTAATTCGTCAACTTCTTTAGTGATATTTCTAGTTAATAATGCTGAATTATTTTTAATATGGAAAATATAATTTTTTGAAAGGTATCCTAAAAATAATTTATTTGAAATAAACTCCTGTATTTTAAACTGAAATCTAGATCTGCTATAATCTAGAGATAATAAGACAATAAACTTAAGAGTAAAAATTAAAAAAATTAAAAATATTAGATAATAAATTCTTGAATTTTCATTTAATATTAATTTTTCTATATATTCATTAGATACAAAAACCTTTGAAAGGTTAACAATAAGTAGAAAATTTTTATTTATTTCATTATCAGATATTTGACTAATTAATGGAAATAGTAAACTCAGTCCTAACATTTCAAAAATCATGGCAAAAAGTAAAAGAAAAAGAATAAAAAAAGAAAATATTCTTAAATCTTTATCAAAAATCTCGAATATACATTTAATTGCTTTTATCATTATTCAATCTTGATAATTCATAAATAAAATTAATCTAATTTGGAATGGCACTGATCATTTCAAACATTATAGTAATCTTTGTACCATTCAATAAAGTTTCTTATACCAATTTTTACAGATGTGTTTGGTCTATAATTTATAAACTTTTGAAGTTTTTCTGATGATGAGTGTGTTTTTTCAACATCACCAAATTGCATTGGTAAAAAATTAATTTTAATTTTCTTATTAAGATTTAACTCAATTTCTTTGATAAATTGCATAAGCTCTATAGGTTTTGAATTACCTACATTAAAAATTTCATTAAAATTTTCATTTTTTTCTTTGATTTTAAAAAATAATTTAAAAATTGACTCAGTAACATCATCCACATATGTAAAGTCTCTGCTGTGTTTTCCATAATTATAAACATCAATTTTTTTATTATTTAATGCAGCTTCAACAAATTTAAATAATGACATGTCAGGCCTTCCATAAGGTCCATAAACGGTAAAAAATCTTAATCCCACACAATTAATATTATAAGTTTTACTAAAAATATCTGCTAGTATTTCATTTGTTTTTTTTGTAGCGGCGTAAAAGGATAAGGGATTGTTCGTATCAAATTTTTCTTGAATCGGAAATATTGATTGTTTACCGTAAACACTGCTCGTAGATGCATAAAAAAGATATTTCACTTTAAATTTTTTTATGGAGCTTAAAAGAGAGTAAAAACCTAAAATATTAGAATTAAAATAAGCATCAGGATTTTCAACTGAGTATCTTACTCCAGCTTGGGCTGCTAAATTGAAAACATATTTAATTTTATACTGTGTAAATATTAGATTTAATTTTTCTTGATTGCATAGATCAATTTTGTGAAAAAAAAATTTTTTATATTTTTTTAACTGATTTAATCTACTTTTTTTCAGGCTAATGTCATAATAACTATTCATTATATCTACACCAATTACTGTAAATCCAGATTGTAAAAATCTTTTAGCAAGACTATAGCCTATGAACCCTGAAGAACCTGTAATTATTATACTCATATTTTAACTTATTTTTATATTTGTAATCATATTGTATATATCTAGATGAGACTTATTTATTTGATTAATATCAAATTTAGTAGATTTGTTTTTACTTTCAAGAAAAAAGGATTTCCTAAGTTTAGGGTTAGTCATTTTATTTAAATAGAAAATATATTCATTTAAATTATTAGCTAAAAAACCATTTAAACCATGATCAACTATATACTTATTTGTATCAGTATTTGATAAAATAAACGATACTCCTGATGCTAAACATTCCAATAAGAATTTAGGAATTCCCTCACCATATGTTGAAGGATAAATAACAATATCAATTTTTTTTAATAATTCATGCATATCTTTTACATGACCTAAATATTCAAAATTCTCATATCTATGATTTTTTATATTGGAAAAATTATAACTATTGATAGTATCAACTTTTTTTCCAGCTAAATAAAAAAAAAAATTGTTATCAGATTTAAAATTCTTTGAAATTTCTAGATAAGTGCTAATACCCTTATTCTTAACTAATCTGGATGCCATTAGTACATTTAATTTTCTTTTTTTTGTTATTTTTTTTTTTATAAAAAATTTTTTACAATCTACTCCTGACCCTGGGATAATAAAAATATTCTTATTCTTATGATAAAATTGTTCAATTTTAATTTTTTTAATATCTTCAAATTTTTGAAAAATAAGATATAAATTTTTTTTTTTTACAATTATTCTTATAAGAAATTGAAAAAATAATTTTAATGCAAAATATCTACTCATGACAAATATGTTCCCTAATCCTGTAAAATGAAGAATATTAATTACTTTAAGTTTAATATTCGAAAATATATTAATTAGAATACATTTAAGACCAATAACATGAATAATATCTGTTTTATTATTCTTTATAATACTTCTATAATAAAAAATAGAGTCGATAAATCTAAAAAAATTTATACCAGACTTTATATTATAGTTTATAAATCTGACATTTTTTAAGTCTGGAGGAATGCCATCAAAATTTGTAACAACAGTTACTCTGAAATTATTAATTGTTAAATATTTAATAAGGTCTATTCGATGAGAAAGTACAAATGATAAATTATTACAAAAGAAAGTGATATTCACTTAAAATGCCTGTCATACCATAAATGAAAAACGCAATATCTCCATAAAATTTGTGAATAATCTAATTTTCCTTCTTTGTGTATCAAAAGTATCTTCATAAAGTATTTAGTATCTATAAGATGGCCTAAATTGCTGTTATTTATCATTTCATATACCCAATCAAATAAATCAAATCTAAACCAATGGGCAATTGGAACTCCAAAACCACTTTTTTTTCTATTAAAAAGTTTTTTAGGAAGATACAAACTTAGTATTTCTCTTAATGGAATTTTACCTTTAAGAAAATTTACTTTACGATTTTCATTCATATAAAATCCATTATTTAATAATTTTTCATTTAAAAAAGGAGCTCGCGTCTCTAAACCATAAAACATTGAGGATCTATCAATTTTTACTAATAGATCATCAGGCAAATAATATTTTATATCCAGATATTGCATATAATCAATATCACTCTTAAATTTATCTCTGTAATTATCACTTATTTTAAAATTAAAATTTTTTCCAATGAATATTTCTTCATTTATATCATTCATAATCATTGATCTATAATAAGAGTCTATGTCTTTAATTTTTGAAATTTTATTTTTAATTTTGGATACTTTTTCAAAATTTCCCCTGTAGATAAATGTTAAAAGAGGCTTAAGTATGAAATTATTAAATTTTTCATTTGAAAATAAAAAATATTTTGATCTCAAATAATAAATATATCTATTATAACCAGCAAATATTTCGTCACCACCATCACCTGTTAATGCTACTTTAATGTGATTGCTAGCAAATTTATTTAAGATTATAGTAGGTATTTGGGAGCTGTCAGCAAATGGTTCGGTATAAACATCTGAGATTAAATCAATAGTTTTTAATAAATCATTTGGTTTTACTTTAAATGAATAATTTTTGATTTTAAGATAATCTGCGATTTCTTTAGCATAAGAGGACTCATCATATTCCTTTTCATAAAAGCCAATTGTAAATGATTTGATATTATCATTAAATGTTGAAGCTATTACGGTTATTAGGGATGAGTCAATGCCTCCAGATAAAAATGTTCCAACCTCTACATCTGAAATTAATTGTGATTCTATTGATTTTTTTAAGTTATCATGAATTATATTAGTTGAAATATCATTTTTTGTAGTTGTGTTAGAAGTTGAATTAAGTAAATCAAAATATTTATCAATTTTAAAATCATGATTACCACAATTCTTAATCTTAAATGTAAATATATGACCAGGTCTAAGTTTTATTATATCTTTGTATATTGAATTAGGGGACAAAATATATCCCATACTAAAAAACATATTTACAGACTCATTATTAATTGATTGTTTTTGATATATCTTTTTAATAGATGATAAGTCACTTGAGACAGCAAAATCATTATTTTTTCTATATATATACATTGGCTTTTCACCAAACTTATCTCTAGCTCCGTAAGCTAAATTTTTATTTTTATCAATGACAATAAAAGAATACATACCTTCAATATCTCTAAGAGCAGCGTCTATTCCATAAATAGATATATAATTGACTAAGATTTCAGTATCAGAGTTTGGATTTTTTAATTTTATTTTATTTTTTAATTTATTTAGCAAAAAATCAGGATTGTAAAGTTCACCATTGTAAGAAATTATAAATTTTCCACAAAGAGAAGTTTTTGGTTGTTTACTATTATCCGAAAGATCTCTGATAGATAATCTAGTATGGCCTATAAAATAATTATCATTTATCAAATAATCAAAACCATCAGGGCCTCTATGATCAATTTTATGTAAAGCACTTAAGCAAGACTTTTTATTAAGTTGATTGCTCAAAGTAAAAAAAATACCACACATATTAAAAAATTTTATTCATAAAGATTTTGTAATATTACTAAAATATATCTTGAACAAACACATTAATATCTCCTAAAGAGATGTTGATAATTCATCTTATATTTGCGAAATAGTTGATTTATAAAAAATATGAAAACATAGGTAAGGATAAAATAAGAAATGAAATTAAAAATAATTAGTATATTTTTTATTTTATTTGTAATTAAAACTTTATCAAAATCCTGGACCTCACCTTTTGCATAAATAGATTTTGATAGATGATTTAAAGATTTTTTTTGCTTTTCTATATCTAACATACTTTTTTGATAGTTATCTATATTGTTATAGAAAGATATTATATCTTCACTATTAATAATATCTTTATATTGGTAGTTAGAAATATTTGATAAGTCATTTTTAAATGTTGTAGATATTTCGAAATTAGATTTTTCAAAATCTGAAATTAACTTTTTTAAAAGTGACATTTCTTGTAAAAATATAATGTAATCTTGGGGTTTCTGGCTCGGTATATTCATTGAAAGTGTGTTAAATGATTTATTAGCAAACATATCAACATTCCTAATAAGCTTGTTATAATATTTTTTAGTAATCTCTTGAATTTTATCTACTTTATTAGAAATATTTTTTAAGTATTCTTCATCATTTTCAGATAATTTTTTGTCTGATTCACTGAAAAGATTTTCTAATATGTAATTTTGATCAATTATACTCTGATTAATCTCAATAGTCATATCATCTAATACTTTTTTTTTTGAAAGGATTTTATTTTGAAGTGTATTTAAATTATTAAAAGCAAACATACTTTCTAAATAAATTTTAAGATTATTAATAAATACTAAATCGTTATTATTATGATATATATCTAACCTAACAATATCATTTTTATTTCCAAAGGTATGCCAATGTTTATAGTCAAACACTATACTTTTGATTTTATATTCATATCTTTTATTAAAATCTTTTTTTAATTTTTTTAAACTAGATTTAGAATTAACTATTGAATAAGCTAATTGAATAGAATTTTTATTCTTATCAGAAATAAAATCATATATTATAGGCCAATTCTTTTCATTGATACTTATCTCAGAACTTTTTATTAAACTATCTAAACTTATATCTGAATTTATAGTTGGAATTTTAAAAGAAATACTAGTTACATTTTTACCTTGAAAAAATATCAAGTAACAAAAAAATATTAAATATACTAAAAATGTAACAAATAATATTCTGACATCAAATATACTTTTTAAAGTCTTGCCAATATGCATTAATAAGTGTCAATCATTAAGAATTAATTAAAACCCAACTTATTTTATTATATAATTTATTAATATATTTTGATATGGAAACCATGATAATGAGGCACTTGTTGAAAAAAATAACCAAATAGTAAAAATAATATTGTTATAAAATAAGAATATGTTTTTCCAGAATATATTATGAGGATTTGATATATTTTCCCTAATCATCACATACATGGTGTAAAAAGTTAATCCAAATAGAAAATAATTAAGACGATCAGCTACTGTACTGTTAAAGAAAGAAATACTAAAAGTAAAAAAGAATAAAAAGAAATTATATAACATCAGTAATTTTTCGAAGTTTGATATTTGATATTTAAAAAAAATTACAATGGAAAGTAGTATAAAAGGTGAAAAATACATTATTCTAAAATAATATATCGGTGAAACTATTGATGTTTTTAAATAATGATTAATCAAATATTCTAATGTTCCATAAGAGACATATAAAACTATTGAAAAAATTAAAATTGATGTTGATGAAATTATAATTTTATTTTTTTTAAAAAAATTCAAATTAAATTTATCTTTGTGAATAAAAAATATTTTAAAAAAAAGTAATGGAGCTAAAATAATTGAACTATTGTGAGTCAAAATTGCTACTAGCAAATAAAATAAATCTAAAAAATTAACTTCAGATTTATTTTTGAATAAAATATATGTAATCAAAAACATTGCAAAAGCTTGTCGAGGTGAATTAATATTTATAAAAATTATTAGAAATGGTATCGAAAATGATAAATAAAATAACATATCAGATGAACGTAAAGAAATTTTACGAATGATTCTGGCTAAAATAAAAATTGAAAAAAATGAATAAATAAAAAAAACACCATACATTTTAAATTTAAATATACTCGAAATATATTTAAATAAATATTCGACCGGTTCTCTTTGGTATATTAGAAACAGCAAACCTTTTTCTCTGACATCATTTTGTATAGAAGTTAGAACATACCAATCAGGGCCAACATAGTCTCTTAAAGCAATAAAAAAAATTGATATAAAAATGATGAAGTTAAACAAATTTACTTCTTTTATAAATTTGCTATGAAAATTGAAAGCCAATATACCAATTAGACAAATACTTAAATAAGGAATCATTTTAAATCCTTAAGTGAATTAAATGATTTCAAGTCCATATTAGTTGCTATGGGAAATGCCTCTACTTTCAGTTTGTCTTCAATTAAGTATCTAATTGAAGCGAGAAAGCTATACTCGTTGTTAATAAAAATTTTTTTTTTGTAAGCCTTTAAATATTTAAGAATTTTTTTGTTTATTACAAATATACCCACGTCTCTCTCACCAATGATTAATTTTTTCTTATTTCTGTTTTCATTTACTGCAATTATTCTCCCATTATTTCTTATAATCTCAGTGTAACAAGACTGATTATTCATTGATGCAATTGTTAAATCATAATTATTTGAAAAATGAAGATTAATCAGTTGAGTTATTGTATCTAAAGAAGGCGATATTAAATCTGACCAAATCAATAAGTAATCATCTATTTCATGATAAAATTTAGAATTCTCCAGATTAAGTATAGCATCAGCCATACCCAGTGGTTTTTTTTGAATTAGTATTTCAAATTTTTTATTATAGTTATTTAATGTTGAAATTATTGAATTCTGGCCTTTGACACTTGCAACTAATATAGGTTCATCATCAATTCTCTTACAGATATCTAATATGTTTATCAAAATAGGTTTATCATGAATTTTATATAGAGTTTTGGGATAATCTAGACCAGCTCTGCTTCCTTTTCCAGCCGCAGGTATAAATAATTTTATTTTTTTCATATACCTAAATTAATCATTTTTTTATTTATTCCATTATAAATTGCAGAGTAAAATATTTTTGAGTTTTTGCCTAAGAGATAGCTAAATAATGACAATAATCCATTCCTTTTATAAATTCTTAATAATGTCATGAATATTTTTGAAAGGACTCTAAATATCTTATAATCAAGAAATTCAAGGTCAATAATAATTGAATTTTTTAAATAAAAATAAACCCACATCTTTGTTATAGGTCTTTGGCTAACATTAGGATGAAAATGCAAAGCATCATTAATGGTAAAAATCTTGGAATTATTTTTAATTAATCTGTAATATAATTCAATTTCTACACCATGATGATAAAATTCTAAATTAACACCACCTATTTTTCTAAAAGCACTTGTTCTAAATAAAGAGCCATTAAAAAAGTGAACAAAATTATAATATTTATTTTTAAAATCACTTAACTTACGAACCCTTTTGAAAAATTGAAAAAAAACTGGCAAACCATTTTTTACTTTAGGTAGTGGAAAAACAAGATCATTATGATTATCAATATCTATTACTGTAGATGAGAGACAATCAATACTTTCATCAAAACTGTTCATTAAATTCTTTAAAGCATCTTTATGAGGAAAACCATCATCATCCATTAGCCATATAAATTCATATTTATGCTTATTTGCGTAACATATTGCTGCATCCCAACCTTGAGCTGAGCCTCCTTTTGGTAATGTGATATGTTTAATATGTGATGATTTAAGATAATCAGAAGTTCCATCAGTAGAACCATTATCTATTACTAATAATTTATCAATTCGTAAATTTTGTTGAAAGACATTATCAATACATCTTTTTAACAATTCTAATCTATTGTATGTCAAAATTGCACACAAAATCATGAAGATTTGTTTTTATACAAGGAGATTATTTTATTAATTACTTTAGAGCCATCATGGATACCTTTGTTACATATTTCAAAATTTTCTATGATTGTTTTTACATTTAATTTTTTTAAATTAGCATGGTCAATAACTACATGGTTTTTTTCTAAATTACTTAAATTGACTAAATTATAATCAAAAAAATTATTATAATTGAAATGACTATTTTTATTTAAGTATTTAAATGTATACTTAATATAATCAGAAGCTCGAAAATCTGGCGTCTCATAATCAGCACCAATATTAGTGATAAAAAATTTCAGGGCATTTTTATTATTTAAAATGACTTTATTGATATTTTTTGTCATATAAGACGGAAATAATGAAGAAAAAGGAGTTCCAGGAGCATAAATAATAATGTCAGCATTAGATATATTTTTTTTTGCCTCACTAGATAGTGATGGTTGTATAGACATATCAGCCAATAGTTTTTTTTTTTTATTTTTTCCAAACGTTTTTATTAAATCTTCACTTATTATTTGTCTGGAAATATAAATATCTTCAATAATTTCATTAGAACGCATTTCTACAATTGAAGCTTCATCTTTTAAAAAATCACCATTAGACCTTAAAGCCGATAAGAAAAGGTTTTGGTTAGTTATTGCAATAACATCATTTTTTAATTCAAATAAATTTTTTATTTGTTTAATAACATCTAGTGTTGATCTATTACTTTTAATATAACATCCGGCATAAATTATATTCATTAATGACCAATCATATAAAGAATAAATATCTTTATATTCATTAAAACGATTTATAAAAATATTTAAGCAATCTTTGAAAAAAGACTTTTTATTATTTGAAATTTTAAGATTAAATATGCTTGTTTTATTTTGATCTGATATGTATTTCTCTATTTCATCAAGGATTTTATAATTTTTTTTTTCTTTAAATCTATATTCAAAAATTTTAAGATCACTGGATTTTGTAACATAAAGAGATTGAACTTTTCTTATGTCAGATGGCCCAAACATATTAAAGATTTTTCTAATTTGACCAGTAGATTTTCCATCATCTAAGGTATTAACAATTGATGAAATTTTTATGTCTTTATATTTCATTAACTCTTTAATGATAGTTGATGCACCTCTACCTCCATTAAATATTGATATATTCATACAGATATAGTAATAACTTCAGAAATGAAAAAACCAAATAAAAAAATTGCTGTAATAGGTTTAGGTTATGTTGGCTTACCATTGGCTTTATCTTTTGCTGAAAAATATACTACCATTGGATATGATCAGTCTAAAGAAAGGATCAAAGAACTCGATTTAGGTTATGATAAAAATAAAGAAGTAAACAAATCTGAACTTAAAAAAAGTACTATAAAATTTTCTAATCTAGATAATGATTTATTTAATTGTAATTATTTTATTATTTGTGTTCCAACTCCTGTATTTAAGAATAAAAAAATTAATCTAAGAAATATAATTAATGCAACTAGGTTAGTAAAAAAATACATCAATGTTGGTTCAACAGTCATTTATGAATCTACTGTTTACCCTGGTTGCACAGAAGAAGTTTGTTTGCCTATTCTTCAAAAATCGGGTTTAAAATATAATGAAGATTTTTACTTAGGTTACTCACCAGAAAGGATAAATCCTGGTGACAAAGAACATAACATAAAAAATATAACAAAAATTGTATCAGGATCCAATAACATAGCTCTAAATAAAATTGAAAAATTGTACTCTAGTATAATAAAGGCAAAAACTTTTAGGGCCAATTCAATAAAAATAGCTGAAGCAGCCAAAGCTATAGAAAACACACAGAGAGATATAAATATAGCATTTATGAATGAGATAACTAAAATTTTTGATAAAGCCAAAATAGATACATACGAAGTTCTAGAAGCTGCTAAAACAAAATGGAATTTTTTAAACTTTAGACCAGGTTTTGTAGGTGGTCATTGTATAAGCGTTGATCCATTTTATCTTAATCATTTAGCTATTAAAAATAAAGTAAAGACAAAAATTATTTTAAATGGACGTAACGTCAATGATAGTATGTCTGAATATATATTTAAAAAAGTAAACAAACTCTTAAAACACAGTAATAAGAAAATTTTAATACTTGGTTATACATTTAAGGAAAATTGCGCAGATTACAGAAATTCTATGGCTGAAAGTATATTTAATAAACTCTATAAAAAATATAAAAAAATTAAAATATCAGATCCCCACATAAATAATAACTTTCCAAATAATAACTTTGAAAATTTTAATAATATAAAAATAGAATATTACGATTTAATACTTTTATTAGTGAAACATAAAGAATTTAAGAAGATAGATTTTTCTGGTTATCTAGATAAAAATAAGATTCTTTATGATTTTCATAACTTTTTAATGATAAAGAATTCAATTAAATTTTAAGTAATCATATACTGAATTATATTTTTTTGTTGCAATAGACGAACTTAAAAAATTTTTAGATTTATTTCTTATAAGACATTTATCAGTTGAGTTACTCTTTGAGACAAATGAAACAGCATAATCCAAAGAATTTTTTTTTAGAAAATCAAATATAAAGATGCCACTTATTTTCTTACTAAGGTAATCAATATCGCCAATACCTTTTTGACATATCACAGGGACACCAGAAGCCAAACTCTCAGATATTTTAATTGGTGATGTGCCTATTCTTGCAAAGGATGGTACTAAAAAACATAAGGAAAAATCAAAAATGTTATAAATTCTATTAATTTTGTTTGCAGAAACCTCTTTATGTTGGCAAATATTTTTATTAAAAAAAACATCATATTTTTCTATATATTTTTGTAAATATTTATTACTCTTTGTGACTATTAAAAATCTAAAGTTCTTATTTTTTTTAAAAATATTTTCAAAAAAAGTAAACATTTTTTCTACCATGTATAGGTTTGACAAAGTTCCAACATATCCAATAATTATTGAGCTTTCTTCAAAACCAAATTGTTTTTTTATAATATTTTTTTTATTATCATCAATTATTTTAAACCTATCATAATCAACGCAACAAGGTATTACATAAATCTCATTCTCTTTAACTTTAAAAGTTTTAATAACATAATCTTTTGCTGAGTGAGTCAATAGGATAATTATATCTGACTTTTCAAATAACTTTTTTTCAAATTTTTTAAAAATTAAAAAAAATATTTTATGTAAATGATTGTTTAGATTCAAATTATTTTGATCAATTTTTTCTTCTATCCAAAAACCTCTACAATCAAATATCAACTTTACTTTAAAAAAATATTTTAATAAAAAACCAGAGATCTGAGGTAAATGACCTCTACAATGAATAATATCATATTTATTATTTAACATAAGAAATATGGGAACAAAAATTAGTTTGAAAATATCAATGAATTTTATGAGATAAAATTTTTTTTTTGAAAATTTTAATTGTTTCCAAATTATATTTTTTTTTATAAATAATTCATTTAATTTTTTAAATTTTAAGTCTTCATTTTTTTTTTCAAAACTTAGTACAGTTAATTTTGAAGAAATTTTATTAAGAATTTCTAAATGGGGTAATATTTGTGAATATGAAATTTGATCCAAAAGTCCATCATAGGTGATATATAAAACAGATGGTTTAATCTTTAGATCCTCTGATTACTGCAGATGAAAAATTGTCATATTTAATCATCCCTGAAAAATTAATAGTTAAGCCATTAGATGAAATATATTTGCAAAGGGTTTTA
>MDTB01227871.1_pt1 | contig 20736 bp, 20 predicted proteins | sample 811161 | NCBI WGS metagenome assembly MDTB01 (sample SAMN05326650, study PRJNA326480) | marine metagenome | isolation source: seawater | place: Mediterranean Sea | collected 2009
GGTTAGATGAAATATCACCATATGCAAAAACTAATGTGATACAATTAAAAGATAATGAGATTAAAGAAATCACAATAGACCCGAAAAAATTAGAAATAAATGGAGATAAATTTGATAATCTTGTAGGGCAAGACGCTAAATTTAATGCTGATAAAATGTTGGGTATTTTTAAAGGTGAAGATAATGATTTTTCTAAAGCAGTATGCTTGAATGCTGCCGCAGGATTAATTGTATCGAAAAAATATGAAGATTTTGAATTTGCATACAATTACGTAAGAGACTACATAAAATCAGGAGCTCCTTATAAACACTTAACAAGGATACAAAATGCCTGAAAATATTCTTGAAAAAATAATTAAAAACAAAACTGAAAAGATAGAAAAACTTAAAAGAACTATTTCATCAGAATCCCTGAAAGATTTTATTAAGGCAAATAATACTTTTATAAATTTTAAAGGAAAAGTTGAAGACAATATTAAAGATAACAAATTTTCTATTATAGCTGAAATTAAAAAAGCTAGTCCATCAGCGGGTATAATAATCAAAGATTATGATCCTATTGAAATTGCCCATACATACAATAACAATAAGGCGACATGCTTGTCTGTTTTAACTGAAGAGGATTTTTTTTATGGAAATTTAATTCATATAAGTAAAATCAAACAAAAAATAAAATTACCAGTTCTTTGTAAAGATTTTTTTATCGATAAATTTCAAGTATCTTTAGCCAAAAGTTATGGAGCTGACGCAATATTAATTATATTAGCTGGGGTTTCTGATAATCTGGCAAATGAATTGTACGAAGAGGCACTCAGATTAAACATGTCAATTATTGTCGAAGTCCATACCGTGGAAGAAGCTAAACGAGCATTAAAATTTAAAAATTCATTGATTGGAATAAATAATAGAAATCTTAAAACTCTCAAAACTGAAATAAATACAACTTACGATATTCATGATGTTTTGGTCAGTCATCCCGGACCTTTAATTTCTGAAAGTGGAATTAAAACAAAAGACGAACTGTTGAAAATCTCAAACAATACCTCCATCAAAACTTTCCTAATTGGTGAATCGCTATTAAAAGATTTAGACAATAATTCTATTTTTTCTGTATTATAAGGTTTAAAAACCCTATATTTCCTCTATTTTTTTCTATTGTCAATTGATAAGAACTTTTGTAGAACATAAATGTACGTAATTTGTTCTATGCTAACTAAAAAACAAAAAAATTTATTAATGTTCATCAATAAGAAGCTTAGAAGCAGTGGTGTTTCTCCTTCTTACGAAGAAATGAAAAGCTCTCTAAATCTTAAATCTAAGTCAGGAATACATAGATTAATAAGCGCATTAGAAGAAAGAGGTTTTATTAAAAGATTGGCTCATAAAGCAAGAGCATTGGAAGTTGTAAAATTACCTGAAACCGCTTCGGCAAATGATATTTATAATTCATTCTCACCAAGCGTCATAAAAGGGGGTCTTGATGAAACAACAGACAATTAAAACGAAATTCCAGTTTTAGGTAAGATTGCAGCAGGTACACCGGTTGAAGCTATTCAAAATGAGGTGAGCAGAATTCCCCTTCCGACAAATATTGAAAAAAACGGAGAATTTTTTGGCCTTAAAGTTCAAGGTGACTCTATGATAGAGGCTGGAATAAACAATGGAGATACAGTTATTGTAAAAAAAGTTGATACCGCTGAAAATGGTAAAATTGTGGTTGCATTAATTGATAACCATGAAGCAATGCTGAAAAGAATTAGAATAAAAGGCAAAACCATAGCACTTGAGAGTGCAAATAGAAATTACGAAACTAAAATTTTTGGTTCCGATAGAGTAAAAGTTCAAGGTGTACTAGTATCTTTATATAGAAACTTCTAAAAAAATAGTCTAAACAATATTAATGTCAAAAGTAGCAACAAGATTTGCTCCATCTCCTACAGGGCCACTTCATATAGGCGGGGGTAGAACTGCTTTGTTCAATTGGTTATTTGCAAAAAATATGGGTGGAAATTTTCTTCTTAGAATAGAGGATACAGATAAAGAAAGATCAAAAAAAGTTTATCAAGATCAAATTATTCAATCCTTAAAATGGATTGGTATAAATTATGATAGTGATGAGTACATACAATCATCCAAAATAAGCAGTCATATTAAAATTGCAGAGGAACTTTTGAAAAAAGGAAATGCTTATAAATGTTATTGCTCAAATGAGGAAATTGAGGAACAAAAAAAAAGAGCGAAACAAAAAAAAATTCCTTACATATATAATAGAAAATGGAGAAATAAGAATGAAAACGAGGCACCGAGAAATATCAATCCAGTAATTAGATTTAAAAGCAAAATAGATGGTAAATCAAAGTTGAAAGATTTAGTACAAGGAGATGTTGAGATAGAGAATAATACAATCGAAGATTTTGTGATTTTAAGAAACGATGGAACCCCAACATATAATTTATCAGTAACTGTAGATGACCATAATATGAAAGTAACACATGTCATAAGAGGTGATGATCATAAAATAAATACTTTTAAACAAATACAAATATATGAGGTAATGAATTGGGATCTCCCAGAATTTGCACATATACCTTTAATTCATACAAAAGAAGGTAAAAAACTTTCGAAAAGGGATAAAGATTCTACACTAGATGACTATTCAAAAATTGGAATAATGCCAGAAGCTTTAAGGAATTATTTGTTAAGATTGGGGTGGTCTTTTAAAGATAAGGAGATTTTTAATTTGGAAGAAAGTATCAAACACTTTAATTTAAAAGGTGTTGGAAAATCTCCCTCTAAATTAGATTTAAACCGTATTTTATCAATGAATGAATATTATATAAAAAATATGAAGGAAGAAAACTTATTTGATCAATTAAAAGATTTTTGTGAAAATTATAAAGAAAAAATACTTCCTGAAAAAGAAGATCAAATAAGAAAATCTCTTATATTTCTCAAAAATAAAGCAAAAACATTAGAAGATATTTTCAATAATTCAAAATATTTACTTTTTGACAAAGTTCAGTTCAATAATGAAGATTTAGAATTGATAGATAGTACATCAAAAAAAATTATAGCTGAATTTACTAATAAAATAACTAATGTGTTAAAATTTGATCGAGAGAACTTAGAACCCTTAATAAATGAATTGATTAAGTCTAATAATACAAATTTTAAAGGTGTTGGTCAGCCTTTGAGAATTGCCTTAACAGGCTCAAAATATGGACCAGGTATCTATGATATAATTGTTTCTTTAGGTAGAGAGGAAGTTCTTAAAAGATTAGGAAATAAGATATTTATTTAAGACTTTTGCAGCCTCATCGCTAGAGGAGCTTGCTGGTCTAATTTGTTCTAGCGTTTTTGAACATTCTTCAACCTGATTTTGTGCAAATTTAGGATTTTTTAAGAAGTATACAGTTGATTTGTAAATTTCTTTTGCATTGCATTCATTTTGTAAAAGTTCTGGAATAACTTCCTTTTTATTAACAATATTTATAATATTAGCGTACTTAACTTTTACTAAGGACTTCATTATGAGGTAATTAATATAATTTATCTTGTAAATAATAATAGAAGGTACTTTTGCATTGCAAATTTCCAGTGAAACAGTCCCCGATTTTGATACAGCAAAAATTGAATTAAGAAGTACTTCAGACTTAATATCTTTATCTACTATAATATCACAATTATCTAAATCTGATTTTTCTAATTTTTCAGTAATAAAATTTATATTTTCTAGTGTTGAATGAAATACAAAAACAAAATCTTTATATTTTTTGTTCATTAACTTTACGAATTCGATTAAAATAGGCAAAAGGATATTTAACTCTGAAACTCTACTTCCTGGAAATATAGATATTATTTTTTTTCCTCTAGAAATATGAGATATATCAACTTTAGATTTATTTTTTTCTAACAAAGGATGTCCTACGAATGTGTTGGGGATATTTTCTTTATTAAAATATTTCCTTTCAAAATCGAATAATAACAAAAAATGATCGATAAAGTTTTTGAATTTTTTTACTCTTCCCTCTCTCCAAATCCATACCTGAGGTGCAACATAATGAATAGTTTTAATATTAGGATTTTTTTTTTTAACTCTTTCAGCAACTCGAAGAGTAAAATCAGGACTATCTACACTAAATAATATATCAGGATCAAATTTAATTATTTCTTTTACAGTGAAATCAATTTTTTTTTTTATTTTAAAAATATTTAAAAAAACACTGGTAAAACCCATGTATGTTATCTGTTCAATATTGAAAATTGAATCTATGCCTAAACTTGCTAAGCTTGATCCACCAACTGATAAAAACTTAACATCGTTATTATTTTTTTTGATTTTTTCAATAACTGTTGATGCTAATTTATCCCCTGAAGCTTCTCCTGTTAAGATAAATATTTTTTTCATTTTACTAATATAAACATTTTATTTTTAATGGCAAAATTGATGCATTTGGTTTTTTCCAAAAAAATATTTTGTTTATCTTTAATCACTATTCCTTTAAGACCCACTTTTTTACAATCTTTTAATGTATCCAAGCCTATTGTAGGTAGATCTACTCTAAGATCTTGTTTTTTTTTTGGATATTTAATCAGTACACCCCTTTTATTTTTTGTTTTATTCACCATCCTTATCAAATTTTTAGTACCTTTTGACGTTTCCTTTAAAATTAAATCCTTTTTAACAATAATTGCTTGAACATGGTCAAAGGCATTAGTTTTTTTCAAAACATTTTCACCCTTCTTAATATCAATTAAATCTTCTTTAGTTAGTTTAATTTTAGTATAGTTTTTTTTATTTAATGATAATTCTGGAGTAAAGAAAGTAGATTTTATTACTTTAATCTTTTCCAATAAAAGAATATTTATTAATTCTTTTAAAATTGCCGCATCTCCTTTTTGATAAGCTTTGATAATTCTAGGCAGATAGTAAATTCCAGTCATATCAAATTTTAATTTAGACAAATTTGGTTTGTCTATTTTACCTGCAAATATTACTTTTTTGCAGTTTTTTTTTCTTAGTAATTTAATAATAGATCCAAATTGCCCTATACTAATTCTGAATGAATTCGAGTCTTTTTTAAAAGTATTTTTATTTGAAAAATCTAAAATAAAATATTTTTTTTTTTCTTTTTTTTATTTTTTCTAAAATTAGTTTTGGAAAATCAGATTCTCCAAAGAATAAACCTATCATTTTATTTGCTTAATGGCCTGCAGATTGGCCTTTTTTTATCATGATTAATAAAGCCTATAATTTCTTTGACATAACTATTCTTTTTAAGTTCTTCGCTGAGTTTTGTTAAATTTTCATATAAAGAACTTGTCTTAAAAATTTTTTTGTAAGCTTCCGAAAGAGCTAAAATTTCTTTGTTTGAAATTTTTTTTCTTCTTAAACCAACAAGATTAATTCCCTCAAGATAGTTTCTGTTACCAAAAGATAATCCGTATGGAATAACATCTCTAGAGACAGCAGTCATACCACCTATCATTGCCATTTTACCTATTCTTGTAAATTGTTGAATACCGCAATTACCTCCTATGATTACTTCGTCAGAAATTCGGGCGTGTCCAGCAATGGCCGCACTATTAGCAATAACTACATTATCACCAACAATACAGTCGTGTGCAATATGCGCACCTATCATTATAAGATTATTATCACCTATTTTTGTAATTGAACCACCGCCAACAGTTCCTGTATTTATTGTTACATGTTCTCTTATTATATTATTCTTGCCTATTTCTAATTTTGTTTTTTCTCCTTTATATTTTAAATCTTGTGGATCTGATCCAATTGAAGAAAAAGTAAAAATTTTCGTATTATTTCCAATAATTGTATTACCTGTAATATTAACATGAGATTGAATTTCAGAGCCCTCGCCTATTGTAACATCTGGACCTATGATACTGTAAGGACCTATTTTAACTTTTTTTGATATCTTGGCCTTTTTATCAACGATTGCTGTTTTGTGAATCATAAAATTTTGATTTTTTATTTGTTCTCTTTTATAAATTCTTTTAAGTCTTTTGCTGGATACCCCATAACTCTCCTGTTATCTTCGATGTCTTTTATTACACCACTACCTCCACCAATTTTAACATTATTTCCAATATTAAGATGTCCTGAAATGCCTGCTTGACCACCTATCATGACATTATCACCCAATATCGATGATCCTGCAAAACCAACTTGGCCTGCAATAATACAATTATTTCCAATCTTAACATTATGGGCAATATGTATTTGATTATCTAGATAAGTGTTCTTGCCAATTACTGTGTTTGAAATAGAACCTCTGTCTATTGTTGATCCACATCCAATCTCTGAATAATCATCAATTAAAACAATTCCTATTTGAGGAAATCTATAATTATTTCCATTTTTTGGAAAAAAACCAAAACCCTTTTTGCCTAGGACACAACCGTCTAAAACTTTAATATGGTTTTTCAAGATTGAATTTCTTATAATATTATTTGATCCTATTGAACAGTTATTACCGATTAAAACATTTTTTTCAATTATAGTATTATGACCTATTGAACAATTTTTTCCAATTTTTACATTAGAACCAATAAGAACATTTTTTCCAAACTTTACTTTATTTCTAAATTTAGTTTTGGAAATTTCTTTTACTGAATTATCAAAATCATCATTAACAGAATCAGGATATAACATTTCAGTAATTTTGGCAGCGCTTATTAAAACATTTTCGACAATAATTTTTTCACACTTATCAGGTAAAATATTCTGTAAGTTTTTGGTTGTAATGCAGGCTGCAGCTTTTGTAATTGACGCTTGAGCATTATACTTATTTGAATGAAGAAAAGTAATATCTTTAGCAGAGGCAGAACTTAAATCAGTAATGTCAAAAATTTTGGTCCTATTAATACTATTAATATTATTAATTCCTAAAAATTTATAAATGTCTTTTAAATTTAGAGGACCGTAATTTTTAAAAAAAGGATTTGCCATTAAATGATTAATAACAAATACATTTAAATATTACTTATCAAGTTTTATTGCTAATTATTTCCTATCGACGATTGTAGCAGACCATATTGCATCAGCCATTTTTAAATCATTTACAAAGGCATCCCCTTTATATTTCCATACTTTTCCATGGGATCTGATAGCTTCAATCTTAAGTTCAAGTTTGCAATTAGGTATTACAGGATTTCTAAACCTAGCTTTTTCGATATTCATTAAGAATACTAATTTATTTTCGTAAGTTGACTTATCTAAACCATGTGCTGTTAGCGCTGCAGCAGCCTGACCAAAAGCTTCTACAATAAGCACTCCGGGCATGACCGGTTGTTCGGGGAAGTGACCTTGAACAAAAAAACTTTCTTTTGTAACATTTACAATTGCTGTACCTGAATGTAGTTTTTTAATATCGATTAATTGATCTAACAATAACATAGGTTCTCTATGAGGCAAGAGTTGTTCAATTTGCTTTTTTGTTAAGCTATCAGACATTACACTTTAATCTATTTTTATACTTTTAATTTTTTGATTTACTAGATTTAAAATATCTTTTGTTATATCATCTTCTTTTGATCCCATAACAATATGTTTTTTTTGAACAATTATCCTTATCGAATTATCTTTAGAATATGTTTCTAATATTGGGGTAAGTTTTTTAATCAAATTTGTTGAAGCTTTAATTCTTATTTGTACTAAGTGGTTTGAAGCTTTATTTCTCTCTTTTTGATATTTTGAAATATCGCTTCTTAAATTTTGAATTTTTTTTTTGAACTCTTCCTCGTTAAGGATATTCTTTTGAGAAATTAATTTTTTCTCTTTTTCGAAAATCTCTTTTTCTTTTTTTTTAAACTGTGAAATTGATGTTTCACGTTTTTTTTTAATTTTGGCTATAATCGCTTTTCCAGCTATTGACTCTTGCATTATTTTTTCAACGTCTAAATAAACAATTTTTTCACTAGAGTATGATGGTAATGAAATAATGAAAAATATTATTATGTAAATTATCTTTTTTTTCATTAATTTTAAAAAGTTGTTCCAATATTAAATTGAAAAGTCTGAGTTTTGTCTGTATCTACTTTCGATATTGGATGAGCTAATGTAAAAGTAAAAGGTCCTATTGGCGAAAACCATTCAAGACCAACTCCTGTTGAGCTCCTAATATGACTGGAATCACCAACAGAATTAGAATAATCAACACCCCAAACGTTACCTGCATCAATGAAATAATTAAAATCTACACTTTGAAAACTTGGAAATAGAAAAGGCAAATTTGATTGAAAATTAAGAGCTGCAGCATAATTCCCACCAATGAAATCATTAGAGTCTACAGGTCCAATTTTACCAGATTCGAAACCTCTTAATCTTTTTCTTGGTAAAGATATTCTTTCGGATACTCTTACATCATCTGATAACCCGGTAACCGCTCTTAAATATAATCCTAAACTTGCAGTGATATCATTGTATGAATGATATGTATCGAATTGATAGCCATTAAGAAGAGTGTCACTTTCAGATATTACTGGAATTGTTTGAGTAAATTTTGATTGAAAGCCATCAGAGGTTTGAAATCTTTGATTTCTTTTATCTAAATCAAATGAATAACCAATTTCAGATGTAAAATAAGACCCTTCTTGTTTTTTTAAATTAGAACTAGCTAATGAAGTTGTAGTTAGCTCCTCATAAACTGTTCTAAATGTTGGCCTAAAGAAGAAATCATCATATTGTTCAAAAGCTGTTCCAAAAGAGAAACCTGCATTAGTAGATTTGTAACCAGAGTCTGTCATTTTGTCAGTATCCGTTACAAAAAAATCTGTGGTGAGAGATTTTTCTAAATAATTAAAATTAGGATTTGTAACAGTAAAATTACCTCTTACACGTTCCGCACTGAGTCTTAAGCCGGTAGACAGCTTAATACCTTTGCCTAAAAAATTATTTTCTGAAATTGAAAATTGTGCAGTACCACCTTCCGAACCAACACCTGCTCCAACAAGTATCTCACCTGTAGCCTTTTCCTCAACAGTTATATCTATATTTTTTAAGTTTGCATCAGGGGTATCAACAATTTCACTTGATACTTTTTGAAATATATTTTTACTCTTTAAATTGTTAATAGACTTTGCATGAAGTAATTTATTGAAAGGGTCTCCTTCATCAACTTCTAACATATCACGTATAACTCTTTCTTCAGTAATATTATTTCCTATTACATTCACCCGTTTAACATAAAATTTTTCACTTTCTTTAACTTCAAAAGTTATATCTAATTTATCATCCTCTATAATTTCAGTTTCAATAGATGCATCTAAGAAATCATACAGTCTTGAAACTGAAATTTGATCAATTTGTTTAACAACTTTGTTTAATTTATTAAGAGAATATCTTTCATCTTTTAGTTTTTCTAAAATATTTTTTACTTCCTTAAAATCTTTTTCATCAAAGTCATCTGGAAGGACCAGTTTTGTATCTCTGATAGTGTAAATATTTCCTGCATCAATATTATAAATTAAATTAAAATGATTATCATTGAAAACAGCTGATGAATTCTTAATTTGAATATTGTAAAAACCTTTATTTAAATAAAATCTTTCTAATAATCTTGTGTCAAGATCTATCTGATTAGGGTTTAAATATTTTTTATTAGAAATAAATTTCCAAAATTTGCTCTCCTCACTTACAATAACATTTTTTAATTTTTTATCTTTATAGTATCTTTCACCTGTAAAAATTATATTCTTAATTAAAGCTTTATTACCTAATTCAATATTATATATTAAGTCAACTGTTTCGTTTTTATTATTTTTAATTGATACATCTACTTCATTAAAATAATAGCCAGAATTATTCAAAGAATTTTTAATTTTGGTAATGTCTTGTTTTGCCAAAAAAGTTACGTATGGACTTTTTTCCCTTAAACTTAAATTTTTTAAGATCGCATCTTTTGTTTTTTGAGCAGGTATACCATTTAAAATAATTTGTTGGATAATTTTTCTTTCTTTAACATCTACTATTAAAGTATTACCTTCAACTTTGAATTTTATGTCTGAAAAAAAATTTGTGCTATATAAATCTAATAAGATATCATTCAACTGTTCTTCTGAATAATCTTTGCCCATTTCAAGACCACCAAAAGTAATTATTGTTTCTTTAGTAATACGTTCATTGTTTTTGATTTTCACATCATTTATTACGTCAGCGAAAACATGAGTGAATGCAAATTTGAAGATTAATAAAATTAAAATTAAATGTTTCATTTTTTTGGGATTTTACACTTAAAGATCTTGTTTTCAATCTCACAAACTCATTTAATTTTTCAATTTGAGCTAAATTTTTTGGTTTTTGACGCTTAAATTTTGAAAAAAGTGGTAAATTTATCAAATGCCAAATTTTCGATGATATTTCCAAAAAATTAATTTTATTTTTTAAAAAAAGATTCACTAGCTCATCATTGATCGAAACTAGGGCAGTATCAAATAAACTGTTTTTTTTTGTTATTTTTTTTAAAATTCTAATGACTGGGAATTTTTTGACATTCACTTTTTGAAAATTTAATGAATTGAGGATAGTTAAATCAATTTTTTTTGATTTAATAAAATTTCGAGTTCTTTCGCCCATATAAATTGAATTTGAAATTGGAATTTTCATATTAGTATCATGAGCGACTATTTTAATTAAACCATTTTTAAATTTAACGATTGCATGGATGTAAGATTTGGGATGTATCAGGATATAAAACTTCTTTAATTCAATATCGAATATTTTTTTTGCCTCAATAATTTCAAAAATTTTATTCATGAGTGTTGCTGAATCAACTGATATTTTTTTACCCATTTCCCAATTTGGATGATTGATAGCATCACTTGGCGTAATGTTTTTTTTGATACTTTTGTTTAAAAAAGGACCCCCGGATGCAGTTAAAATTATTTTTTCTATATCTGAATTAGAGTGACCACTAATTACTGACCAAATCGAAAAGTGCTCTGAATCAACTGGTATAAATTCTGTTTTGTGCTTTTTTAACTCTTTTTGTATAAGTCCCCATCCACATATAATTGATTCTTTATTTGCTATAGCTATTCTTTTTGTTTTTTTAATGATATTTATTGTTGGCTCTAGTCCTTCTATGCCAGAAATTGCAGACATAACATAATCAACTTTGCCATTAATTTTTTTATCTAAATTTTTAAAATTAGGAAAAATATTAATATTCTTCAACTTTTTTTTTATTAATCTATATTTTTTATAATTAGTTACTACTATATTTTTTACTTTAAAAAATTTAATTTGCTTAGTTATAAGATTGATATTTTTGTCAGTAGATAGCAATACAATTTTAAATTTTTTTCTATCTCTTTTTATAATTTCTAATGTTTGTTTTCCAATTGATCCAGTAGATCCCAATATTATAATTTTTTTCATTATTTATAGGAGAGATATTATTATAAAGCCAATTGGTAAAGCGAATATTGTCCCATCAATTCTATCTAATAATCCACCATGACCAGGTATTAAATTTCCAGTATTTTTGATTTTAGCTTTTCTTTTATAGTAGGATATTAACAGGTCACCTAGTTGACAAATGAGAGAAATCAAAAATGGGATGAAAAACAAAGTTTCGAAACCTATTGTTACAAATAAGAGATTATTGAAATAGAAATATATTAAAAAAAAACCCATATAAGATAGGATAAACGATCCAATTGATCCAGATATAGTTTTATTTGGACTAATTTTAGTGAGTTTTTTTCCCCCAAATATTTTTCCAAACATGTAACCACCAATATCTGAAAAAATACAAATCATTAAAATTGATAAAAAGAAATATTTATCAATAATAAAAATATTAAAACAAATGATGAACGCTATGAAAAGATATACTAAAAATAACAAAATATGAGCCGTACGGATAATTTTCTTAAAGTTGATTTTTTCTATTATCTTTACCCACTCAATCCAACTTAGAATTATAGTTATAAACACTATACTTAAAAAAATATAATCATAAAATAAAGCAGACAAAAGAGTAAAGAATAGTAAAAAAAACGATGAAATACTTCTATGTAATAATTCTGACTTCATTAAATTTTCCCGAAATTCCTTTTTATATTTCCAAATTTTTTTACAATTCTGTTCAAATCTTCGTCATTGAAATCAGGCCATAATTTTTTTTCAAAAAAAATCTCTGTATAAGCAACCTGCCACAAAAGAAAATTGCTTAATCTTCGAGTATTCCCTGTACGTATAAGAATGTCAGGATCAGGTATATCTTTTGTAAATAGATTATTTTTGATATCATTTTCTGAAATTTTTTTTTTTTTATATAACTTATTGAAAGCATATACTAATTCCTTTTTAGATCCATAATTTAAAGCTAGGTTTATTTGTAATTTTGTATTTTTGATTGTCTTTTTTTCAGAAAAATCCAATAGATTGTTAAGTTTTTTTGAAAAATTTTTTTCCCCTAAAATTTTAATCCTTATTTTTTCATTATTTATTTTTTCTAATTTTTCTTTTAAATAAATTTCCAAGAGATTAAAAAGGTAATTTCGTTCTTTTAAAGGTCTTTTCCAATTTTCAGTTGAAAATGCATATAATGTTAGAAATTTTATCTGTTTTTTTATGCAGTATCTCATGACCATCTCAACAGTTTTTAAACCCTCTTTATGTCCTAAATTTCTTGAGTTTTTGTGTTGTAACCCCCAGCGGCCATTTCCATCCATTATTATGGCCATATGTTTAAGAGGGTTCATATAGTCATTATTTCTTTTTCTTTTATAGTTACTTTTTCATCAACTTTTTCAACAAAATTATCTGTGTATGTTTGAATCATTTTTTCAAATTTTTTTTCATCGTCTTCACTTATTTCCTTTGATTTAAGTAATTTTTTTAGCTCATCATTTCCTTCTCGCCTGATATTTCTTATTGAGACTTTGCATTTCTCTCCCATTGTTTTAATTACTTTCTTTATTTCTACTCTTCTTTCCTCACTCAGATCTGGAATAGGTAATCTTACTAACTGTCCATCAATTTGTGGATTTAAACCTAAATCTGACTTTTTGATAGCAGAGTCTAATAATGGAACATTATTCGAATCCCATACTTGTATGTTTATTACTCTTGGTTCGGGGGTTGTTATTGTTGCTAGTTGATTAATTGGCATTTTTTGTCCATAGACATCAACTTTTATTAAGTCAAGCATACTGGCATTTGCCCTACCTGTTCTTAAAGAGGCTAATTCTTTAACAAAAACATCAAAAGTTTTTGTCATCTTTTGATTGTATAATTCTTCTTTAAACATTATTCGCCAATTTTAATTCTAACAAAATCTTTTATCTTTAAGCTCTTTGAGTCAATTTTGTTTAAAATATCTTTGACTTTTAACTTAGGATCCATTACCCAGTCTTGAGTAAGCAAACTGTTATCCTCTTTAAATTTATTTATTTTACCTAAACTTATTTTTTCAGCAATTTCTTGCGTTTTGCCCAAATTTTTAAGTTCTTCCTGAATTATTTTTTTTTCTTTTTCGATAATATCATCCTGAATATCTTTTTCATCAATTACCATTGGGTTAGACGCAGCAACATGCATTGAAATTTGTTTTCCAAATTGTTCAATTTCTTTTGAACTCTTATCGAATTCTAAACTTACAACAACTCCAAGTTTAGATAAGTTATCTTTAATTATTGAATGGTTGTAAGTAAAAATTTTTGAATTTGAGTTATCAAACGTTTTTGATCTACCTATAGTAATTTTTTCACCAATTTTTGCTATTAAATCAATCAAATTCTGTGAAACAGTTGATCCATTTATCATTTTACTATTATTTAGTTTATCTAGATCAGAACTGACAGAATTGTTTATCTCTCCAATTTCTTTTGTAAAATTTAAAAAGTCATCATTTTTTGCAACAAAATCGGTCTCACAGTTAATTTCAATGATGGACGTTTTTTTGTCATTACCACAAATATATACAAGACCTTCGTTAGCCTCTCTTGACATTTTTTTTGAAGCTTTTGAAACTCCTTTAATTCTTAAAATTTCAATAGCTTTTTCTAAATTTCCCGAAGCCTCTTTAAGTGCACTGTTACAGTCCTTAAAGCCTGCACCAGTCGTATTTCTTAACTTTTTAACACTTTCAAGATCAGCCATTTAACTAATTAATTTTTTTTTTTAAAAAGGAAGAAGTATTTTTTGGTGTCATTTCTTTTTGTTCACCATTCTTTTTAGACTCTTCAGGAATATTCTTTTTAGCATTTAAAATTGTTTCTTTTACTAGAGAACAATAAAGGTCTATCGATCTTCTAGCATCATCATTTCCTGGAATTGGAAAATCAATACCCCTTGGATCTGAATTTGTATCAAGTATAGCTATTATAGGAATATTCAATTTTACTGACTCTTTAATAGCTAATGACTCGTAGTTTGTATCTATAATAAAAACTAAATCTGGAACTTTTTTCATATCAGATATTCCTCCTAAGGATCTTTGAAGTTTATCTCTCTGAATGCTCATTTTTAAAAGTTCCTTTTTTGTAAACCCTCTATTTTCTGATTTAAGATCTATATTAATTTTTTGAAGTTTCTTTATAGAATTAGATATAGTTCCCCAATTTGTTAACATGCCTCCAAGCCATCGGTAGTTTACAAAATATTGATTAGTTGATTTTGCTAAATCAGCTATAGCCTCTGATGCTTGTTTTTTCGTTGAAATAAATAAAATTTTTCCGTTATTTGAAATTGTTTCATATATTTTTTCTAGTGCTTTATTTGTGAGCTCAAGAGTTTGGGTAAGATCGATTATATGTACTGAGTCTCTCTTACCAAAAATATATTTTTTCATTTTTGGATTCCATCTAAGCGTTTTATGGCCAAGATGTACGCCTGCCTCTAATAACTGTTGTATTGATAAATTAGGTATCTTCATAATTTTTCCCGGTTGTACCACCAAAGCTATTTCCATTAAAGGACCGGAGGTTATAAACCAAAAGCTCTGTGCGTATTTTTAAGGGGGTTTTATTAATTTATTATACTAAACGCAAGGAATAAATTAATTAATTGTAGTGAAAATTCCTTGATTCTTAATAAGATTTACTGTTTTTCTGTCGATAAAACGCTTGTCTTTCAGTTTAACTTTAAACGCTTTATCACTAGATATAACATTAATATTTACCTCAACGTCTCCACCTCTTTTTAGCATTTTAGATAATATATCTACTTCATCTACATTTTTAACTTTGAAACTTATTGAGCTGATTGGTTTATTTATAAGATCATCTAAAGAAATTATCTTTTTCACATTTAATCTAGTAGATTGAGATTCGTTTTGTCTAGAAATTTTCTGAATAGTTAAAATTACGGATTTTCCCTCTTTAATTTTATTTCTATTTAACTCAAGTGTATCTGAAAAAATAAATAACTCAAATATACTAGATTGGTCAGAAAATTTAATAATAGCATATGAGGTTCCTTTTTGTGTTTTTTTTTCTTGGATTTTCAAAATAGTAGCTGCAACAGAGCCTTCGTTAATATCTTTATTTTCATTTATATCTTTATATGAAAGAATATTAAATTCCTTGAATATATCTTTATATTGATTGAGTGGGTGGTCTGATATAAAAAATCCAATTGTTTCAAATTCCTTTGACATCTTGTCTTGAAAATCCCATTCACCTACATTGTTTACTAACTCATTATCATTAGCTTCTATGTTGTTGCCAAAAAGGTCTATTTGATTTAATGACCTATTATCAAAAATATTTTTTGATTTTGATATTAAATGAGGTATTTTTTCATAAATTGATCTTCTTTCTTTATAAATATTATCAAATGCACCAGCTTTTGTGAGAGCTTCCATTTGAAGCTTATTTATGTCCTTGGGGTTTACCCTATTTATGAAATCATTTAATGATTGAAACTTGCCGTTTTTCTCTCTTTCTTTAACTATGTTTGAAATTGCTTCATATCCAACGTTCTTTAAAGCTCCTAAAGCGTAATAAAAGTTTTTTGTGTCAGAATAAAAATCAGCATTGCATAAATTTATATCAGGAGGAACTATGTTTATATTTAATCTTTTTAGTTCTTCATAAAACTCTCCTAATTTTTTTTGATTTGACATTTCCATAGACATTGATGCAGAAAAAAATTCGTTAGAAAAATGAGTTTTTAAATATGCCGTTTGATAAGCGATAATAGCGTATGCAGCAGCATGGCTTTTATTGAAACCATATTCTGCAAATGGCTCTATCTTTAAAAAAATACTTGCTGCAACATCTTTTGGTATGCCATTTTGATAAGCACCATCTATAAATCTTGCTTTTTGTTTTTCTAACTCTGTCCTCTTCTTTTTTCCCATAGCACGTCTGAGAATATCTGCTTCACCTGCAGTGAAACCCGACAAAACTTGAGCAATTTGCATTACTTGTTCCTGATAAATAATTACGCCATATGTTGATTTTAAAATGTTTTCCAATTTTGGATGCAAATAATCTGGTGTTTTATTTCCATGTTTGCAATCATTATAAATTGGAATATTGCTCATAGGGCCCGGTCTATATAAAGCAACCAATGCTATAATGTCCTCTAGCCTATTTGGTTTCATTTGAATAAGAGCATCTCTCATTCCGGTGCTTTCAAGTTGGAACAACCCAACAGTTTTACCTGAAGCCAATAAATCAAAAACTGTTTGATCCTCATAATTAATTTTCTCTATATTAAAATCAATTTTTTTTTTATTTAGTAATTTAATAGTGTTGCTTATTACAGTGAGTGTTTTTAAACCTAGAAAATCAAATTTAATAAGACCAGAATTTTCAGCTGAATACATATCAAATTGAGTTGAAGGCAAAAGTAGATTGGACGACATATCTTTGTATAGTGGAACAGAATCGATTAATTTCTTATCAGCGATTACTACACCAGCAGCATGTGTAGCAAAGTTCCTATTCAAACCTTCAAGTTTAAGAGAGAGCCTAATAAGTTTATCTACTCTTTTGTCCTCAGTTATCATTTTTTGTAATCTTGGTTCTGAATTTATACATTCAGTCAAACTCATTGGTCTTGAAGGATCAAAAGGAATCATTTTGCATATGCTATCGACGAAACCATATGGAAGACTCATTACTCTACCAACATCTCTAATAACCATTCTAGCTTTTAGTTTGCCAAATGTGATAATATGAGCCACTGCATCTTTGTACTTTTTGTTAAGATATTCAAAAACTAAATCACGTTTTTCCTCACAAAAATCAATATCGAAGTCAGGCATAGAAATACGGTCTGGATTTAAAAATCTTTCAAAAATTAAGTTAAAATAAATCGGGTCTACATCGGTAATTTGCAGACACCACGCTACTAATGAACCGGCACCAGAACCCCTGCCTGGTCCTACTGGAATATTATTTTTTTTGGCCCATATGATATAATCAGATACAATTAAGAAATAAGAAGAATAATTCATCTTACATATTATGTTTATTTCATGATCTAATCTTTTCTTGTATTTTAAAAATTTTTCACCATCTTTCAAATTTTCGCCTGCGAATTTCATCTGAAACTTTTTAATTAAACCATCGTAAGCATCTTTTTTTAGCTGTTCATCAGATGAGATCTCACTATTTGCGTTTATATCTGGCAATAACGGTTTAGAATATTCAGGCCTAAAGCTGCACCTTAATGGTAAATTATAATTGTTTTCCAAAGCTTCGGGAAGATCGTGAAATATTTTTCTCATTTCATCATCACTTTTAAAGTAATGATTATCTGTTAATTTAATTCTTTGTTTATCATTAATATAATTTTTTGATCCGATACAAAGTAATGCATCATGAGCTTCGCTCATATCTTTGTATAAATAATAAACCTCATTTGTCGCTATTATTGGAGCATTTATTTTTTTTGAGATAGATAAGTTAAAATTTTCAAAATTTTTTTCATTCAAATCGCCATGTCTTTGAATTTCAATATAGAAGTTATCACCAAAATGTTTGTTTAAGGAAAAATATAGCTTTTCTAACTCATCAAGTCGATCTTTTTGAAAAAGAGACCCTGATAAATTATTTATACCACCTGACAAAATTATTAGATTTTTAGAACTATCAAATAAAGATTCAATATTACAATGGGGTTCATCTATATCTGACTTATCAAGGAAAGATTTTGATGACAAATTTATCAATTCTTTATAACCATCGCTATTTTTTGCAATTATTGGCACTGATCCAATTACATCATTAAATTTAAATTTTATCTGAGACCCTATTATAGGTTGGGTTTTAGATTTAGATATTTGTTCCGAAAATTCTAATGATCCACATAAATTTGAAGTATCTGACATACCAACAGTTTTAATTTTATTATCTTTACAGTATTTACTTAGCTCATCTATTTTTATTGCACCTTCGCAAATGGAATACTGTGTATGTATTTTTATATGATTAAATGTTTTTTTAGATTTTTCCATTAATGGTTTTAATTTTACCATTACTTAAGGAAATTTTATAGTCTGCTTTGTTAGCAAAAAATCTATTATGAGTTGCAAAGATGATTACACGATCTTTGTTTTTTAGCTTAAATAATAAATTAAATATTTGATTTGCATTTTCATGATCTAAACTTCCTGTCGGTTCATCTGCTAATATAATTCTTGGTTTATTTACTATTGCTCTCGATATAGCGATTCTTTGAAGTTCCCCACCTGATAATTCTGATGGAAAATGATTAATCCTGTCTTTTAAGCCTACTTTCTGAATTATCTTTAAAGATTCTTGTTCCGCTATTTTATGATTATTATTAATTGCTAAGCTAGCTAAACAAACATTTTCAAGAGCGGTGAAGTCTGGTAATAAATTTTTTTCTTGATAGACAATTCCAATATTATTTGACCTAATTTTATCGTTATCTTGAATTTTGTTGTGATCTATATTGTGTTTATCAATCTTTATATTTCCTGAAGATGGTCTATCTATTAAAGATAATAAATTTAATAGCGTAGATTTTCCAGATCCAGACGGCCCAGATAATGAATATATACTTCCTTTTTTAAATTTAAAATTCAAATTTTTAAGGACAATAGTCTTTTTTTTATTATCAAATACTTTAGAAATATTTTTTAATTCAATAATGTTATTCATATTTTAAAGATTTAATTGTATCTAATTTTGCAGCTTTAGCTGCAGGGTAAAGTGATACTAAACGAGTCATTATTATTGAGCAATTTGAAATTAAAAATATTGACCAAAAATCTATTTGATACGGGATAGTACTTAAAAAATATATTTCTTCGGGAAATAAACTTATATTAAAAATATTGCTAATTAGCATTCTTATTTCCTCAACATAAAGAGAGAAAGCTATTCCTATAATCACCCCCATAATTGTTGCCAAACATCCTATTAAAAATCCTATAAAAAAAAATATTTTTCGAATAGAAGAGCTAGAAACACCAATTGATTTTAATATTGCAATTTCCCTAGTTTTATTTTTTACTAATATTGTAAGGCCTGAAATAATATTAAAAGCAGCAACTACGATTATTAAAGATAGTATTATGAACATAACATTACGCTCTACTTTTAAAGCAGAAAATAATGGTTTATTTAAATCCGACCATGTAAATATATATTCCTCATTAAAAATTGACATTAGTTTTTCACGGTAAATCTCAATTTTGTCAGGTTTGTACAAATAAACCTCAAGAAAATTATTTCTTTTCTTTAAATCAAATAAACCTTGTAGATCTTTAAGATTAATAAAGACAACAGAATTATTAAATTCAGCAAACCCACTATCAAATATAGAACTTATTTTAAAAGTTTTTTGTCTAGGTATGGATCCAATGAGAGTATTTTCTCCAGAAGGTGAAATTATTGAAATCTGGTCACCAACTTTTAATTGAAGGTCATAGCTTAAATCGCTCCCTATTGATATATTGTTTTCTAAAATGTAATTATCACCTCTAAAGTATTTATTATTTACAATATTTAATTTTTGAAAATCTTCTTTAGAATAACCTCTTACTAAAATACCCTTTGTAATTTCGTTATTTAAAAGAATTCCTTCTCCATTATTACTAAGTATTAAATTTGAAGATATATTTATTAAAAACTCATTATCCATTTTTTTTTGTTCTATTTTCTTATCATAAGGTTTTACAATTACATGTGCGTTGAAGTTCGTTATTTTGTTTATCAATTCTGCCCTAAAACCATTCATCACAGACATAACTATAATCAAAACTGCCACACCTAAACTTATGCCTAAGAAAGAAAATAAGGTAATGATATTTAAGAAACCGTCTTTTTTTCTAGTTTTAAGATACCTAAAAATTATTTTTTTTTCTAAAGTTGAAATCAATTTATTTTTTTTGAATTAATGAAATTAAGGGCTTCTTTTAAACTTATCACTTTACTTTCATTCCCCACTTCTTTAAACTCAACTTTATCTTTATCAGGATTTTTTCCGATTAAAATTTGAAATGGTATTCCAATTAAATTGAATTTTTTCAACTTTCCTGAAAAATTTTCGTCTGTATCATCTAAAACTGTTTCAATATTATTCTCTTCTAAAAAATTTTTTACTTTAATACCCATTTCGATACTCGTGTTATCATTTTTAGAAGCAAAACAAATAATTGCACACTCAAAGGGGGAAACTGATATTGGCCATTTCATAACTTCATTTTTCTCATCAAAATTTGCCTCAATTAAGGCACCAACTAATCTTGAAACTCCAATTCCATAAGAACCCATTTTTACAAA
>MDTB01133079.1_pt1 | contig 20733 bp, 22 predicted proteins | sample 811161 | NCBI WGS metagenome assembly MDTB01 (sample SAMN05326650, study PRJNA326480) | marine metagenome | isolation source: seawater | place: Mediterranean Sea | collected 2009
AAGTATATTTAAAGACTGAAATAATGGAGAGTGAATGTTCAATTAAATTAAAAAAACTCATTTTTGAGGGACCAAAATACCTTTCGCCTCTAATTGAAGGAATTGATTTTCTATCTTTTGTTATTCTGCACAAAGCACCTGAAAAGCTATTCCAAGTTGCTTTCTCAGCAACCATTTTTTCAACAGTTGATTTTGGTAATAAAGTAAAATTACCAAACTTTACGTTTTGTCCAGTGAAAACCAAAGTCATAAGTTTATGAAGTTCGTAACAAATTTTAAAAAAAATTCCTTCTGATCTTTTAACTCTATTGGCAGTCACAACTGATTTAAAATCATTTTGAGATTTTTCAATTAAATCTTTTATCTCCTCAGGTCTATCTTCTCCGTCGCCATCCATTGGAATTATATAATCAAAATCTTGCTTTTTTAAAATAAACTTTAATCCAAGGGCAATACCTCTTGCGTGTCCCATATTGGACTTGATATTTAATAATTTAACGAAGTCAAAATTATCTAATCCAATTTTAACTTCTGGTATATTTTCAGTAGAACCATCATTAATAATGATAATTGAAAATTTATGATCTAAATTTTTAATTTCATAGCTTATTTTCTCTAACAATTTAAACAACGACTGCCAATCGTTATAAACTGGAATTAGTATTGTTATTTTCATTTACCTAATTGATAGAATTCAAAAATCTGAATAGTGAAGCGAGAATACCGTGGCCAGATATTTCAATTAATACAATTATAGCAATAATAAAAAATATTTTTTTATTTTTTGTATTAAATAAATTTTTCATTAATTACCTACACATATATCATCAATACATATAAATTTATTCATTTTTTCAAGTTTATTTTTATCTATAAATCCTAGCCATTTTGGTCTTGAGTTTAAGTGGTAAGATAAATTTCCTGCGCTCCATTCATCTCCTAAAACAATTAGAATTTTATCCTCAAAATTTTTGTTCCACTCATTTTCAACTTTAATTGCAATTTCACGACCTGGATAATCTGTTCTTTTGTTATCGTTAGTTAACGAAACAAAACTATATAAAAATGGGGATAAAAAAAATAAAAATATAAATAGAAAATAAAATTTCCTTAAATTTTTGTAGTTTATTTGTTTTTGTAAAATATATATGAACAAAATACCAAAAAATAAGTAGAATGGAGTCATCCACATTGTTCTTATTTTAGATCCAGTCAAAATTGAAAAAGCTAGGATTATAATTAGGGGGACTATATTAATAAAAAATAAAAATAATAATTTTTTATCTTTAATATTAATCTTAATTTTAAACTTCTTTATCAAAATTAAAACCATTAAAAAAAATGGTATCAAAATACCGATCTGTTTAAGTAAAAAAATTAAGGGATTTTTTAGATGGTTTATAATTTTAAAGCCTTCAATATTACCTCTATCTAAAGCATACTTGATGGTAATGAAGTCATTATAAAATAACCAAATTAAATGAGGTAATAATAAAACCATAAATACCTCTAAAGAAATCAAATACTTAAAATCAAATTTTTTTCTTTTTTTAAAAAACATGTACACAAAAAGTAAAAAAATTGAAATTAGCAATGTTATAAATAAATACTTTGACAAAAAACCAAAAGCAGAAAATATCCCTAAAAGTATACAGTCCTTCACATCAAAATTTTTTTTATCATAAATTTTCCAGGCAAAATATACTGTAAGTGCCCAGAAAGGAAGCTGACAAACATTTACATTAAATTCTGGTGTAGTAAAATTATAAAAATAAATGCCCTCTAACAAAAGTATTGAAATTAAACTAAGAGTTTTGATTTTAAAAAAATTGTAAGAAAATTTATATATTATAAAAAAAGTTATTATTACGAATAATTGACTTAAAAGATAATAAGCCCAATCATTTGAACCAAAAATCTGATAAAAAATCTCAACAAATAATGCGCTCATTGGAGGGTGTTTGTTAAATCCCCAATCTAAACTACTACCCCATGCCAAGGCTTCGATTGTATCAAGGGGTAAATTGTGATTCGTTAAAAAAGGAACTAAAGTCCAAACAATTAGGTGAATTGTAACAAAAGTATAAAATAAATTATTTAAATTTTTTTTATAAAACACCATTTATCTAAATTTTATATGATTAAACGAATATTGACACTAAATAATTGCTGAATATACTGCCATCGTTCTAAAATTAGTACAATGGTTAAAATCTCAAAAAACTATATCCCTAAAATAAGTGAAAAATATATGTGTGAAAAACATAAGGCATTTTTTAAAAAAAAACTAAATGATTGGAAGACAGATATAATTAGAACGAATAACGAAGCTCTTTATAATGGTGGCATGGATGATAATAGCGTATCGGCAGACATAATTGATCAAGCAAGTTCATATACTGACAAAACAGTTGAGATGAAAGCTATTAATAGACAAATAAAACTTATATCTAAAATTGATCAAGCACTTAGAAGAATAAAAGATGGAACCTATGGTTTCTGTCTAGAAACTGGTGAACCAATAGGTGTTAAGAGATTGATTGCTAGACCAGTTGCCGAACTTTGCATAGCTGCTCAAGAAAAACACGAGAAAGAGGAAAAAATTTATGCTGACGACTAAGGTTTAGGAATTTTATTACTACTATCCATAAAATTATAAGCTTTGATGACAGCAGGTCTCTCGGATATTTCTAAATACCATCTTTTTAGATTCTTAAAATTTTTTAGTCCTATGTCGTGCCATTCATGTCTTGCAATCCAAGGCCAAGTGGCAATATCTGCAATAGAATAACTTTCACCAGCTAAAAACTTTGATGTTGAAAGACTTTCATCTAAATCTTTATAGATATCTCTAGATATTTTAAAATATCTTTCTTCTCCAAAAGTACTCTTGCCGGGGTTATAATGATGGAATTGATGATGTTGACCTAGCATTGGACCAATATAACCCATTTGAGCCATTAGCCATTGATTAATAAGATTTCTATTTTTTTTTTCATAAAATTTTCCACTTTTTTCACCTAAATAAATTAAGATAGCTCCGGACTCAAAAATTATTTCGTTGTTCTCGTGATCTTTTATTACAGGTATTTTGCTGAAAGGACTTATTTTTTTAAATTCCGGTTTAAATTGTTCACCTTTGCTAATGTCTATTTTGGTGACTTTGTATTTATAATTAATTTCTTCAAGCATAATAGAAATCTTCTTTCCGTTTGGGGTGTCCCAAGTAAAAAGCTCTATCACTTTTTGATACCTAGTCTATTTTGAATTGCTTTGGATGAAGTAGTAAACTCAAAACGATATTTTTCATTTGGTCTTGCATATTTAAAACAAGCCCTTGCTGCAAGAGCACCCTCATGAAAACCAGAAAGTATAAGTTTTAGTTTACCTGGATAATTACATATATCTCCAATAGCAAATATTCCTTTTTGATTGGTTTCAAATTTTTCAGTATCAACTTGTATAGTTTTTTTATCTAAGTTTAATCCCCAATTTGCTATTGGCCCTAATTGCATAATAAGACCAAAAAAACCTAGTACAAAGTCTGATTTGATGTTTTTAACATCTCCATTTTCATGAACAATTTCTATATTCTCTAAAACATTTGTGCCTTTGATGTTTTTAAGTTGATATTTTGTAAATAGACCTATCTTTTCTTGTTTAGCTAATTCTTTTAAAATATTTACATTAGCTTGAGATCCACGAAATTCATCTCTTCGATGTACTAAATTAACTTTTGCAGTTTTTGAGAGTTCTATTGTCCAATCTATTGCACTATCTCCTCCTCCAAATATTGTTACTGATTTATTTTTAAATATTTCTTTATTCTTTATTAAGTAAAATATTGATTTGTTCTCAAATTTTTCACATTCTTTAACAGTAAATTTTCTTGGTTCAAAAGAGCCTACTCCTCCAGCAATTATTACATTTGGAGTTTCAAAAATTGTTCCATTGCTCGTTTTTATAATCCAACTGGCGTTATCTTTTTTAACTTCCTCAACTCTCTCATTTAAATGAAATTTGATATTGAAGGGTTTCAATTGTTTTATTAAGTTCTTTGTTAATTCTTCACCAGTACATTCTGGAATTGCTGGAATATCGTATATGGGTTTATCAGGATAAAGCTCGATGCACTGTCCTCCAATTTTATCTAAATTATCTACGATCTCACAATTCAATCCAATCAATTTTAATTGATGAGCACAAAATAATCCTGTTGGTCCTGCACCAATTATAAGTGCATCAGTTTTATTTGTCATATTTGTTTCTCTGGCAAATGAACTATTAATCCATCTATATCGTCACCAACAGAAATTTGGCAACTTAATCTGCTATTTTTTTTCGGCTCGTAAGCCTGATCTAACATATCGTCTTCACCTTCACTTTTTTTATTAATCTTATTATACCATTCATCTTTGACGTAAACGTGGCAAGTAGCACAAGCCATTCCACCTCCACAATCTGCATCAATGCCTGGAATATTATTTTGGACAGCTCCCTCCATCACAGTCAATCCATTTGAAACTTCAACTGTATGTGATTTGCCGTTATGTTCTATATAAGTAATTTTTGCCATTTTTTTTTATAAGGGTATAAAAAAAATAGGGCAAGTAAATTAATACTTGCCCTATTATAATCTTTCAACTCTGTAGTATTATGCTCTTCTTCCAGAGTTTGCAACTGCACAAGACCAAATAATAATACCGAATGCGATCTTATTAATAAAGTCAGCTAAGTTGTAAATAACGTTAAGTGCGTTAGCATCAATTCCACCTGTTAAGTAACCAAATACATAACCTAATGGATATATAGCCCAACCTACTGTAACGATCATTCTTAGTGCACTGAATGCTGTTACTAATGATTTATTTCCAGATTTAGAAACAGCTTTACCTGCTTCACCTGAAAAGATTTCATATAATATGTAAATCCATCCAGCCATACCGATTATAAAACCTAGCATAGGATTGATGAATCCAGCTTCACCACAATATCCACCTACTAACATTACTAAAGAACCGATTAAAATTCTCCAGAAAATGCCTGATGGAACTTTCTTAACTGCAGATAGAATTAAATAAAATTCTATTAACTGTAGTGGTACAGTAATTAACCAGTCAATATATCTGTAAACAGTTGGAGTATCTCCTGTTTCAACCCAAACCGCTCTCATGTACATATAGTGAATAAATGCGATACCAGTTACTAGTCCAGCTACGTTAACAGATTTTCTCCATTGAGCGCCTACATTCGCTTGCTCCATAAAGAAAAAAGCTGTAGCTGCCAACATGCCCATAGAAATTAACCAAAATGAAATACCTACGAAATCATCTGTGGCTAAAAAGGCTGTTGCTGCATTAGCCGCTGTAGTTACTCCAACAAGAGCAAATAAAGCTAAAGCTAACGTTTTTAGTGTTTTCATAAAAAACTCCCTCTTTAGTTAGTTTTTATAGTTTATATAAACTACGGCAATTAATACTCATTACCAAAGTTAAGGGGTTAATTACCAAATCTAAATAGTTTATAGAAGACTTTTTTACCTTTAATTTGTGTTGATTTTATTGACTTTTTGAAATTAAATGCAACTTACAACTAAATTTTGAAGGAAAATCACGATTTTTTGAATCATGAGCAATATGAGCAAATTTAAGTCTATTTATGATAAGTCCATATCTGATCCTGAAGGGTTTTGGAAAGAAGTCTCCGAAGACATATTTTGGTTTAAAAAACCTACAAAAATTTTAAACAAATCCAACCCTCCTTTTTATAAATGGTTTGAAGATGGTTTAACAAATACTTGTTATAATGCTCTAGATTTTCATATTGACAATGGTTTGGGTAATCAAACGGCACTTATATATGATAGTCCTATTACTGGAAACAAAGCTAAATTCACTTTTAATGAATTAAAAGAGAGAGTTTCTAAATTTGCAGGCGCACTCGTAAATCAAGGCATCAAAAAAGGTGATAGAGTTGTAATTTACATGCCTATGATACCTGAGGCGGTTATAGCGATGCTCTCTTGTGCAAGAATAGGTGCAATACACTCTGTAGTATTTGGTGGATTTGCTTCCAATGAACTTGCAAACCGTATTGACGATAGCAAAGCTAAGATTCTTATAACTGCATCATGTGGGTTCGAGCCAGGAAAAACAGTTGAGTATAGACCTTTAGTCGATGGAGCACTAAAATTAGCAAAGCACCGTTTAGAAAAAGTAATTTTTTTCCAAAGGAAAGGAAATGAGATAAAATTAAACCAACCGCTAGAGATGAGTTGGGACGAAGCAATGGTTAACGCAAAAGATACCGATTGTATTGAAATGAGTTCAATAGAATACGCCTATATACTTTACACATCAGGTACTACTGGTCTACCAAAAGGAATTGTAAGAGACATTGGTGGGCATATCGTGGCTTTAAAGTGGACCATGAAAAACATCTACAATATTGATCAAGGCGATGTTTGGTGGTCAGCTAGTGATATTGGGTGGATCGTAGGTCATTCATATATCGTATATGCACCACTATTCAAAGGATGTACGACTTTATTATTTGAAGGTAAGCCTGTAGGCACACCTGATGCAGGAGTTTTTTGGAGAATAATATCTGACTATAAAATTAAGTCCTTATTTACTGCACCAACTGCTTTCAGGGCTATTAAAAAAGAAGATCCAGATGGAAAATTTTTCACAAAATATGATTTAAGTTCTTTTAAGTCTCTTTTTCTTGCTGGAGAAAGGGCAGATCCAGATACTATTAAGTGGGCTGAAAATTTGTTAAAAGTTCCAGTAATAGATCATTGGTGGCAGACTGAGACTAGCTGGGCGATAAGTTCTAATTGTACAGGAATAGAAATGATGAAAACAAAATATGGATCAGCTTGCAAAGCAGTACCTGGTTATGACGTAAAAATTATTAAACCAGATCAATCTTTAGCTAAACCGGACGAAATGGGAGATATAGTTGTCAAACTTCCTTTACCTCCTGGAACTTTTCCAACTCTTTGGAATGCTGACAAAAGATATAATGATAATTATATGTCCAACTATAAAGGATATTATCAAACTTATGATGCTGGACACATAGACGAAGATGGATACATATGGATAATGTCTAGAACCGATGACATAATAAATGTTGCGGGCCATAGGTTGTCTACGGGCGCAATAGAAGAAGTTTTGTCTGAACATAAATCTGTAGCTGAATGCGCAGTAATAGGAATTTCTGATAAATTAAAAGGCCAACTACCAATTGGTTTATTAACTTTAAAAGCCGGGGTAAGTAAAGATAATGAAACAATATCTAAAGAATGTATTCAAATGGTTAGAAACAAAATTGGTCCTGTTGCAGCTTTTAAAATAGCCATAGTTGTAAAAAGACTTCCAAAAACAAGATCAGGAAAAATATTAAGAGGCACTGTAAGAAAAATAGCTGATAAAGAAGAATATAAAATGCCGGCTACTATAGACGATCCTGCAATTTTAAATGAGATTAAAGAGGACTTAATAAAAAATAATATTATAAAATGAAAACGGTTCTAATAACCGGTGGTTGTGGTTTTATTGGATCACATTTAACCTTATACTTAAAAAAACGAGGATACAGAGTAATTGTAATTGATAACTTATCTATAGGTAGGAAATTACTTTTCAGGGGTAATAAGTTTTATAAATTAGATATTAATAACAAAAAAAAGCTAAATAGTATTTTTGAAAAATATAATTTTGAAGCAGTTTTTCATTTAGCAGGATTAAGCAAATTGACTGATTCTTTTAAAAAGAAAAATTCCTACAAAAAAAATAATATTACATCTACTAAAATCCTTATTGATCTCGTTAAAAGAAATAATGTAAAGTATTTTATATTTTCGAGCTCAGCTTCAGTCTACGGTAAACAAAAAAAATTTCCTATAAAAGAAAATGCTAAAACAAGTCCTATTTCATATTATGGAAAGACAAAACTAATATGTGAAAATATTATAAAAAAAAATTGTTCTAATAATTCATTAAAGGCTATAAGTTTAAGATATTTTAATGTAATTGGATCAAATTTTAAAAATAAACTAGGTGAAATTCATAATCCTCCTATTCACTTAATTCCCATATTCGTGAAAAATATATTAAAAGATAAACCAGTAAAACTAAGATTAAATTTTAATACTAAGGATAAATCGGGTGTAAGGGACTACATTGATGTGGGTGATATAGTTAAGGCACATTACTTTAGTTTACAAAAATTAAAAGAAACGAAAAAATCATTTTATATTATCAATTTAGGCTCTAAAACATTTTACAGTGCTAAACAAATTTTAGAATTAATAAGAAAATTTCTAGAAATCAAAAAAGTAAGAATAGTATATTCTGTTAAGAAAAAGGGTGAACCAGATAAACTTTTAGCAAGCAGTCAATTAGCTTCTAGTTTTTTGAAATGGAAACCAAAAATTAAAATATCTGAGTCTTTAAAAAATATGATTTTGTGGGAAAAATATAAAATTAAACAAAAGAAGTTATTTTATAAATAAAATTTGTGAGTATAAAATCTACTGAAAATATATTCTTTTTGTAAGCAGCTTTATCTAAAAAGTTTAAAAATTGAAAAGCCTGATATCTTCTTCTCCACCACTTAAGGTTTATGAATTTAATATATTTTTTTTCATAATTTGAGGAACCTTGCCTATAAAATGTTAAATGTTCATTTATTAAATTAAATTGTTTTTTTTTAACTGCAAAATAAGTTGCTACTCTAAAATCAAACCAAAGCTCGTTATATTTATCAATATAAATTTTATCTAAAACTTTTAATAAACTTTTTTTTCTAAAACTAATGCAACTAGTGGATGGAAAACTTGGCCACTTATGTGATCTTATTTTATAGTTTCTATTACTTTTTGTTTGATTTTTAGTATCATAGAAAAGAATAGGTTTATCAAATACAATATCTTCTTTCTTGTTCTTTAAAAAAAACCCTACAACATTTTTTACTTTATCCCTTTTAAAAAAATCATCAGAATCTAAAATACACACTATCTGTCCTTTACTTTTTTTTAACGATCTCTTTATACCCTCCATTTGATTAAATGAATAAACATCGCCTCTAGTTGTATTCTCTAAAATCTTAATTTTTTTTGATTTTGATTTTTTTTTTAAGTTATAAGCTCTTCTAAGTGATAGGTCTGGCGAAAAGTCATCATAAAAGATAATTTCAATATTTTTATAACTTTGTTTTAATGCAGAATTAATTGCTTCTTCACAAAAATGTTCCTTGTTATAATTATTAATTAATACTGAAACTAGAGGAAAATTTTTACTCATTTATTAATTATCTTCGATTTTTGCATGTGTATCATACCATCCTGGTAAAGGTATCCCTGTAATTTTTCTAAATGCCTTTAGAAAATATTTTGTTAAAAAATTCTGTCTTAAAAATGATTTATCCCCAAAAACCTTATACAAATAAAAAATTCTCTCATATTCTTTAATCGCTTGACCTTTTTCTATCCAGTTTCCAGGCAAATCTTCGCCAAATAAGCCACTTGAACCCTCAATAAATTTATAGTCAATAAACTTGTTTTCCTGAGATGGATTTTTCTCTTTCTGCTTACTAATACCATCCTGTTGAATAATTTTAAATTTATTGTAGCCCATTTTTTCTAGTAAATTAAATTCTGTTTCAAGTTCAGTAAATTTTATTTTTTCTGATTCTATTGATAAATATTTAGGCCTTTCACTGAAATCCAACAGAGTTTTACAACATACTACATCCATTCCTTCAATATCTATTTTCATATAATAAGGTACGCCAAACTGTTCCAAACATTTTTTAAAATTAATAGAATTTACCTCTATACTCTCGCTATCCGCCCCCTCATTCTGATTGCGTTTAGCCCAATCTTCAATTACTGTTCCCCATACACTATTTTTTTTATTTTTAAAAAATTTTACTTTATTTTCGAAATTTTTCTCAACTATAGCCCCTTCAATTATTGTTAATTTTTTTTCTTTTATTTTTTCTATAAATCGGGATTTACAAAATGATACTAGATCAGGATCTGCTTCAAATGCTACAACTTCAAAACCTTTTGAAAGATAATAATCGGTATCTTCTCCTTTGTGCATTCCAACATCAAAAATTAAATTTTGTTTTGGCAAAATTGAACCTCGTTTTAATTATTTAAAGTTTAATGGTTTGCCTTCAGGGTCGCCAATAATTTTTCCATTTTTCATTTTAATTTTACCGTTAATTATTGATGCAACTGGAGTTCCTTTTAAGGAAAATCCATCAAATGGTGACCATTTACATTTGCTCATGATCTTGTCATTGGTTATCTGAATAGTTTTTTCCATATCAACAATAGTTAAATCTGCATCAAAATTTTTTCTTATGTATCCTTTACTCTTAATACCAAAGATTTTTACAGGATTTTCACAAATTAATTTTATCAATTGTTCTAATTTTAGTTTTCCACTATTAACATGATTTAACATGACTGGAAGTAACGTTTGTACTCCAGGCATACCTGATGGAGTATTTGGATAGGTTTTGTCTTTATTAATTTTTAAATGAGGAGCATGGTCTGATCCGATAGTATCATTATAATTATTTCTTACTGCGTACCAAAGACGGTCATAGTGGGACTTATCTCTTATTGGGGGGTACATTTGAGCGTAACTACCAAGCTTATTATAACAGTCAGGTGCGTACATTGTTAAATGTTGGGGTGTAATTTCAAAAGTTATATTTCCTTTATTTTGAGATAAAAAGTCTACTTCCTCTTTAGTTGTAATATGAAGTATATGTGCTTTTTTATTTAATCTTTTTGCAATCTTAACTATTTTCCTCGTTGAGGACATTGCAACCTCTTCATTTCTCCAAACAGGGTGGCTTTTTACGTTTCCATTCTCAATAAATTTTTTACGAACTTTTAAAATTTCCTCATCTTCTGAATGCACAGCAACTACTTTTGACGCATGTTGAAAAACCTTTTCTATATCATCTTCTTTGTCAACCAATAAATTGCCAGTTGAGGAACCAGCAAATAATTTAATTCCACAACACCCATTTAATTTTTCAAGTTTTTCCAATGTTTCATAATTTTCTGCAGTTGCTCCAAAATAAAATGCATGATTGCAATACATCCCCTTTCCCAAATTTATTTTTTTTTCAAATTCATCAAAATTTGTAGTTGGTGGATTAGTATTTGGCATCTCAAATACAGAAGTGATCCCTCCCAACACAGCTGCTTTACTTCCAGAATTAAGATCTTCAGCGTCAGTTGAGCCTGGCTCACGAAAGTGTACTTGTGTGTCAATACATCCTGGTAATACAATTAGATTTTTTGAATCAAATATTTCTTTAGATTTTTCCTTAAGATCACCTATTTCAACAATTTTATCGTTGATAATGCCTATATCAACGTTTTGTAATTTACCGTCTATATAACACGAGCCATTTTTTATGATTAGATCTAACATTATTTAGAAAAGTAATTATATTATATCTATATAGTAATCAAATATGAATATTAAAAAAGTATATATTTTGGAAGATAGAGGAATTTTGTTTATTAACGGAGATGATTCAATTGAATTCATACAAAACTTAATAACCAATGACATTAATAAAGTAACTGATACTAATAGTTGTTACGCTTCATTATTAAGTCCACAAGGAAAATACTTATTCGATTTTATTATTATTAGGCATAAAAATGGTTTTATTATTGACTGTGAAAAAGATCAGGTAAATAATCTTTTAAAACAATTAAATTTATATAAATTGAGATCAAAAGTTGAAGTGCTTGATTTAAGTAATGAGTTTGTTGTGGCAGCAATATCTTTAGAAAAATATAATTCATTTCCAAATTCAAAAGAAATTCTTGGATATACTTTTAAATATAGAGAGGATCCAGTAATATTAGATCCAAGACATAAAAATCTTGGTGGAAGAATTTTAATTAACTTAGAAAAACTTCATCTTTCTCTAAAAATACTTGAATTAAAATCAGCTACACTAGATGAATATTATCAAATAAGCTATGAACTTGGGATTCCTCAAAAAAACACAGGGAAACTTCAGAATAAGTTATTTGGAATAGAATGTAACTTTGAGGAACTAAATTGTTTAGACTTTAAAAAAGGTTGTTATGTTGGTCAGGAAAATACATCAAGAATTAAAATTAAGAATAAATTAAATAAAAGATTATTACCAATAGAATTGATTAAGGGTTCTATAAAAGATGGAGATATAATTTTATCTAAAAACAATGAAATTGGAAAAGTTTTGATATCCGAAAAATATAGTTTTGGATTAATAAAAGTAAAAGATAAAGATTTTGATTTTAATGAAGTTTATAAAAGTGGCACTGCTGATATTAAAATTTTAAGGCCAAATTGGCTAAATCTTTAATTATTTTGGTGCGGCCAGAGAGACTCGAACTCTCATGGGGAAACCCCACTTGGCCCTCAACCAAGCCTGTCTACCAGTTTCAGCATGGCCGCATAATGCGTCAGAATAAAGGAATGACAATTATGTTTCAAGTTGATAGGCTAACATATGGAATTTTCAGCAGATATAAAAAAAGCCACAGCACCAATTTATGAAAAGATTTCAAAAACAATGCCTGAAATCGAGTGGTCTACGCACGCTCCATATATTTATCAAATCAATAAACTCAAAAAAGAAAAAAATGCAGTTATTTTGGCACACAATTATCAAACACCTGAGATTTATCATGGAATTTCAGATTTCTCTGCGGACTCACTAGCGCTAGCAGTAGAAGCATCAAAAACAAAAGCAGATATTATTATCATGTGTGGAGTACATTTTATGGCAGAAACTGCTAAGCTCATGAACCCAAATAAAAAAGTTCTTCTACCAGATATGAGAGCTGGATGTTCTTTGTCTTCGTCAATAACTGGTGATGATGTAAGAAATTTGAAAAAAAAATATCCTGGGATACCAGTTGTATCTTATGTAAATACATCTGCAGATGTAAAAGCAGAAACAGATGTATGTTGTACGTCAGCTAATGCAGTTAAGATTGTAAATTCTTTAAAAGTTAAAAAAGTAATTTTCTTACCAGATGATTATTTGGCAAAATACGTTGCTTCTCAAACAGATGTTGAAATTATATCCTGGAAGGGTACTTGCGAAGTACATGAACAATTTAATGATGAAGAGATAAATCAGATAAGAAAAGATAATCCTGGCATAAAAATAATAGCACATCCAGAGTGTCCGCCTGACGTTATTCAAGCAAGTGACTTTGCTGGATCTACGAGCGGAATGATAAAATATGTAAAAGACAATCAGCCAAAAAAGGTAATGATGGTTACCGAGTGTTCAATGAGCGACAACGTACAAATAGATAACCCGAAAGTAGAATTTATAAGACCTTGTAATTTATGTCCTCATATGAAAAGAATAACTTTGCCCAAAGTCTTAGATTGTTTAGAAAAAGAGTCTAATGAGATAATCATGAGCAACGAAACAATTGAAAAAGCAAGAAGATCAGTTGAAAGAATGGCTGAAATCGGCAGATAAACTCTGTGCCTAAAATAAATTTAAGTACTAGATATATAAAAAATATTTGCAAGATAGCATTAAAGGAAGACTTCTATCCATCTGGAGACATAACTTCGAAGTTAATTAAAACTAATCAAATAAATAAATTCAATTTGATTTCAAATCAAAATGCAATATTAGCTGGAATAAATTTATTTAAGTTTACTTTCAAAATAATTGACAAAAAAATAAATATTAAATTAATAAAAAAAGACGGATCAAAAGTAAAAAAAGGAACTAGAATAGCAATAATAAAAGGTAACACTAAAAGTATTTTGATGGCTGAAAGAACTGCTTTAAATTTTTTAAGTCATCTTTCAGGTATTGCAACAAAAACAAATGAGTTTGTAAAAAAAACAAAAAAATATAAAACAAAAATATGTTGCACACGTAAAACAATCCCAAATTTAAGATTATTACAAAAGTATGCTGTTAGGATCGGGGGTGGTTTTAACCATAGATTTAATACTAGTGATGAGTTTTTAATTAAAGATAATCATATTGCTTCTTCTAACATTGTAGAACTCATAACTCATGCAAATAAAAAAAAACAAAAAAAAATTATTACAGTAGAAGTAGATAATATTAAGCAATTAAAAGAAATATTAGGTCTGAAGTTTCAAAGAGTTTTATTGGATAATATGACCCCAAAAAATATAAGAAAAGCGGTTAAATTAGTTAACAATAAATACGAGACAGAAGCCTCAGGAAATATAAATATTAATAATATAAAAAAAATTTCTTCAACTAAAGTTAATAGGATTTCTATTGGCTCTTTAACTCACAGTGTAAAAGCTGTCGATTTAAAGTTAGAAACTTAATTTGTTCCAGTCTTTCATTCTACTATTAGACCATGTAATTTGTCTTTTTGCGTATTGTCTTGTTTTTATTAACATTAGTTCACGGGCTTGAACTAAACTTATTTCCTTTTTTAAATATCTTTTTATCTCTAAAAAACCTATTATTTTATTGTAACTTCCATCCTTATTAAACTTTTTTTTTATTATCTTTTGTACTTCGTTAATAGCCCCATTTTTAAACATTTTGCCAATTCTTTTTTCAATCCTACTTTGTAAAATTTTTTTATCTAAATTAATATAAATTTTGTAGAAAAGATTATTATTAAATACAGGTTTAGTTTTTTTGAACCATTCAAATAATGATTTTTTAGTGTATTTTTTAACTTCGTAAGCCCTAAGAGAACGTTGTTTGTCATTAGGATCGAATTTATTTTTAACTTTTTTATCTAGTTTAATTAATAATTTATAAAAATCTTTTTGTCCTAATCTCTCTTGAAGTTGTCTAGAGTTGTTTCTTATCTTTTTTGGAATATTTGGAATTTTAACTAGTCCATTTAACAAGGATTGAAAATATAAACCTGTACCACCAACTATTATTGGAACTTTACCTTTTTTCTGAATCTGTCTAATTTTTTTAATAACTATCTTAAGCCATTCACCTGTAGAAAAATGTTTGCTTAAACTTACAAATCCATACATGTGGTGTTTTATGTTCTTTTGATCCTTTTTTTGAGGTCTTGCGGTTAGAACTTGGAAATCTTTATATACCTGCATACTATCAGCATTTATTATTTCTCCTTTTACTTTTTTAGCAATTTTTATTGCCAATTTAGACTTGCCCGAAGCTGTTGGTCCAGCTATTAAAAAAATTTTGGACATTAGTCCTACTGGTCTAGTTTGATACCAATATATCTTCTTTGGTTTTGATTATTAATTATTGCAACAAGCATTGTTTTCTCTTGAGATCTTAAAACAGAATTAATTATATTGTTAAATTGATTAATGCTAATTACTTTTTTCTTTTGGGCTTCTATAATTATATTGTTAATCTCTAAATAGTTAATAGGGCTATCAGGTGAAATTTCAGTTATTATTAAACCACTAGTATTTTTTGGTAAGTTTCTGCTTGCGATATCTGCCCTTGTAAGTTTTCTTACTTTTATTTTCAATTTAGTTATTTCAATATCTTGGAATTTTGGCTTTTCACTTACTTTAAAATCACCAGAAGTTTCTAGTCTTCCCAATTTAATTCTTTTTGAAATTTCTTTTTTATCCCTCCATATCTTCACATCTACGGTTTTTCCAACAGGGGTCTGGGCCACTATTTTAGGTAACTCTTTCATTTCTTTAATTTTTTTACTATCAAATTCTAAAATAATGTCACCTGCTTGTATTCCAGCTTTGTCTGCGGGACCATCTTCAGCAATACTGGCAACTAACGCCCCTCTAGGATCACCTAATTTTTCAATGGAAGCGATCTCTTTTGAAACATCTTGAATTCTTACTCCCAACCATCCTCTTTTTGTTTCTCCAAATTTAATTAACTGATCAACAACTATCCTTGCGTTATTAGATGGAATTGAAAAACCTATACCGATGTTTCCTGATTGTCCTAGGATCGCAGTGTTAACTCCAATTACATTTCCCTTCATATCAAATAATGGTCCTCCGGAATTTCCTGAATTGATTGATGCGTCTGTTTGAATATAATCTTCATACCTTGAAAGACCGATAGATCTATTTCGTGCAGATATAATTCCTGTGGTAACTGTTCCTCCGAGCCCAAAAGGATTACCAATTGCCATTACCCAATCACCTATCCTAGCTTTATCAGAGTCTCCAAATTGTGCTGGTAAAAATTCTTCATCTGAAATAATTTGTAAAACAGCTAAATCTGATAAAGGATCAGATCCAATTATTTTTGCTTTATACTCTTTTTCACCATTTACTCTAACTAAAATATCTTCGGCATCTTTAATAACGTGGTTGTTAGTAACTACAATGCCTTTTTTATCTATAATAAAGCCTGAACCAAGAGCGCTGGCTTTTCTTTTTTGAGGCGTACCAAATTCTTTAAACATATCTTCAAATGGTGATCCGGGAGGAAATTCAAAAGGAAATGGATTTACATTAGTAACAACAGTTTGTGTTGTGGAAATATTTACAACTGATGGCATTAATTTTTCAGCCAATTCTGCAAAACTATTTGGGACATTTTTTGCTGACAAAACTGTCGGTAAACTTACAAACAGAAATAAATATAATAAATATGTCTTAATATTTTTCATGCTTAATTTTTAAAATACCAAATGATAAAAAAACCTATAATTGCAAATACAAGTCCTCCTGTTCTCAAGTGGCTATCTTTTACCATTTCAAGTTTTTTTAACATATTTTTCATTTTTGATGGAAATAAGGCATAAATAACGCCTTCAATGAATAGGAAAATTCCAAAAGCTATCAGGAATTCCTTCATTAGAATCTAATTTTTCAAAGGCGGAACTTTGACGCTTCCAAAGAATTTAAAAAATTCACTATCCGGTGAAAGAACTAAAGATGTTTCACCACCAATTAAGGCTTTTTCGTATGCCTGCATTGCTCTATAAAAAGCAAAGAAATCTGGATCTTGACCAAATGCTTGTGCAAAAATTTTATTTCTTTCACCGTCTCCTTCACCTTTCATAATTTCAGATTTTTTTTGAGCATCTGCTAAAATTACTGTAACTTCTTTGTCTGCAGTTGAGGTGATTGTAACAGCCATTTCAGCTCCTTTAGCTCTAAATTCTTTAGCTTCCCTGTCCCTCTCAGTCTGCATTCTTCTGAAAATTGCATCACTATTAGCTTGGGGTAAGTCGGCTCTTTTGATTCTCACATCTACAATTTTAATTCCAAAATTTTCTGCTTCTGCATTTACCCCTTCTTGAATTAATGTCATTTGTTTTGTTCTATCTTTTGATAATAGAGTTTGTAATTCTTGTTTACCAAGTACGCTTCTTAACCTTGAGTTAATAATTGTAGAGAGTCTTGATCTTGCTACTCTCTCATTTCCAACCGAAATATAGAACTTCAATGGATCAATTATTTGAAATCTTGCAAATGCATCTACTATCAATCTTTTCTGGTCTGAAGCGATAACTTCTTCTGGAGGGGTATCTAAGTTTAAAATTCTTTTATCCAAGAATACAACGTTTTGAATAAATGGTAATTTAAAATTTAATCCAGGTTTTAAAATTATTCTTTTTGGATCACCAAATTGTAAAACTATAGCCTGATTGACTTCCTTGACAATAAAAACCGAGAAAAAAGCCACAACAGCTAAAACTCCGATTATTGGTAATAAAATTTTTTTCATATTAATTAGTTCTCTTTTTTAATTCAGGCAAAGGTAAGTATGGAACTACTCCTGAACCTGAGTTTTTGTCTATAATAACTTTATCAATATCTGCTAAAACTTTTTCCATTGTCTCTAGATACATTCTTTCTTGAGTAACTTTTTTAGCTTTTGAATATTCATTAAAGATTGCTAAGAATCTGCTAGCTTCACCTTCTGCTTTAGCTACTACCTCTTTCTTATAAGCTTCTGCAGCTTGCAAGATTTTTGCTGCCTCACCTCGAGCTCTTGGAATGACGTCATTAGCATAAGCCTCTGCCTCATTTTTAGATCTTTCCATATCCGCTCTAGCAGCTTGAACGTCCCTAAATGCATCAATTACTTGATCAGGCGGGTCTGCTTTCTGGGTTTGGACTTGAGTTACTTGAATTCCACTTTGATATTCATCTAAAATGTCCTGAATAATTTGTTGTGTTTCTTGTTCTATAACTCCTCTCCCCTCAGTTAAAATTGGTTGAATTTCGCTTTTTGCAATTACTTCTCTCATAGCAGTCTCTGCAGCTGCTTTAACAGTTCCTTCAGGATCTTGTATTTTAAATAAAAATTTTCCTGCATCTTTTATTAACCAAAAAACTGAGAAGTCTATATTAACAATGTTTTCATCTCCGGTTAACATTAAGCTCTCTTCAGGTACATCAGCTACACCTCCAGAACCAAAACCACTATCCCTTTCAGATCTAAACCCAATATCCATTCTATTAACTTTTGTTACTTTGGGTGTAAGTACATTCTCAACTGGAAATGGAATATGATAATTTAATCCAGGTTGCGTTGTTTTAACAAATTTTCCAAAACGTAGTACAACTCCTTGCTCATCTGGTAAAACTCTGTAAAGACCGCTTAAGGCCCAAATTATTACTAAAACTATTAAACCTAAAAAAATAGGTTTGTTTCCACCTTTTGCTCCATTAGGTAAAATTTTATTAATTTTGTTTTGAATGTTTTTAATTATTTCATCTACATCTGGTGGTCTAGGACCTTTTCTAAATCCTCCGTTACCATTTCCTCCTGGGGGTGAACCCCATGGACTACCACCTCTACCTTGAAAGTTATCGACCATGACATCTATATAGTGTCTTTATTTACAAAAACAAGATAAGTTAGTTACGAAAAATGAGCGAATTGATGCAATGAAACCTAAAATTTTTAAAAAAAACCCCATTAATGGGACCAAGTATACTATTGCTATTTCTAGTGCCAAAGGGGGAGTTGGAAAATCGACCTTTGCAACTAACATATCCATAGCTCTGCATAAAATTGGATGTAAAGTTGGCTTATTGGACGCCGATATTTACGGTCCTTCTCTACCAAAATTATTTGACATCCAAGGTAAACCTGAAAGCGATGGTAAATATCTAAAACCAATTTTGAAATATAATATTCAATGTATGTCAATAGGATTCTTGACTGATGAACAAACTCCAATGATTTGGCGTGGTCCAATGGTAACAAGTGCAATTAAAACTTTTACTCAAAAAGTTGATTGGAAAGATTTAGATTTTATAATTGTTGATATGCCACCAGGTACAGGTGATACACAATTGACTTTTTCGCAGGAAATAAAAATGGATGGAGTTATAATTATTTCAACACCTCAAGAAATAGCTCTTCAAGATGTAAAAAGGGGTATAAAAATGTTTGATAAACTTGGAGTTAAAATTTTAGGATTAATTGATAACATGTGTTTTTTTAGAACAGATGATGGAAAGAAATATAGCCTATTTGGAGAAGGGGGTGTTCAAAGAACAGCAAAAGAATTTAATAAAGAAATTTTAGGAGAGATTCCACTTAATCCTGAAGTTGGAAAATTGGGAGATAAAGGTACACCAATAGTTGAGGCTAACCCAGATCATGAAATATCTAAAATTTTTCTAAATCTTGCAACGAAGATTAAACAATCTTATCTTTTAAATTAAAAGACGTCATAAGTTCATTCCATTCTCTTTTTGATAAACCTGAACTTTCTATATCAATTTTTTCACCATTAATTAACTTTTGAATTAGTATTTTACCTTTTGAAGAAACTTCAGTTCCTCCAACTCTGTAATCCATAAACGCATCATAAGTAATTGGAACCCATTTTTTTAAAGTATCAAGCATTACATTTGCATAAGCTCTTATTTCATACTGCGCATGATGATCAGCTCTTAATCTTAAAAAGTTCATTAGGTTCAATAAGTCAGTTTTCCAATACCATTGAGTATAAGTATTTAGAGTTAAATTCATTCTTGCTAATTCTCTAGCTAATCCAACATTTTTTTCATCTATTACTGATCCGTCATATCTTTCGTTTAACATCGTTTCATAATTTTCATAAGTTCTCTCAGCATCGTTTTTTAATAATTCTAAAACTTTTTTTGCTTGATCACCTTCTAAATTTTGCCCTCTACCTTGTCTGTTGCTTTTCGATTGTGCAGCTAAATGTTCATTTTTTGGTAAATAAAATTCTTTATCTAAAATTGAGTATCTGGCAGAATACTCGTTTACGTTTGCTGTTCTGTGTCTAATCCATTGACGAGCTATAAATATCGGAAGTTTAACATGATATTTGATTTCACACATTTCAAAAGGCGTGCTGTGCCAATGTCTCATTAAGTATTTTATTAGACCGCTATCAGTTGATACTTTTTTTGTCCCTTTTCCATACGATACTCTAGCGGATTGTACAACTGAACTATCATTTCCCATGTAGTCTACTACTCTTATAAAACCATGATCTAGTATTGGGATAGCTTCATAAAGAATCTTTTCCAGATCAGGGGCTGTAACTCTTTTAGTGCTACTTTCCTGAGATTGTTGCTCTTTTATCTCGTTAATTTGTTCTTTAGTTAACTTCATGATTTAAATATTGAATCTTTAATTATAGCTTTTATATTAATCATGTTGGTTTTCCAACTATGACGATAAACGAATTTCGTAATAAACATTGCGGACGTGGGGGCAGTACCCACCACCTCCACCATTTTCAACTTATGGGGG